>ERZ1034687.893-NODE-893-length-17524-cov-4.800675_pt1 | contig 17524 bp, 14 predicted proteins | sample MGYA00520704_ERZ1034687 | MGnify/ENA primary metagenome ERZ1034687 (study PRJEB33766, sample SAMN09781762) | gut metagenome | biome: gut microbiome | host: Homo sapiens | place: Madagascar | study: EMG produced TPA metagenomics assembly of the PRJNA485056 data set... | reverse complement strand
CTTCTGCATCTGCGGGGCAGGGCAGCGCCTCACCGCTCATGCGCCGCGCCAATGCTGATTCCCGGTCGCTATGTTTGATTGGATTCGGCGCTGCGGGCAAGAAAGGCAAGCGCCCATTGTTCAGCAGCTTATACAGCACAAGACCCAGTGAATAGATGTCAACATTCGTTCCGTAGTTTTCGCCGCGATACACTTCCGGTGCCATATAAACACTGGTGCCCTTTTTAGAGAGCTGCGTCTCGCTGCGTTCTACTGTACGGGCAATACCGAAATCGCCAAGCTTGAATTCGCCATCAGCCGAAATAAAGATGTTCTCCGGTTTAATGTCGCGGTGGATGATTTTGTGCTTCTGGCATAGGGTCAGGGCCTTGCAGATGTCAATGCCGAGTTTGATAATATCCTTTTTGGTGATTTGATTTGTACGGATATACTCATTCAAAGGCGTGAGCAATTCCATCCGGATAAATATATCCCAGCCGATACCGTCGGTGTGGCGGATGACCTGATGATCCTCGTAGCTTACGATGTTCGAGTTGCCCTTTAGCTTTGCCATGAGGTCAAATTCTTTGACCAACTCTTCCACATAGCCGTAATAATAATCCGAGACATCTTTTTCGCTCATGCCGCTGTCGAGCATCAGATCCCGTGCTTCGCTTTGCCCCTGCGGGATGGTGATTGCTTTTAGAGCAGCCTTGTAGGTGACGCCAAAATCTTCTCGTGTAATTTCAAAGACTTTGCCGAAGCTGCCTTCACCAATCAAGTGGTCAATTTTCCACGAGCCGAAAATCGGCTCGAATTGTCTGTAGTAGGTAATGTCCATAAAACTTCCTCGTATCAATTTATATCATCTGTTTGGGTATCATTGGCAGACACGGTATCTTAGAAAATCTTCTCATAGGTCCAAGTCGTCTCTTGTTTTGATGAACCGTTTTTAGTAATTAATTTAGTGATATTTGCCGCATTATCAAAGGACACATGCATCCATTCTCCAGATATTTCATAATTTTCGATGTCAAGATATTTTCTGATGCCAAAAGGATCTGTTTCCGCATATAATGGTAGATCTGTAAATGATGCGGCATAGTCGTTAAGACCGTAAAACGCTAATATTCTGTTTCGATTGCCGTGACATAGACATAATATAACACCCGATACAACACCCGTGGTTTCCTCTTCATCGTATGGTACTGCATCCACTTTTTCCCACGTGCTATTTCCCTCAATGGGAGAAAATGCAATAAGGGCCCCCACGCCAGATGTGGTCGTTACACTGTACTCATCAGGATTGTTCGCATCAAATAGCCCAAATGTTAAAACTTTATCTTCACCATCAATATCGTAGCAAATCTCTTTAATATATCCGTTCTCATTATATACCAAATCACAACTTTGTTGTAATTGCGTGGCAGGGTCACCGATAAGTTCATAACTTGTACTCGCGTTTACTATGTTTCCGTTAGAGTCCTGCCCTAGCGAGTAAGTGATGTTCTGGGTTCCATAAGGGGTTTCTCCGGTGATATATACATTCTGATAGGTGTCGTTTGTTTCAAAAGAAACATCATAAACTGAGGTTCTTCCATCGCCAAAGGTAGCAGTAACTTGACTCACATTCCCATTTTCATCAAATGTTCGTTCGATTTTATTGCAAGTGGAACCACTTCCCCCATCAATTTGAAGTGTACTCCATTCGGTATCAATGTTTGTGTCATACCCAAAAGAACCTGTCAAATTTAGCCCAATAACATCTTCTCGAACGTCGTCAGTATCAGTAAATTTAACCGTAGACAGCCGAACCGGTTTTGATTCAATGAAACACAATACTACACCAACGCAGACCAGAATAATGGCCGCGGACAATTTGACTTTTGTGCTCACGCCCGTTTTCCGTGCCTTTTGGGGTGCTTCTGATTTCTCATCGCTGACAGAAGCGGACGATTGCTGCTCTTTTTTCTGGGGTAAACTTACAGTAGATTTAGGAGAACCGGCATCAGCAAACCTGCTGACTGTTTTATCCTCATCCTCTTGCTGAGTAGCCGATGCTTTATTGCCTGCGAAGCGGCTTATTGTTGCCTCATCGCTTTCATGGATCGCCTCTCTGCATGGATTTGGCATAGTATTGCTGCTTGGCTGAGGCGATTTACTTGCGATATGTACAGTACCACTCGCCGTCTTTTCAGGCTGAAGCAGACTTTCCAATGAGAGGCGCATATCAGTGGCAGATGAGAAGCGATCCTCCGCGTTATAAGCGCACGCTTTCGCAATGACATTTGCTAAAACCGGGTCTGCATGTGTTGGTGCAGGGATAGGCGCACCACTCAAGCGCATCGCCTGTGCGTTTTCTCGGTCTTGAAAGCGAAGCGGTGCGGGATATTGCGGCATAAAGGGCAGGCGGTTATCATTCAAAAGACGGTACAACACCAGACCCAGAGAATAAAGGTCAACGGTTTTTCCGTAGTGTTCGCCGCGGTAGATTTCAGGGGCCATGTAAGCGTTAGTTCCGGCACGAGTAGAGGCTCCGCTGGTTTGACTTGCGATACGCGCAATGCCAAAGTCACCGAGCTTAAAGTTACCGTAATCCGCCACAAAAATATTTTCAGGCTTTATATCACGATGGATAATATCGTATTTCTGGCAAACTTCCAGCGCCTTGCAGATGTCAATGCCCAGGTGGATGACTTCATCCTTGCCCAAGGTTCCTTTTTCCCGTGTGTACTCGTTTAAGGGCGTAAGAAGCTCCATACGGATCATAATATCCCAGCCGACAGTTTCGGCACGGTTTTTAACTTCATGATCTTCATAGCAGACAATATAGCTGTTGCCCTTCAACTTGGACATCAAAGAAATTTCCCGAATCATTTCCTGCATATAGTTTCGGAAATACTCGGTTGCGCTGAGCTCATCCATGCAATCCGTCAGAACACTGTTGTATTCTGACTTGGACGCCGGAATGGAGATGATTTTCAGTGCAGCCTTTTCTTCGATACCATATTCACTGCGGCAGATTTCAAAAACCTTACCGTAGGTTCCCTCACCAATCAACCGCACAATTTTCCATGAACCGAAGAATGGTTCGTATTGTTTATAATAATCTGTATCCATTTTAATCAGTATCCTTTTTTACTGCCAACACCAAGTAAAACTGTGGGAGAGCAATACACTATTTGCTTTCGACTACTTCAACCTTAGAAAAATATTGCGATGTCGGGAATTACCATAACCCAACATCTCTAAAATCCGAGTCATAACCGCTATCGTTTTGCCCTCCAATCGTTGCGGTTTTTCCGTCATAGGTTCTAGTATCCGTTGAGGTTTCAACCTCGTCTTCCGCATCATACCAGTTACCGATATATGTGGTTTCGCTAGTTTCTTGTATTGTCGCAGTCCCATATAGAAGCGACTTGGATGCAGTTGCTCCAGTTGTAATATACGTGTTCGTGTTATCAACTGTTTTACTATCGTCTAAAAATTGACGCCATGTATATATTTGTTTGCTGGATACGGAACCCTCCCACTGCCAGTTCACAGTTTGCCCAACATATATTGTGGTATTATATCCCTCAATATGATAGGTTGATTCATCGTAGTTTTCATATTCAGCTCGAAGTGCACGACTCGGTCCCTGCTCCGGTCTCCTTTCGAAATAGATTTTATTAGTATAGTAGTCCGGTCCATTTCCATGCCCGGTACAGTTGATTTCAAGCTTTACTTTATAGGTTCCTATTGTGGTTGTATATGCCACGCCTTTACTATCCGCAGTCGGTGGATTGGTCTGAGAATATCTGTAAACTACTACTTTCGCTGTTTCCATATCGTCTGTATCACAGGCAAGCATCATTTGATCTATTATGCTGCGTATGTCAGACGGAAGATTTTCCTCGCTGACAAATGTGCGGCGCTGTTCCCACGGCGTAACCATTAGGTCTTCTGTTAGTGAGGTGTGCAGTTCTTCTAATTTTGCATCGTTCGGGAACTTGTCTAAACCTTCTTTACAAATTTCCAGTGCAGAATCATACGATTCTTGCTCTATATAAAGTTGAGTCAAGTTGATGTATACCTCAGATGTATCAGGGTTCAGGCTAATAGCATTTGTATAATCGCTTATAGCATTATCAAGCATTTTTTGTTCGTAATAAGCATTACCCCGATTCAAGTAAGCGATTGCGCTGTTAGGCTCAATTTCTATCGCGGCGGATAATGCAATGATAGCCTCTTCGTAGTTACCCTCTGAAATATATTTAACGCCAAGATCATACTGCTCGTCGAATGTCTTTGGCTTTTCGGCACAGCCTACTAATAGAAGTAGCATGATTGCATACGGTAATGAAAAACTTACGAGTTTTTTAAACATTTCAACAATCCTCTTTCCTAATTATACATTTCTACTATTTCTTTTTTACAGGGATGAACAGAAATGAAGATAAAAGTTGCCAAAACATTATTTTAGAAGATCATGTTACGCAATTACCAGAACATTGCATCACGAACTTCTTGGGATTCGGTGCCCTGCGAAGAATCTTCTCCACTTATTACAGACTCCCCATCCAATATCCTCGTAACGGTTGCTGTATTTGTACTAGTGCCTGGATTAGACCAGTTTCCTATATAGGATTCGCTTTCTGTAATTTCTGTTGTAACAGACCCATACATACGCGAAATCTCGAATACATTTCCGTAGCTACCTTCTCCAATCAGACGCTCAATTTTCCACGCACCGAAGAAAGGCTCGAATCCTTTATAATATTTTTCATCCATATGTCACACCAACTGTCTTATTCATCTTCTTCGGTTTTGGGGGAGGTCACTTTCTGCGCAGTCTCCGGTGTTGCCTGATTTACAAGCTCCTCACATTCTGCCGCCTTATCCTTGGAATCCTCATATGTTCCCAAAGATAAGAAATGTATCCGTGCGGTTTTGTATTCGCCCTGCTCCATCAGCTGCACCGCATACTGGTAGCGGCATTCTTCAGCTCTGGCAGTGCTGTCCAGATAGTCCCCAAGCTCTGCATAAATGCGGTAAGCTGCCTCGTAGTCGCTCTTCTTTTCTGCTTTAACCGCATCGTTATACTGAGCTTCCTGCTGCAAATGCGTACACAAGTCAGCCTTCGCCGCACTGTCCTGATAATCTCGTAATGACAAGAAAATTTTCCTTGCACTGGTGTAATCCTCAGATTCCATATACTCTACCGCAGTGTCATATTGTGATTGCTTATCTGCCGTAGAGATTGCCTGAAGGCACAGCTGCAACTGACTGGAACTATCCGCAAAATCACCTAGATTTTCGAATAGGGCGGCAGCGCCTTCGTAATCCGCACTACTTTGGAGCTCTACCGCTTGCAGGTAGGTTTGCAAATCCTCGCAGAGCGCTGTGCTGTCCTTGTAGTTGACTTTTGATAAGGTATTCAACGCTTGCTGATAGGAACCATTTTCAATGTATGCCAATCCTTTATTGTAGGATTGCACGCGGGAACCCCACAAAGCGGCACAAATTAAAACAATTCCGCCAGCCACACCGCCTACAATTAGGGGAACACGTTTTGTTATCGGACGCTTGGCGGACGCTGTTGCAGCATCTTTTACAGTCACAACAAGCACGGTGCAGTTGTCTTTTCCGCCTGCAGCAACGGCCGCATCCGTCAGCGCTTTTGCAAGTTGCTCCGCAGGCAGGTCCTTTTGCAGAATCTGTTGGATTTTCAAATCATCCAACATATCTGTCAGGCCGTCGCTGCACAGAAGAAATTTGTCCCCCGCTTCAAGATTGATTTCTTCCGAGAAGTACGGTTCAATTATCATTTCATCCGGGAAGATTCCCAGATGCTGTGTGAGCCGATGCTTTTCTTTCTGGTGCCGCGCCTGCTCTTTGCTGACGAGGCCCATGTTTACCATGCTTTGTGCTTCATTGTGGTCAATACTGATTTGCCGCAGCACACCAGCATGGAGATAATATGCTCGGCTGTCGCCGAGATTACATGCCATAGCACAATTATTGTCAACACATAGAGCGGCCAGCGTGGAGCCAATCCTGACGCCGCCATTTTTCTGAATTTCGTTGCAAATATCCAGATTGATCTGCATGATTTTTTGCGTCATTTTGCTTTGAAATTCAGATATAGTACAACCCTGCAAAGACTGTACTGCTATTAAAGAGGCCAGTTCGCCTTTCTCTGCGCCGCCCATACCATCGCAAACAGAATACAATGCGCCCGCAGCAGCTCTCTGGTCCGCCAGCAGCGCGTTATTTTGTGATGTATCTGCCTTATATTTCCCGCACAGATAATAATTATCTTCGTTGTTGTTTCTGACTTTGCCAACGTCAGTACATACGGCGGCATCCAAATTAAACATAGAACGATTCCACCCTTAAAAAATAGTGGGCCGGGTCATTTGCAACGATATGAAATGACCCGGCCCTGCTGCGTAGGACTTAGAAGCTCCCGATTTTGTTCTTCAAATTCTGGTCCGTCATCTCCAGCTCATTTGCGGAGGCGTCGATCAGCTTAGCGTACCCATCCAGCATCTCGCTGAAGTTGGTGAAGGTAGACTGCATGCTATCATACTTGGACACGAACGCCGTCTGTGCTTCGCCCTTCCACTGCTCGTTGAGGGCATGGATCAGGTTGGTCATTTTGTTCATGACCTCGTCATGCTCGGATTTCAGGGTGCGGATTTCAGTTGCCTTTTCGCGAAGGGTCTCCGGGGTCACTTGAATCGTTGCCATAGTTTTTTCCTCCTGTTAATTTTATATAAACACATTTGTGTGCTTACTTTTAGATGCGATGAACTTTAGAAAGCAGTTCGTTATCAACGCTTTCTGCATTGTCCGCTGCTTTCTGAATCAGTTGAATGTACTTTCCCAACGTGTCGGAAAACGAGTTGAATTGATTATTTGCGGATGCAAACTTCTGAATGAATTCATCGGCTGCCGCGCCTTGCCAGATATCTGGCAGATTATTGATGCAAACCCGCAGACGCTGCATGGTTTGCAGATGCTGCTGACGTTGAGATTCCAGCTCACTTGCGCGGCTGCGCAATTCAGATGGAGAAATATTTAAGCGTGCCATATGTTACCTCTGATTTGTCTAGACTATTATTTGATGATAACCATAGATTGTAGGTTTCCATTGTGTGACTGATAGGTTTTGGCAAAGTTTTCAATAGAAAGGCTTAGAGTCGAACCTGTAGTGGGATTTGAGTTCTCCCCCATAATTTTGTAGTAATGTATTTACCTGTGCAACCGTTGATTCAAGCTCTTGGCTGTCCCAATTTATATTTGCCACTTTACACCTCCTTTATCTACAGTTGGCTTTCACTCTAGTTTATCAAACAAATAGATTTGCTTGATGTAGCTGGTATATGTGCCATTTTTTCGGGACAACTTTCCAGCATCAAGTGTTGTTACAAGTTTTGTGCAACCGTTAAATTTCCCCGTCCTCTGATTAGAATCAGCAATGATATAAGAACCATCACTATTTTTGCCTAGAATGACTACATAATGATTGTTTCCTACTTTTCCATTATCAATGCCAACTACCGGGGGTGCTCCATTTCCGCTTTGATAATCTGAAAGTGCTTTGTCCAATTTGGAAATCATTACTTGCTGTGACGCCGCAGTGAGTTGTGTATCTTGGTCGCCTTTACCAGCACCCAGATTCGAAATTCTTAGACCGATACTTCTTGCGTTTTCTTGGGATATTCCTACGGTATGCGCACGGTTTGAATCAGCAATTTTGCCGGGATTATAATCTTGTCTATCAGGATAGTAGTAGGATGCAACCATTGCCATCGCGGAAGCTCCGCAACCTACAGCACCGCGCTTATTCAAATATGCCTGTCCACCAGAACCATTGACTGACCATGTAGATGCATCCATCTGTGCGTAGTACCTAAGCCCCGCTGCTTCAGCATTCCCTCGACTGGACCCCGTGCTCTCCGTTAAGCCGTATGTCTTCTGAGTTGTAGAACTAGCATTGCTTGTGGTATTGCTTACGTCAGACGAAGAAACCGTGTTTGGATGCTCTTTTCCAGAATAATCAATACTGGGCGTAGTAGAAGTGCCGGTTTGTTCACTCTTTTTCCCAGAGAACCAACTTCCAATTTTCGATACAAATCCAGAAATCACATCTACCATTCCACTGACTCCGAGAGAACCTAGAGCCGTCCATTGCAAGAAATTCACACTATTGCCAGCACTGATATTTGTAGTATTACTCTTGATAGACAAATCCCCAATATCATTGGTATAACCGATAAGTTTTCCATTCAGGTCGGTAGTTCTGCTGGCGGCTAGATTCACCGTCTGCCGTACCTGCTGCATTTTAGAGCGCTCTTGGGAAACTCTTCGTTTGAGCTTGCTTAAATCATTATCAACGTCCGTGCGCAGCTTCAAACGAAATTCCATTGTGTTGAGCGTTTGCTGGATTTCATCCATTGTCTTATCATAATTTTGCAGTAATGTATTTACCTGCGCAGCTGTTGATTCAAGCTCTTGGCTGTCCCAATTTATATTTGCCATCCTGTGCCTCCCTTATCTGCCGCCCATCGTACCGCCGCCGAAAGAACCGCTCCCACCACCGAAAGCTGATTTAATAGCAGCCGCAGTACGTTCGTCTGCATTCTTTACTTCAATAACAGCTCTGCGGAGCCGGGATGCCAAACTGCGCATATCGGACTGAATGTTTTTCATGTTTTGGATGCGTTCTTCCAAAACTTCCTGCATCGCCGTGCCACTGTTTCCCTTCCAGCACTGACCGAGTGCATCCTTTGCAGTTTGAAGCTTATTTAGGATTGTGGCACATTCATTGTCTGCATAAGATTGAAGCTTTTGAGCCTGCCTAAGATCGCGCTCGTAATCAATATTCATCAAAGACATGTATTACTCACCTCTGCATAAATTGTTGAACCGTCCCATAAGCCGTATTTAGCCAGTGTGCGCTTCGGCTCTAATACCGTTCCGTTTTCCAAAAGCAATTTTAGATTTCCATTTGCACCAAATGCTTGTGGTTCTAGTTTTTTTAGAGAACTCAGTACCAAAGGGGAAAAACGCTCGATGGGTACCGTAAGCGGCAGTTCCATATCAAAGGAGTTACCACTTTTTGTACGTATTTCCACAATTGTCGATGTTTCCATAAGTCAGTCACTCCATTTGAGCAATGATTTCGTCCGCAAGTTTTTGTTGCGCTTCATTTGATAGTGTGCTGAACTCAACTGTTTCATCTTCGTTTACATAACGCACCGTCATTCGATCCACACGCTTGTCACAGGTCAATATGCTGGCGGTATAAATCAGTTCGCTCTTCGCAGGTTCAACAATGCTGAAGCTCACCGTGCTGCCATCGGCAAGGCTTTTCCGCAAGGCTGCTGCCGAATCATCTTCCGAAGGCGTTTTATTGCGCTCTTTCGGTTTTCCTTCCAGAATATCCTTTACTTCAAGCGAGGACAAACTTGTAATTTCACTACAAAGTTCATCTGCTTTGCCAAAGAATGCTTTCAAATATTCCGAAAGAACAGGAGCCTCTGCGGATACCTGATAGGCTCCATCCGGAAGTTCTTTCAGAAAAACGCCGCCATCTTCTTTGCGATAAAGCATTTCTTTATGCTTTTTGCCATTGCGGTTGATCGTAGCGATTAACACTTTCTGGGCGTTACCCATCAGGTTAAAAGCGTGTTTCCACTCTTCCGTAAAATCACAGTCCTCGTCAAAACTCCATTGATAGCAATTCTGTGCTGTAAGGGAATCCTTGGATTGACGAATCTTGCCCGCCATATCTTCCGGCTTGGTGTCGTTCCATACATCCGGCAGTCCTACTGCATATTGACCACCGTTTAGTGCGATGCCCAGCAGAATATCCTGCACCGCCAATGTTGCAGATACTGACAATGTTATTACCTCCTCGCAATTTTGAAGTAGATAGGCGTATCCTGATTCAAAAGGCAAGCCTCGCCTTTTTTGATTTCCTCACCACGAGCCATCTTTTTAGTATTAAATACGGCGTAATCCTGTGGTACACCGTCTATAAAGATTGCCGACGATTTGGAAAGAACATTCGTGATGGATTCCCCACGGTTATGCAGACTGCAATAGCCTTTGACATCACAACCGAAGATCATATAAACGCCCAGCCCAGCTGCGGCACGAATATACAGTTCGATTTCCTGTGCGCCCTCATCGGAAATATTATGGTAAGTAGTGCTCCAATCCCGAATGATAAAGAAAATAGGATCAAAGTCCTTCTTTCCTTCGCGGTATTCGCCCTGACGAAGTTTCATTTCATTTCGGGTTGCCCGCAGACAAGCAGCCAAATCTTCTACATTCGTATAGTATTCAGTTGTGTTTTTGTATGCGGATAGACTGCGCGCATCGCTATCGAGAATGACAACTCGCGCATTTTGCAGATTTGTGGCTTGATGTACAATCAAATCGAGCATCTGGTCAATTCCGTAAGGCTGATTTCCCAAAACAGCGATATAATGCTTTGTGAATGGCAGCGTGACAGGTTGTGCATCTTGGGTATTAAGCCCCAAGAAGATATCCTTTCCGGAATAATAATCCTCTGCAAATACTTCATCAGGTAATACTACGATGCCTTTTGCCTTTTTACCATGCCAAGCGGAAGCGGCACGTAAGCCATTTTCACGAATCGTTTTTGTCCGAGCAGCGTCAGAATCAGCTTTGGCAGGTAATGCTGTCTGGAATTCCACAACACGCTCAAGTTTCGCCAGTCCACGACCGACAGAATTTTCAGGAACAAGACCATCCGTTTTGCCTACGACCGAGGCATAATCACTTTTCTCTACAAGCTGCAGCGTATAAGCAGACTTAATGTAGTTTGACAGTTTGTAACCGAGGGCATTCAGAGCGTTACAGGTAGCCACAAAGTAAATGCCGTAGTTGCTTCCCATCGAGATAAGGTTATTGATGAACACATCCAATGTGGGGAACATTGTTGGCAGCGGTCCGTAGTTGTCAATAACCAGAACTACGCTCGGAAGTTTTTCTCCCGTCACCTGACAATATGCATCCAGACTTCCAACACCAATTCTGGAGAACTTGCGCTTTCGTTCTTCCAACTCGGCTTCAACCAGTTCTGCAATTTTCAGAATTTTGTCGGATTCATTGCTCAGAGCAACGTCGCCTATTTGCGGATAATCCTTGAACATACCGAGCGTCCAGCTGCCAAAGTCCCACACATACGCATTGACTTCATCTGGCGTATATTGCAGACAGAGCGCCATCAGAAGTGTTTGCAGGAATGTAGTTTTTCCGGTAGAAGGCGCACCATACAGCACAAACGGACCATATTGGCTCAGAGGTACTCTAAGCGGATATTGTGCCTGAATGCTGGGGTCGTCCACCATACCAACAATCGGTGCCAGCCGATCCGTAGAATCATTCATATAGGTGCGCAAAATATCCGGCAAATATATTGTGGCGGGCATACGATCCTGCCAAATCCTACGCGCGGAAGCAATGCCATTTTTCTTTGCAGTTTCCGCAATGTAGCGAACAACCGCATCGATTTCTTTTCCATTTTCCCCACGGACAGTGTCCGTCTCTTGGAAAACTTCTTTTTGCCCGTTCAGCTTTACACGAGCAATTTTCAGAATCTGCGCATGCTTGTCGCGGGCATCAGGCTGATACTTTGCGCCACTCCAGAAAGACTGTACCTGTGCGAAAAGCTCGTCAGAACCGACTTTGATAAATGCACGTCCGGGATTGTGGATTCCGGCTGCATCTGCCACACCAATAAAGTCTTTACTGGCTTCCTTACTTTGTACTTTTAGGCACCATCTGAAGTGGACGTTGTCCTCGGCTTGCCCACTTACGATGCCCGCAGGATTCTGCGTCATCAAAACAATGTGAACGCCAAGAGAACGACCTGTGCGGAACAGCGAATTGATTTCGGCTGTGAAATCAGGGGACTTGCTTTTGAACTCCGCATATTCATCAATGACAACAATTAAATAGGAAAGTGGCTCTGCGGCAAGCCCCTTTTTATACTTTTTCAGATAGTCAACAATATTGTTGACGCCAGCTTTATCCAGAACGGCTTTACGGCGTTCGAGTTCGCTGCGCAAAGCAATCAGATTTCGCTGAATATTCGTATCCAAGTCAGAAATCGTGCCTGCAATGTGAGGCAAATTTCTGAACGGCAGAATCAAGCCGGTCCCCTTGAAGTCAATGAGCACAAAGGATACATCTTGCGGAGAGAATTGTGTTGCCATCGACAGCAGCCACGATTGAACCATCTCGGACTTGCCGCTTCCGGTAGTGCCGGCAACAAGACCATGAGGACCATATGCCTTCTCACTTATATCAAAATTAAATACATGGTCGCTGCTGGCCATGCCGATGGGCACTGCCAAGGACTGATACGCACAGGCGTTTTCCCAGTTTTCCAGAACGTCCAACTCATCAGGACGCTTTACGCCATAGCCCTCCAAGAAAGTAACACAATCAGGAAGGGACAAGTCCACATCGCCAGCGGGGATGCGAATAGGTGCCATCGCTTTTGCTGTCTGGCGGCATAGTGCAACGCCGCAATGATCCGGTACAAAAGACTGCTTCTGCAAGCTATTGCTGCCACTGTACATACGACCTTCGCTATCACCAAGTTCAATGATATAGTCGATAGCGCTGGGAAGTTTAACAATGGACTCGGATTGCATCACAATGGTGATGCCGTCATTTTCACCGCACGAAAAAGCATTTTTCAAGAAGTTCGTCCCAGAAACCAGCCGTTCATCCACCACAACAATTAGGTAATGCGGCGTTTGGGAAACGCGCGAATTGCTATCAATGGTATCTTTTGATTCAGTAATGCGCTCATGGATGACTTTTTCTACGCGCTTTATAATTTCGTCAGCGTCATATTTTTCGCAGGCAAGGTAGCGAAACTCTCTTGCATCATCAAATGTGTGCGGAAGCCAGCGCACCCAATCCCACTCTGCATGTTCGGATTTGGGGTAAAACACGACCAACTTCAACTCATCATATGTATGGTGTGTACACGCTTGTACAATTATGGCGCGCAACAGATCTTCGGTGTTTGAATGATTTCCAACAATTCCGCAGCGAGGATATTTCCTTGCTTCATAGCAAACGGGAACATTTTCAATTAGTAAATACTTATCCCGGATTCTTTGCGGCTCGTCTGTGTATGTGTCTTTTTGTAAGACGACACCGACTTTGGGAATCTTGATCTCCGCAGCGGAGGAAATCGTTCCACAACCGACACGCAGATTCATAAAATCACTGTCGTAAGCGTTCCGATTCCATAGGGTCGCATCCAGCGTGCTGATTTTTCTTACGCATTCTTCAGGTGTTCCATTATCTGCAACGATTTGTGCGCGCTGGGCAGTATTGTAATCAGACAAGCCTTTCTCTATTTGTCGCAGATATTCGCCGTACTTCTCTTGGCGGAGAGACTCTTTGTTCTGGAAGCCCTTTGTTTGGGAACGGTAGTTTACAACCGCCATGACGACACCAATGAGCATCATGGGACCAGAATAGAAAACCATTGCAATCATTCCGGTTACAATGCCAATAACGCCCATGACTAAAAATGTCAGGATTGAGGGCAACAATACATTCAGCCAGTTTATCTCTGGCTTGCTGCCGATTGTGGGGGCTGCCTCAATTTCAAATACTTTCCCGGCTTGTATTACATTGTGAATCCTTGGGGATTGTTTGAAATAGGGGTATTCTTCAACGGAATGGTTATACCCACCAGTTTGCGGAGCATTTTTGATATTGGCGCTTAGCTTTCCGTATCCTTTTTGAAACTGTACATTTAATATGTTATTATCAATACTTATAAAACAAAGCCCGACCTGCAAAACATCGTGAGTCTGTAAAACACACTCCGTAATGCGCTGCCCATTGACATATGTGCCATCGGTGCTGTTTAAATCCTCGACCACAAGGCGATTATCGCGCTTATAAATTCTGCAATGCTTTGAACTTACATTAGGGTACGACAAAATAATGTCTGCGATTTTGGAGCGGCCAATTAGGATTTCATCTTTGTTGATGTTTAAATTTATTTTTTCGAAATCACTGGTATTATAGTATTCTACGGCTATCCTGGCAGTAGAATTCAAAATAAGTGCGTCGCCGGTCACCAAGTCATGGCTGACCACTTTTTGCTGTTTATAAAAGACATTGCCTGCGCATTCTGTGTGCCAAGTTCCATTGTTATTTGAAAGTAGAATCTCGCCGCCGGAAAGCTCACCGTGGATAACGACATCAGCATTGGGGGAATTTCCAATGCGGAAGCTGCTTTTCCCCTCCAGTTCAAAGGTTTCGACACAATTTCCCTGATATACATTTAGGTAGGATGCCATGACTGTTTTCCCCCAAATAGTTGTAATTGTAACTTGCAGGGATCATTTTGATTGAAATAGCATTGATAAGTGATATTGCGCCATGCACAGTTACACTAAAACTTGTCTAACTAACACCTATTATATTAGTGATTGTGAACAACGTCAAGGCAATTCTAATAAGTTTTTTGATGATTGTAAGCGTTTCTTTTGCAACGGGAAGAATTACATCAAATTCGAATGAACGTTCAAGAAAAATTGCGCTCGATTTTGGCGGATTATCAGTGGGTTTGGCATCGTAAAATTGTAGGCTGTTTTCCATAAAAAGTGAAAAAATGTGCAAGTTTTTTCTAAAATGTGTTCTCTTATATATTAGGAGAGCAAATGCTTTCCTGAAAAACGCTTACTATTGCATCATGTGGTGAAAGCAGCATCATGCCTGGAGTACTCAGAAGTGCGTCGAGATGCCAGAAGGGACACTGCAATAGTTTTTTGCTGACAAGCTGAAAAACATCTGCTATAATTATAACAATGGTTCATCAAAAATCTTCAGACGGAGGGAATTTCCATATGGATAACAATCTTGTTCCATATCAGCCTATAATATCAGACATTAAGAACTTGATTACGACAGGCCAAAATGCAGCCTATAATGCCGCTAACCGTGCTATGGTTATGACCTATTGGAATATCGGAAAGCGTATTGTGGAGGAAGAGCAGAATGGTGCAGAGCGTGCAGAATATGGGAAACGACTGATTTCGATTTTGGCTGATGAACTCACTAAAGAGTTTGGAAGCAATTATTCGGGGCGAAGTCTCCGATACTACCGAAAATTCTATTTGTGCTTTCAGGATTTTGAGATTTGGAACACGCGTGTTCCAAATCTTAATTGGTCACATTTCCGTTCCTTATTGCGTGTCCCAGATGAAGATGCCCGTATTTGGTACATGAATGAAGCTGCCAATGAAAATTGGAGCGCTCGCACTCTTGATCGCAATGTTGGCACTCAGTATTATTACCGTCTTCTGCAATCTCCGAAAAAGGAAGCTGTGATTGCGGAGATGAAAAAGAAAACGGCCGAACCGAAGCACCAGTTTGAGCTTCTAAAGAGCCCTATCGTGGCTGAGTTCTTAGGGTTTCGCACCGAGGATTCCTTTGCAGAATCCGATTTGGAATCAGCAATCCTTTCCCACATTCGTGACTTTCTGATGGAAATGGGCAAAGGATTTGCTTTTGTGGCTCGCCAGCAACATATTGTTACAGATACGGAAGACTATTATATCGACCTTGTATTCTACAATATTGAGCTAAAATGTTACGTTCTGATAGATCTGAAGATGGGGACAATTACCCATCAGGATGTTGGTCAGATTGATATGTATGTCCGCATGTACGATGACCTGAAATGCAAGGAAGGCGACAATCCGACAATCGGAATTCTTCTATGCGGTGAAACTAGTGAGGACATTGCGCGGTACTCGGTTTTGCATGACAACGATCACTTATTTATGTCGAAATACCTAACCTACCTGCCTACCAAAGAGCAACTGCGAGACGAGATTGAACGCCAGAAAAACATTTTCTATATGCAACATCCAACGCTGGAAAAGAAATCCGACAATTCAGATAGTTGAACCAAATGTAAAATGCCCAGATATGGTAGCTCAAATGGCTAATGTATCGGGCATTTTACTTTTTTCAAAAAAATTTTAAAAACCATGCGAAAATTTCCGGGAACGTGTTCTCTTATACTATAGGAGGGTTAAAAGCCTCCGAAAAAGAGAATAGCGTCCTCTGTTTGTACCGCATTGGGGAAGCAGCGCCATGACCGGGAATCTGCGAGCGTGCCAAGATGCGAGAGAACATACTGCACTGGCCGTAAGGCCATTGTAGGGCACAGCGCCGGGAAAGGTTGCCTGTCTGGAATTGCAGAGGGAGAAAAACGCACAGCTATAACGACAGATCGTGCCGTGGAAAGATTGCTTCTCTTTCCACGGTATTTTTGTATCGTTATAGAATGACGTTTACCCAAATTTCAAACAGACAGAGGTGTTTTATATGGGATATTCGCGTAAAGACGTTGAGAAATCAAAGATGAATGCTAAGAAGTTTGTCCGGTATCAAGAAGGAGCTGAAAAATACAGTCTTGGCCTGACAAAGTTTCAAGAACTCGCCAAGGAAGCTAAAGCTGTTTACAAAATTGACAAGGTTGCTTTGGTAAACTGTGAGATTTTTGAACGCTATCTGGAATCATTTCATATTCTGTAATCAAAGCCATAAATTGTACATTGCTAAATTCGGAAGGGCAAATTCTGAACTTGACTTTCTGCTTCACAATAAGTATACTGTTGTTGTGGAGGGATGAGAACTGCTATGGCAAAGATGGGACGACCAAAATCCGATAATGCAAAAAAGAAATCCGTAAATGTTCGGGTGGAGGATGCCCTATACGAGCGTATCCGTTCTTATGCTGCACAACATCAAATGAGTATGACAGAAGTTGTTTTGCTGGGGCTGAATAAGATTTTATCAGATCCAGAATAAGTATCATGCCCTTCTTCTTTCGAGAAGGAGAATTGATATGGCAACGACAAGAAAGGACTTGCGGGGACGTACCCTGCGCAAAGGCGAGATGCAGCGCAACTCCGATAAACGGTATGCGTATTCCTATAAAGATCCGCTGGGGCGGCGCAAATACATCTACGCAAATGACCTTGTAACCCTTCGGGAAAAGGAGACTCAACTCACTAAAGATCAGTTAGATGGTTTGGACATTTACGTTGCAGGCAAGGCAACGGTCAACTTTGTTTTTGACCGCTATATGAGTCTGAAAACGAATCTGCGCCAGACTACCCGGAGCAACTACCTTTATATGTATGATCGCTTTGTCCGTGACACGTTTGGTAAGAAGAAAATTGCCGTGATTCGGTATTCGGACGTATTACAGTTTTATAATTATTTACTGGACAAGCAAGACTTGCAGGTGAATACATTGGAGAGCGTTCATACACTTCTTCATCCTACTTTTCAGTTGGCGGTTCGAGACGAAATTATTCGCAAGAACCCCACCGATGGTGTGCTGACAGAGATAAAGAAAAGCTCCGAACAGACCACCGGTGTACGCCATGCTCTGACGATTCCACAGCAGCGGGCGTTCATGGAGCATATTGCCAATCACCCGGTCTACTGCCACTGGTGGCCGCTG
>ERZ1034687.891-NODE-891-length-17542-cov-17.342883_pt1 | contig 17542 bp, 31 predicted proteins | sample MGYA00520704_ERZ1034687 | MGnify/ENA primary metagenome ERZ1034687 (study PRJEB33766, sample SAMN09781762) | gut metagenome | biome: gut microbiome | host: Homo sapiens | place: Madagascar | study: EMG produced TPA metagenomics assembly of the PRJNA485056 data... | reverse complement strand
CAAATATATTTTGCAATTCCTTCTGCATTATGTCCTTCTACAGTAGAAGCTTCTCCAATTGGAGAAATCATACCACTGCTAATATGATGTGCCAACTTATCTGCCCCAATAATTATCTTTTCTCCCTCTGGAATTGTCACTTCCTCATTCGACAGCATAATATCTATCTTATCCCAATGATTATATAACCACGGCAATCCTGAACTGGGTTCAAAATCGGAACAGCAATGTGAAAGATTCCTCCCACAAGCATGTCCAATAAAACATGGGTTTGCAAATCGAATATGATTATGATCTATTCTTTTGCACTCCGATTGAATAGTACTTTTTTTTGTTTTGAAATGTTTCAGTGTATCGACTATACTTACAATGCCTACAATTGACTTCGCACCAATCATCACAATTAGTTTTCAATTATACACCAACTTTCATGTCTACAGTAAGAAGATTTTCGCCAAGGTTAGCATCTTTAATGATATCCATTTCTTCTTCTGTAGGTCTTTCAGCATATGTGCATTCCTTTTTCGTACAATTCAAACAAGATTTAAGCGAAGGAGAACATCTCTTTTTTGCAACGCCGACCTGTGCTTTCAATCTGCACTGGGAAGAACAATAAATTTGTCTATCTGTAAACGTATCAAATTCCACACCGCACACAGCACACTTTTTATGATATGTTTTCTTCTCCATTTTCTTTTTTGACACTTTCCTCACCCTTATTCGAATTCTCATTTTCTTCTGGTTCAAGATATTTTTTGACTAAGTCATAATTATCAAGCACATTGCCGATAATATGTCCCTTTTCATATAAGTCTTTTCCAAAAGCATATGCAGAATTTTCTTCGTAGACAAAAAACAAGAATGCTGCAATTTCATCTGCATAGAAAACAATGCCGCACTTACCTTCTGAGTCCTTAAAAATATCTCCTTCAAAGATTAGACTCCCATCGATATCCTTACATCCAGTATCTCTATAAACACTGATCTTTTTTTCGTTTAGTTTTTTCAGAAAGAATTTTTTCTTCTGATAAATATATCCATATGGATTTATCAGAATATTGTATAACCAACACTTTCTCTGTACGTCATATGCTCTGAACATTATCGTTGTCCTTTCTGTATTTTTCTCTAATTCTATGCCTGCAATAAGAAATAATGTAATCCGGGTCAATCGAAGAAATGAAATAACACCAATCAGATTTTAGAAAATTTTCTAGGTTCTTTACTCTGTAATAGCTGCCCAAAGAACCTGGCGTTTTATATCTCAATTCCAAGGCATTATAATAATCATACGCTGCCTGTGCCACAATTGCATTTCCTAAAGCTGCATAACCAGAGTTATGTTTGATCTCCGGCATAGTATATCATCACCTACCTGTCAATCATTATCTTGCATCAAGCATTCTCTTGTAATCCTGCATTATTTCCTTTGGAGAAACACCCAATACAGTCTGCTTAAATGTGTTTTTCCAGTGCAACAACCATTCCCATGTAGAATATCCTGTCTTTTTACATTTTGGTTTTGGAACTTTTGAAGATGCAGAAACCAATACCCCATCTATTACATTATTGATAGGACTCCCTGCAACCTCTGGGACTTCTTTCGACCAATCATATAAATCATATGTAGATTCCCAAACATGGAACTGCTTTACTTTTTGTAATTCATTCATAGCAATACTTCCTCACACTCACACGCCCGTATAGCCTGATAGCACAGCTTTTGTTAAATTTTTTACACTTGAATTAAGCTGTAATTAAACTTCTGTTTGTTCTCACAACATACGATTCCAAAAGCTGTTTTCTCTTATGATAATCCGGAACAGAGAACAACAAACCAATGTCAACCTTCTGCAAAACATCCAGCAATTTGATCTGATCTTCAGACAAGTACGGACGAATGCTTTCATTGCTGGGGATATCATGTGCGATCTTGTATTGCTTCGAAGTCATGCCAAGAACAATACGGTTAATCATGTCGCATTCATTACTGTAGTGATACGGTTTTGGATTGTCATAAGCCAGCTTAATGTTATCAGTAAGCAACGGGAACTCCTGTCTAGCAGATACAAGAGATTTAATGTGTTCTTCCATTTCATTGAATCTACGGATATACATTTCTTTGAAATGCGCAGCCTTCTTACCTGTAAATCCCATTGCCAATGCAGTAAACCCGTCTCTTGTGATTGCATAGCAACGTTGCTTTCTGTTCCTCTGATCTGTATAGGTAATCGGCACAAAATTGTGCTGATTAAATTCCGGACTAAAACCAGAATCTTCAGAAAGAATTGCATCGATATTTCGGAGAACTGTTTTATGCGGTTTCTCAAAACACTCTGCCACATATCTGCTATCCACTCTAGCAGTATCATTCTTATCTGCGAACAATCCGTATTCATCAATCGGGATTAGCTGATTTTTATTTGCCATTATTTTTCCTCCTCTCTCATTCTCTCATACCAAGATACCAACGAACAAATTTTCCTGTAGGGATTACAAATGCACGGTTCAATTTCCCAGCCTGCCGGAACCCGATTCCAAAAACACTGGACTGTTCCAATGCTCTACGGATGCTATCTGCATCACACTTCCACCACTCGGCAATTGCCTGTACTGGAATCTGGTATGGATACTGGTTAATCAGTTCCGTTACTTTTTTTGTGTCATTCTGCATAAAATCACGCAAAGTAATTTCATCACTTGAATCACTTTGAGCTACCTGCGTTTTCCCCATTGTCATCGTCCTCCACTTCATACTTGTCATAGCTGACATTCTTACTCATTGCATAAGATAAAACCTTTACGCAAATGTTTACTGCCTGCGTCCGATTAACGCCGATATCGTCTGCAAATTTTACAACCTGTTCCACGAACTTAGCGCTTAAATCACCTAAGCCCTTTACAACCTCTTCTGTAAAATTTGTATTCTTATTATTTGTTTTGCCCTCCATGCCGATACCTCCTAAAGTCAATCAAAATATACCGATAATTTCTTGCGGATTTTTCTTATCATATATCCAATATTCTGCTCAGAGCATTCCAACTTTTGTGCAATCTCTCTGTTTGTATGACTATTCATTTTTGATTCCACAACCACTTCTTCTTTCTGAGAAAGAACAGCAAATACATTGATAAACATAATTTTATTTATCACGTAATTTTCCAGGTCATTTTCAGAAGATTCATCCGGAATGATATCGCCAATACAAACTTCTTCGCCTTCTGAAACGCCAATAGGTTCGTCAAGACTTACAACTATACTGTTTCGTTTACTTCTTTTTCTTGATTTAATTTCATCCTTATACGCATTTGCCATTAAGCCCCATGCGTATGATGTAAAGCTACCTCTTGCTTCATTCCAATTATATCCGGCTTTAATTAAAGCAATTGCAAGGATACCATACCAATTAGAAACATCGGTTTTATCCGTGCGAATCATTTCATGCTTTCTCATAAAACCGTAGATCAGATTATGATGCTTAGAGACTAAGGCTTTTTGGCTCTCCGTCATTAAATATTGTTGTTCTCTTCTTGACAATTCTCACCACCATCCTTTAATCTCTTTTTCTTCTTTGCATTTTTATCCGTTCCCCAGATTACATTACCGTCTTTGTCGCAAAACGGTGTAATCTTTTTTGTGTTCCGAATGAGATCATCCCACTTCATCAGATTTGTTTTCTTCATCTTTCTACTCTTCTTACTCATATTAATACTCTCTTTCTGCACTGTGTGCCTTAAATTTATTTTATACCAATCAAGTTGGTTTGTTTACTTTTATTTACTGGTTTACTACCACTGCATTTTCTTTCTTGCAAAATTCGCTGCGCAGTTTTTCGATCAAGTAAATCTGTCCCTTACCTGTCACTAAAATCTTTGTCTGTGTTTCATAACCGTATGCTGTTCTGTAACCATATTCTTTTGTTACAAAGATACCTCTTTCAACCCAGGTCTGATACGGCTCGTACTTATGTTCTTTATCCATGATGTATTTGTGCTGCCGTAGCCAATCAAACAAACGATTTCTTCCGATCGGAATATTTTCATCACGTGCCAATTTTGCCAGCGTTCCAATATCAATCAGCGAACTTGATTCTGCTACGGCATTTGCAAATTCTACCTTCGGTGCATCCTCTGCAATTTTAGATTCAAGAGCAGCATTCTTTTCTTCCAAATACACAATATTTTTGTTTGCCATTCTTAAAGCTCTTGACATTACAATCTCTGGCGTGTTCCATTGTTCTTCTACAACAATGAAGTACTGTCGCATCTGCTTACCCTTGTCTGTCCGCTGGAGCATACAGAGTTCCTTTGCCATGGGGATTGTCAGCTGGTGATCGGTAATTTCTCGTACAACTTCCCGTTTACCCTCAGTACGAACTTGCTCAAAAATGAGCGGGTTGAAATCGACACCCTCACTAAACCCATATTCGCACATTCTAGGGAACCAATCTTTATAAGCGGTCTTGACGCCTAACGCCTTATGCAGTTCCCGTCCCGATACCGTAGGTGTATCATTATCACCGTAAGTAACCTTAATCATACTCATGTTTTCGCTCATAATAAACTCCTCCTGTTTTATTATTGTAAATTTTAGCTATTATAATTTTTGCTTTATACTAGCTTGACTTTCTGCTTTGTAATTCTGTAGGAAATATATCGTAAAGTCTGGATGCTTTAATGCGTATTTCATGAAATCCTCTGTCATATAAACTCCATTTCTCCGAATTGACGGCAAAACATCATGAAATATCCAATGTTGAAATTCTTTTGCTATCGGAGAATCGCTGGAAAGAATCAGCTCGTATAAACCAGACTCATTGATGACACATATAGGACAACTTTGTTCTTCTGACACAACAACATCAAATGATTTGTTTTCGTCAGATACATAGTGTTTTAACGCATCTAATGGGTTCTTAAACCCTAAAAAATTTGCGATTTTTTCACCAGCAAACCATGGTTCACTACCTTTCTGAATGATTAAGTTCTCGTTCATGATCTTTTCTCCTTTTGTAATTTTATCCCAGCCATCCGTTTTTGATAGCTGTAAATAGTTTTGATTGTAAATAACTGTTTGTGTAAATAAACACAATTCAATTCTATTTTTTTCGTGTAGAAAAATCATATACCACTACACGAAAAAAATGATATTCAATTATCTTATGTTGTTACTAAGCCTTAGCAACAAAAGTAATGCCGAAGCACCATATAAGGACTTTTCAATCCAACTCTTTTGCATTCTTTTTCATAAAGTTTTCGTCCTTCACCTTCCAAAAGATTTTGGAACTTCAGCTCTATCCCGGCATTTTGTATTCTATTAAATATGCCAGAAAAATATATTGCCTTAAAAGAAATATTTTTTTCTCCATTAAATACCTTTTGAATTATTTTTTTTGCTATTCTTCGAAGATAAGTGGGAGCGCTCTTATAATCTGTCCCACCTGTTCTTTTAGAAGGCGTTTTGAAAATTGATTTTTCTGTTTGTATCATGTTATTTACTCGGAAAACTCCATTTCTGTTTCTACAATAAAAATCATCAGTAGCTACATTGAACATATCAATCCCAAGTTGTCTAGGGATATCTACAGTATACTCGTTTTCTTTCCCATGATAAATTGTTACAGCAGCTTTATCCTTGCCAATGTTCAGATCGTCAATTGTCAAGGCACAAATAATATCAAGTACTGCATTCGTTTCATTGTTAAATACGCCATTGTATATGGCTTGAAACAGTGTTGAAAAATACTTTGCATTTAGAATTTCGACTTCACCATCTCCGGTATAAAAATTAAAATCTTGTTCTTCCAAGTAATCTATAATAGCATTAAATTCATCTTCTGTAATTAGTTTATCGCTTATTGTCATAACCCACATCTCCTTAAATGAAATCAATTCCAAGATCAAGGTTCTCATACATATCATCCATCTCCTGTTGCAGCACGCCAATATACTGTAGCGTTGTCTGCGTAGAAGAATGATTGAATATCTTCTGTAAGATAACCAATGCTTTATCTGAATCCTGTGCATTATGCCAGCACCAGAACCCAAATGTTTTTCTTAAAGAGTGTGAGCCAATATTCCGTTCAATCCCAACATCTTGTGCAGCTTCTTTTATGATTCTACACACACATCTTTCCAAGAGATGTTCCCCTTTTCGTGACTCAAATACATAATCATTCAAGTCTCGAATAGGATACTTTTCAATGTATTCCATAATCGCTTTTTCAATTGCAGCGTTAAACCGCAACTTTACGATTTTATTTTTCGTCTTTTTAGGAGCAAGAGAATATCCTTGCCGCATTTTCATGTTCTCATCAAAAAAGAAACTCCATTTCAAGCTGACCAAATCAGAACATCTCAGTCCAACATTTATGCCGATCAAAAACAAAAGCTTATTCCGGCTCTGGATTCTCTCCTGTTCTTCTGACTTAGCCTCGGCAATCTTTTCGTTGAATCTTTCAATCATTGCCCAGAGTTCTTCTTCCGTCTGGAATGCGTACACTTCAGAAGAAACACCACGCTGCTTATGAGATGTGTTGTTGTTGCTTTTCCCTGTTCTGGTAAGCGTAAAACATCTTTCCATTGTTGCTGCCACAGTACTCATAGTAATCCCTCCTAAAGTGTTTTGTAAGTTGTTTAATTATCACTTTTTTCAATTATCGTTTTTTCAATCTCGACTGTATTTATTATACACGATATCAGCGAAAAAGTCAATGCTTTCCCTAAAATTTCTTTTGTATATTCTAACGAAATTATGCCATCATAATTGTACATAACGCACAATCACTCCAAATCAAAATGCCGTGAAGTTTTATTGTCAAATCAATCAGAACCCACGGCATTTTAATACATATTCAGTTTTGCTTATTTGCTTTCTTACTTTAACCATTAAATACCCAAATCAAAAATTTGATAACCAGCAAGGTAATCAATGCAGTAATAAACGACATAATCAATCATCCTTTCAAAGGTGTCAATTATTTTGAATCCGAATCTTCGAAAAAAGTCTTTATGGTTTCATTAATGTTTTCATCGCTTGCCTTTTTCTCTTCTAGGAAAGATTTTGCAAGGAAGTACTGAAAATTCATATGCTGATATGATGTAATTGAATTGAAAAGGAAGAACAAAGATTTCAATATAATCAAAATCCCAATTCCAATTGCAATCAAATTAAAATATGTAAAATCGCCCATTTCATTTTTAATGAAACCGTTTATAATAACAATAATGCCTGCTATAATCCCAATAATTGAAATAAGGATTTTGAAATCTCGGAATCCTTCTGCTTTACTCATCGTTTCAGTCAAGAATGAATTCGTATTCGTAGGCGAATGTTCAACCGGAGATGGAGTGCCTCTCCATCCGCAATTCGAACAACTGCCACCAGATGTTATCATTGTTCCACACTTCGGGCAATATCTTGTTTCGTTTTCCATTTTTTATTCCTCCTTATTTTTGTTTAACTGTATCTAGGATTGAAAGTGCATCATCACCAGTTATAGCAAACATATAAAAATTATTATCTTCGCTAAGATAACCGTAAGTAATTTCTCCATCTTCCCTAGTGAATGTGTAAAATTTGGTCTCTGGATTATATTCGGATTCTACATGAGTTTTATCGACAAATTCATCAATAAGTTTTTCATTTGAGTTTGCCATCATTATTACGATGAATATATTACTAGCACCTTCATCTGAAAACCCAAGAGTATCATCCCCAACTTCGCTCACATCAACCTCTTTGTAAGTATCTGGAATCCTAAATTTAATATCTCCTAACGAATAAGTTTCATATGAATCATCATTTAGCAAATTAGATTCTGCTATCGAACTTTCTTTTGCCTTACGGTTATTCGTATAATCTATTACAAATAGCACAATTGATACTACGAAAATAATTGCGAGGAAAATTGAAGCTATACTTAATTGCTTTTTCTGTTTCTCCTGTCTCTTTTAAATCTCGCCTTTACTAGGAAGTGGTTCCCCACAATAGCGGCAAAACACATCTCCATTTTTATTCTCTCTGCCACAACTCTTACACGTACAGTTATTTATCCCCATTTCTAACACCTCAATTTCCGAAACCGGACGTAACTTCTACCCATATTATACAACACTCCCTTCTATTTGTCAACATGAATTGTATATTTCATATTGTTTCAACAAAATTAATCCTAATTATTTGTCAGTGTTGCACACAAATTGAGAGTAATCGACTGTTGAATCACTTTTCTGTGGCACTTTTTTAGGGAAGATACCCTCATGAATATGCCAACTATGGAACAAACTTTTCCAATTTCGAATTGGCTCGCCAGGTTTAATCTCCCATCCACTTTTCTCATAGTATTCATAAAAACGATATGGGTTCACATTAGACTTCATTGCTTCTGCATAATCCAAAACCTCTTGCAATGTAGGGACTGACCTCTGTTCTGATACAGAACATTTTTCAACAGTTTCAACAGTTGAAAGTTCTCCATGTTTTGCAGACAGACTAGACAAAGACAGACTATTACTTAACTTAACTTTACTTGTCTTATGCCGTCCATCTGCGTCCATGGGACGTCCCATGTTTTCTGTTGCTGAATTGTTTTCTTTTTGTGTATTCAATCCAGCATAGCCCATTTTATTACAACTTTTCAGCTGAGTTTCAACACTGTTTTCAACAGCATTATTCCCATTTATAGGTACATCAGTTACAGATTCTTCTATCAATTTTCTATCCGTCTGAATACCTCCCGCCAAATTTTCCGTTCGTGGTTTTCTATCAGCTCTCTGCTTTCGCTTCTGAATTGGAGCGTCTGGTACAATTTGCAGCAACAAGTCTTGATAGATTGAATCTACTTTACGATCGGAACGAATACGATTATTTTCCGTCCAATCGACAATGTATGTAATCAAATCTTCATTCAAAACTATCACAAACCGCCTTGCAACCAAAATACGCAAATCATCTTCTGTTGCATTAACAATTCTAAGCACGGAGAATGCCTCCACTACACCATCGTCATCCGCATGAAGCCCCAGGTGGAAGTAGAGATTCTGTGTACTAGGGGGCATCTGCAAGAACCGTGCTGATTCACAAATTCTTCGGCTAAACATTCTATGATCTGGCAATATATCACACCCTTTGCTTTATTTGTCATTGTTAATCACGAACCTTCACCTTAAACGTACAACCAAGTGTTTGCTTATTTACAGTAATTTTGAATGAAATTGTATGAATATTATACACAAACCCATCCAGGCAAGTTAGCCGCATTTTTGACATTGTTACATCACTAACCGAAAGCAAAGGAAATTGAAAAGTATTCCATGTAGTTTCTCTGTCTTTCGGAGAATCTTTAACCAGTTCTCTTGCATATTGCACTCCAATTGCCGGGAAAGTTTCCAAAGAAAAAATTCCATCCTGTGAAACATTTACTACTCCATAACAATTTTTTTGCAACAGACCCGGTGTGACAATTTCGTTATTTCTATATTGATCTAAGACACCATATTCAATTGTTGAAAACTTGTTTTTGTCTCCAAAAAATCTTCCATCTGCGGTATCAATATCCCACGGAGATGCTGAAAAATTCTTTATCAGCAAGTCGATCATCTCATATACATTCTTTTCTGTCAGCTTGCTCTTGCCAATTGTTTTCTCAATTCTTGCGATTTTCTCATTAACCTCTCTCTCTCTTACCTTTGCCTTTTCTACCTGTTCTTTCCCATGCAGCATCATTGCCGCTTCAAAGTCTGAATCCATTGATTCTACTACTGCATTTGCATTATACATTTTCGTATTCCTCCTACAACAAATTTTCCGTGTCACAATATTTTTTATACTCCCATTATGTATATTATACATTTTCTATAACAGAAAAATATTCCGTACAATATGTACTGTTATCAAAATTAGCATATACATCCCCTTCCAATTGTAAATTTTATTTTAATTTATATTGCTTTTGCATCTGTATCAATTGTAATTGCATCTTCTACAGAACTATTTACAGAAGAAGAGCCTTCTACAACAGAATTTTCCGTCTGGCTCTGATTCAAATCACAACGAATGCCGAACTTAATAGCATACTCACGCACGATTGCAATGAAAATTTCCGTCAGCTGTGCATCTTCTGCAATAATATCTAAACGGTTTACCTGCTTTACCTTACTCATACACACGCCAGCATCACGCATACGCACCTGCTTATGTGTCAGTCTAGTAGTCAGATTGCACTTTGCACGAAGCTCCAGCACCTTGTAAATCTCACCGTACAAAATTCCGACTGTCGGATAAGCATCGTTTGCATGGCGACAAATTTTCCGAATGACGGACGATACTTCTTTACGCCAGCTAGTAGCGTCCAGCTTAATTGCATCAGAAACCGCATTGATTTTGCCGTCAATGGTATTCAGACGTTCGCTATGCTTCTGATTTTCCGTCTGCGTGATCTCCAGCTGTGCCTTTGTATCTGCAATTTCTGTCTGCATTGCTTTCATCTGTCGTTCCTGCTGAATAAACATCCGGAGCATTGGAGACAAGTCATCATAATTTCCCGACTGCATTTCCTTTGTTCTGAAATAAGAATTCACAAGAATCCGCTGCAACTGCCAAGACAAATCATCATGGAAAGATTTGATAATCATGAGATAGCCGGATTCGGTTACGAGGACAACATCTGTTTGATGCCTTTCATTCATCTCTCCGATCAGCGTCCGAAAAACGGACGCTGTTATTCTAAAGTAATCCTCGCCTTCGACAAACCACTGCTTATTATCATTGAATCTTTTCCGTGCAGTGCCGGACTTTCTTTCATGCACTTCATCAATATCCTTAAATGTAATCACACGCTTGCCATTATACTCTTTCGCTTCAATCGTGTGTCCATTGATAAGCTTTGTGAGATGCAAATTTTTGAGCATACCAGTGTTCTCTACATTGTTTTCCATACTTATACTTCCCTTCAGTTAGTTTTATTATTTTGATAGCATTGATGCAGTCAGCTACATAAGCTGCTATGCAACCAGTTACTATAATTTTCCGTTTGTGTTGGTTTCGGAATCGGCTACATCGGTTTCGGAATCAGTTTGAGATTTGCTTTCATTGCTATCGCCGAAACTAGATTCCTCTGGAAACATCATATCCAATAAATCAGCCGCATCAAAATCTTCGTCTCCGCAAATAGCAACAAAATCTTCAAAAGTAAATATCATTCTCACCTCTAACCTAAAATAATTTTCCATCTAAAGCAAAATGATTTTTCATCTCGCCATCTCGCTATAAGATTTTCAAATGTGTTTTTCCATACAGCATCTAATCACGTCCTTTTATTTGAATTTTTCAGACAGTATCGTGTATACTAATTGTATATACATGATATTGTGTTGTTGTGAGCGTTCTCAGAATCGAACTGAGCATTTCAGAAAACTGAAATCAAATCCTTTACGCCCATACCCGGCAGGCAAGATTTTTCCATCTAGGAGAAATAAATTTTCCGTCTAAACAGCCATACTTGCCTGCCATATAACAGAATGGAGGTATATGAAGATGTCAATTATTATTCTGTTTTCTGTCTACATATCATGAACAATCTTCCAGACAACACAAAGTTGTTTTTATACAATTATCAAATATCTGCCGACAAAAAACAATATTTATCTACGAAAAGCGTTTCTATCTACGAAACAACACAAAATTCCATAAACAAAAATTTTCCGTACATAATTTTGCACATTTATTTCCTGCACATCATATCAAAATAAGGAGAAACTACATCATGAATCAATCTGAATCAATCGGAAATTCCGTACAAGACGATCTTGATAACTCTATCATGCAAGAATATTCCGTTCAATCAATCCAGTTCAGACACTCTGATCTTGCATCTGTACATGATATTTTATCCATCATAGAGCAGCACATTTCAGAATGCCCTTGCAAAATTTCTCTCCTACTTTATAATACGATTTTTTGTACCGAAAATAAAAAGTCCACGCTGTCTATATGCGTTCCAGAACCGTCTAAAATCCATTCTAAGGCGTTCTCTGGTGCTTACCTATTCCGTATCTATATAGGGAATAAAAAGCCGCATACAAGGCGTGAATCGTGTACAAAAGCAATCCCCTTTTCTGCAATCATTTGTTTTGAATCATTGAAAAGAGAATTGATTCTGCACACGGTAAACGCCACTATGAAACACGAAAAATTTTCCGTATCTGGGAGCATAGCAGCGTTTCAACGTATGCCAGAATTCAAAAAATTTATCCGGATTAACAGAAATACTCTTGTCAACCCGGATAATAAAACCCTTTATCGAGAAATTTTCCGTCAAAAGGGTATGTAAAAAGCAGTACCGGAACGCTCCAATACTGCTTTTATATTCGTATGTAATTGTAACAAGTTCTACATTATCCTATAACAGAAGATAAAATTTTCCGTTCGGCACGGTTTATCCCTCCTTTGATTCTTTTGATTTTCTGTATTTCGCTCTTAATGATTTCAAAAGCTGCTTGTCATACAGGCGTTCCCGGTTCTCAATCCAAAACTCTGCATTAGATTCTTGATTGACAGCGGCAATTGACAATTCTCGGTTCTTAAAGTAAGGTAAGAAATTTTTGAGATATTTCCGCCTGAGTGATGCTGCCCACGAAACCTGTTTTAATGTACCCTGTAATGTACAAAGTCCCATTTTCTCATCTTCTGCGAATTCCTTTTGATTTTCCTCTTCTCTTCTGCAATCCGGGCATAGATCAATCACAGACTTTGCCCATTCTTCGCAATCATCCGCAGCACGTCTACTCATGCAGCTTTTTGAAAATGTAAAGGATTTTCCGCATTTCTTGCAAACCAGATCAACGTTTGCCATTGCCATAAAAATTCCTCCTAGCGATCAATAATCATATGTGCAATTTCAATGGCGTTTTCCGGAGCGATATCGTGAAAAATAAGTTCCGCACGATCTAATGCAAAAATCAGTTTAGATTTTGATTCAAATTCCGGGTCATTTTCCGCTGGTTGATATTCTTCGTCATCAAATGTTGAGTCGTTTGTTGCAAGGAATGTGTCAGTTTCTTTCCATCCCCAGACGTATTTCGGATGCGTATTATCAGTGCTGTCTTTTAAGATATCAAAATCAAATTGGAATATCCACTGCCGTTTATATTCCATGCTGCCGCCATTCTCACGGAGCATTTTAAGGTCATCTTCATACCATTCAGCCCCAGATTTCAAACAATTATATTTTTCCATCAGAGCAATCAGTTCTTCGTTTGTAAGCCATTCAGAATCAAAAGAGAACTTGATCTTATATCCATTGTACAGATGGGCATTCTCTTTGTATTCTTCGTAGTCTCTACCTTTGTTCCACATATTAAATGCTTCTTCACAGATGTGATGTTGCTCTGTGGCTTCCTCCCAGCTTGCCTCCAGATTCTTAACTGGGAAGCCTGCTAAATTAGAAATGTAAGATGTGATCTTTTCAATAGTTGCCTTTGTTGTATTCATGAAAATTTTCCTCCTGTCCTGTTTATCCGTGCATAAAGAGCCATGCACACCCGTATTATATAACAAAATATGCGTAAAGTCAACCCTATGCAAAACAAAACTAGCACATTTATTTTCTGTCTACATTCAAAGGCATGATATAGCCGACGATTTCTCCATTCTCGACTACATATACGCCACTTATATGAATTTTGTTCCAACTAGGTGCAGAACTATAAAATTCCGCATCTTTGCTGAAATATTCCAGGAATTCTTTCTGTATATACACATTATAATAAGATTCTCCTGAAATATATTCCAGAACCTGTAACGGCACACCTTTATATTCTACTACTTTATACGGACTCAGCAGAATTTTTCCGCTTGAAAAGACTGTGTTGTTTGAAAATAGGTTACTTATATAAGCAAAATTATATACGCCATTCCCGAAAAAATTTTCCACATTGTCTGCTTTATCGAAAACCATTCCGAAATAGCCATCGTATGTTATGAAATATTTTTCGCAATGGATGTCATATACTCTTGCCGTTGTGGGATTTTCCGCATAGTTTGCTTTTGCATCTTGTAAGAATTTTTCTTTATTCATGATATTTTCCTCCTGTTTGATTCTAGTGTGTTTATTCGCTTTACAGCGTGGAAGCGGTCAGTTTAGAGCCGTACCGCCGGACGGCTTGAATTATTTTCGTTTTGAAAACAGTTGAATTTTCCATGCAGAAACATTCTAAAATTCGTATTTTATTCCTGCCCCGTGGGGCTCCAATTTTTCCGTAAAGTATCGTAGTTCATTCTTTTCTTTACTACGATTTCAAAATCACTATATTTTTCTTTGAGTTCTTCCAAAAGATCAGCATATTCTTCCGGTGTAGCTTTTGTTGTAGCTGCTACATAATAAGATACGTCCGCTTCATTATGCCCTTCTTCATGAGTATAACAAAGAATACGCCCATACCTTGCTGTTACGTTTCCGAAATATGCTGCAATCACAGAGCCGTTGCAAGATTTCTCTTTCCGAAAGATCACATTTAATACTGGTTTATTTTCCATGTTTCATACCTCCATACAATAAAATTCCGTATAGTTTTTTTTTGCCTTTTGGCATAGGATGCCGCTTTTTATTCCGTGAAACGGTTCAGAAACACGGCAAACATTATTTGACAAGTCCAAAATATTCTGAATCGGGATTATCAGAAACGCCAATATCAATACAACGATTTACAATATGTTCCGCTTCTCCATACTCTTCTGTGTTAAGATGCCAATCGGATTCCGGACTTGTGTTGCGTTTGCACAGTATAGCTTTATATTCTGCCTTTAATAACGCTCTAGGTTCGCCGTTTGGGGTGTGGTATCTCGTTTCTTCCATTTCAGAATCTTCTTGCATGATACGCATTAAATACACGTTTGAATTTTCCGTCATAAACGCATCAGCTTCTTTCATTGCATTAAGAAGATTTTCCGTATACAGTACCTTGTATTCTATATCCGGCCGATGCCCTGCCTTATAATCAATGTATAAAACGTATGCCATAAATTTTTCCTCCTAAAGATATATTTTGTTCACCTTGTGGCGTGGTGTACGCTGTTCTTTTACGTGTAGCAGCACGAAACACGGAGTTTTGCAACCAAAAAATTTCCCATCAAGATTCTGCATTAATCAAGGCTAATTCTGCATCAATCAAAAATCCAGAAAAGCAGTTTCAGGACTATGCAAACTACCAAACCAGCTAACATATATTCTCACCTTCTTTGCTATAAAAATACGCATATACGCTTATATATGGCTTGTGTAAACTTGTACGCTATAGTAAGCTTATACGCTATAATCTATTATGCAAATTTTCCGTGTACTGCTTGTTTGTTGGCTGCTCTATAGGCTGATTTGTGGTGTTTTCTTCCAGCAAAAGCAAGATCAATTCCGAAACAATAGCCACAAACAAGGCAACCAGTGATACTTGTATCAAGAACATTGTAAAGCCTCCTTTTTAGTTGAAATCTTCATCTTTTTCATTTTCTTCATCTTCTTCATCAAACTCATCAAATTCATCAAAATCTACGTCATTAACTATAGAAATATTTATCCATAGATCAATATACTGCATTGTCCATCTGTAGTTTTCTTCATCTTCAAATTCAGTTTTTCCTGTGATAATATAACCAACTTGTTTTGCGCCGTTTGGCGTGTCAATATACATTGCTTCTTTTTCCTTCATGGCGTTATTTGAAATTTCAACATAATTTTCCTTTTGAACACGTTCCCGATACTTTAATAACGCTTCTTTCAATGTATCGGCGTTAACCTTCATTCTACTAGTTACATAATTGGAATCAATCCAGTATTTTCTACTGTTATATTCCTTCATGGTTGTTGTTGTCTGAAAAAGATATGTTTTCATAATAATATACCTCCAAAATATTTTTTCAGCACGTGAAATTTCCGCATTATAGACGTATTCCATTATGCCGGACGGGGAGAAAATCCCCGTTTCGTCTTAATTTTCAAAGACTCGTCAGCGGCTTTTTATAAAGCGGTATTTTTACTTATGTTCATTGAATTTTTTTACACCTGCTTGAATCTCACGGAAAACAAGGTGTAAAGCTGTTTTCATTGCTTTTTGTCCGTCCTCATCCTTCTTGCTATAGGCTTCTTTTCCCTCTGTGGTTTCTTCTAACCAGTCTCCCAAAATTTCCGAAGCAGACCAACCAACGGCAAGCGAATATATATCCAGAATAGACGGCAAGCCTTGCATCCAGTCTATAAAGGCGATTTCCAAACCGTAGCGGCGAACGTCAACCCCTTTTTCCTTAACATCAAGCCTTTTTTCCTTGTGGAATGTATCCATAATAGATGCAGCAACCTCCGGGAAATTCTCTAGAGTATATTCTCCGGTTTCCGTCTGGAATGCGTTTGCGTAGTCCTCCGGCGTATAGTTAGCAAGAATCCAGAGCCGGATATTTTCCTTTGCTTTTTTACTGTTAGTTCTCAACATAATATATACCTCCTTGAATTTTATTTTTTTAGTTTTGGGCTGTATGTTTTGCAAGTATTGTTGCACTTATTACTTTATACAGTTAGGATACCGCTTTTTTGCTGGAAACGGTTCAGAAACCAGATTAAACTATAGAATTTTGTCTATCATTTCAAACTACCTCCTTATAGTCAACCATGTTTTCAAGTTCCATGAGTTCTGCAGCGTGTTCTGGTGTGAAATTGCAGGTTTTCGGGTAGTCGCAAAAATCGTGCATTTCCCAAAAACTTTTTGCACCCTCCAGCGTCTCAAAATAACGTTGTGTAGGACGATCTGCGCCTAACACTGCATAAGTGCAGCGGTACAAGGTTTTTACTTGTCTTTTCATAGTTTTTTACCATCCTTTTCTATTTTTAAGCTTTACGCCCTCCGGCGTGGTGGATACTGTTTTTTATGGGATACAGTCCAAAACCCACGGAAATTTAATTGCTTTTTTGAGGTTTTTCGAGTTCGTCGAACATATCAAACAAAAGTTCGTTCAGTTTTTCGCTATCGTGTTCACCACTTGCAAGATCATTGTACTTTTTTGCGATCTCCCACGGGATTTTTCTCCCTGTCATGTTGCGGTATCCGGTATTAATAATAATCATTCTACCAGAGCGATCAAAAAGTAAATAACCGTCCCAATTCCAGCCGTAGACACCGGCATTATAGAATACCGGATCAGATAACAAACATTGTAGATCATTGTCTCCCACATAGTACACACGGAACACGCCCGGGAAATTGCGGATTTCTTTTCTTGTCATGTGCTTTTTACTCATAGTTATTACCTCCATAATATTCACATTTTGTTTACTTGCATTTTCTTTTGAAATGTGGTATAATATCAAATGATATAGATATATAACCATATTCCCTAGTGGGCTAGTAGTGACTAGCGGCAACAGCGGTATTATATTGCCCCGGGCTGTTGGGCTATTTTTCAAGATCTCATAATGGGCAACGTGGTCATGGCGTTATTTTGTGTTATTCGCTGGTGGTTTTGGGGTATTCCCAAAACCACCAGCGAATAACACAAAAT
>ERZ1034687.885-NODE-885-length-17565-cov-4.358938_pt1 | contig 17565 bp, 16 predicted proteins | sample MGYA00520704_ERZ1034687 | MGnify/ENA primary metagenome ERZ1034687 (study PRJEB33766, sample SAMN09781762) | gut metagenome | biome: gut microbiome | host: Homo sapiens | place: Madagascar | study: EMG produced TPA metagenomics assembly of the PRJNA485056 data set... | reverse complement strand
GGGCGTATTTTACACTTTCCCAGCTCTTTTTCCATTTTCAGGCAGGGTAGTTACCTCATCTCACTCTACCCCATATTTTTCCCCTCTTTCCCCGAACTTTCGCTCTCCTTCTCCTCCCTTTCCCCCGCTTTAATCCCCGTTTCCTCAATTTCGTGCGATGTTCCAGAGTTTTCGCCACTTCTCCTTTCCCGAACACTCGAAAAAGGTGCATTTCTATAATCTGCTGTAACCGTCAGCTCGAGTATAGCCAGCCAGAAGCTCTACAGAAGCTCTACGCAGGCTCTACATCAGCTCAGTTCAATGCCAGTAGTACTATATAGCTCTAATAGCTCTTGCTCTACTGTGCCTACTCTACGCTATATAATTAGCCGGCGCGACCCATTAAACCTAACGCTGCCTTCCCTCCTCATTTCCACATATTGCCTACAATGCCCCGTATTCGCCTCAGAATGCCCTGTGCTGGCTTTTCATATTATCGTGGTATAATTTCCCATTCGCATGTCAAAATCGATCACAGCTCAATTCTGCCGCCAGAACGAAAATGGCTCTCCAACGACAGACGCACCTCGCCATACCCCCCTGTCACAGTTTCGTGTCCACTTATAAAAACAGCCGGCCAATGTCTAATGGTCGGCTTTATCTATTTCAGTATTGCTACCTAAGCATTACTGCATAGGTCTAAGCCAGCCAGAAGAGCATACTTCAGCTGGCTATTTCCCCATTCAGCAACATGCACAAAAGAATTCTCAATCTTTATGCATCTTTTTCTTTAACTCCGCGTCCCAAAAACGCCTTTTTTGTATAGTAGTTAATAGAAGCAAAAAAATCCAATCACCCCGCGGAGGAGGTATTCAAATGGCAAAACGACCAGCTATCCACACGACATAGAAGAACCCAAAGTTCCGCAGCTACGATGGACACTCGAGGTTCGACTATGTGGCTATGCCAGTCGCCTTGATAAAGGTCTCCGACTACAAGTCACTTTCTGTCCAAGCCAAAATTTTGTATTCTCTCATGCTGGACAGATTACAGTTGTCTGTAAGCCGGCCAGAATGGATTGACGAAGAAGACCAGCCGTTCATCTACTACTCAGTGAATGAAATTGCAAATGACCTGTGCTGCAGTAAACGGAAATCCAATCTGATCTTGAATGAACTTGAAGCTGCGAACTTAATCCGCCGCCAGAGTCAAGGGTGTTTCGCAACCACTCGGATTTATCTGTCAAAGCTATCTGCCTGATGACAATCACATCTGAGTTTCTCTCTGGTCAGGAAAACCCCGAGTTCAAAAAGCGAACCCTAATAAGTATAGATGATTAAAGTAAGTATGATTCTAGTATAGATGATTAAGTAAATATGATTAGGGTTTGATTTGTGCGCTTGACGGGTTTGATTCGTGCGCTCGATAAGTTTGATTTGTGCGCTCGACGGGTTTGATTTATGCGCTCCTGAGTTCGATTCGTGCGCACGACGATTTCGATTCATGCGCTCGAAAGAAAGAAAGGAAAAATACATGAGCAATGCACCGCCAGAAAAAACGCAGTTGGCCGAGCTGACCCTGCGTGACATAGCCAACGCCGGGGCTGATTTACATGAGTTCGCCGCCGTTGTCCCCTTCACACTGGAGGGCAATGGACAGCGGGCTTATGTTCCGACCTCGGTGCTGCGGTACTACAACCCCAAGGTGAAACTTGAGCCAAAGGATATCCGTTATCTCGACCCGGACTTCTTCGAAGCACGCATTAGAGATATCGGAGCCAATCCAGCCGCGAAGCCTTATCAGCGAGATGTTTCATCAGCCACTCCGGCCTATGGCTCTTTCGTCTGGCTGCGCGTCCCGCTCGAAGGCGGGAGCTATTATGACGTCACACCAACCGAGGTGCAAAAGCTGATGATGCTCCTGACTACTACGGACAAGCACCTGATGATTGCGGCTGATGTGTATCCGCCGGACATCGTGAACTATTTGTCAAAAGTGTTCCAGCTGACCGCGCCAATTGTTCAAGGAATGCTGCGGACGTTCCGAGAGAAAGACTTCATCTGGCAGAATGACCGCGGCGAGTGGTTGTTCAGCCAAGACCTGTTCCACAGGGGTGAGATTACACGACGCGAGTCCACGAAAGCAGAGCAGAACGGTTTCAGGTATGTGAGGATGTATTTCTCCTCTATCGCACAGATGTACAGAACTGAGTCCATGCGTCTGGGGATGAAATACCTGCTTCCGATGCTTCCCTATTTGCATAAGGACTTCAACGTGTTTTGTCTGAACCCCTTTCAGGATGATCCGTTTCTGGTGGCTCCTCTTACCGCCGCTCGGCTTTGTGCCGCTGGCGGCTATGAGCGAAGCGGGTACGGAGAGTTGACCAGCCTCTATTACAACCAAGTCATCCGAACCAGCAAAGGAACGGAGACGATTATGACCCGGCTGAAAGAACCGTTCCACGGTTTGCCGGTCGGAAGCATTATGTTAAATCCCCGCGTATTTTACACCGGCAACAAAGTGATAGCCGCCGAGCTTGAACCTCTGTTTCTGGTGCGGAAGCGCGGCAAGTATAAAAAACGACGCAAAAAACAGAAAACTAATTTTCAAGGAGTGTAATTACTATGAATGCAAATACCAATTATGTAACCAATGAATTCTTTTTTGAAAATCAGCAGGTACGCACCGTCGTCCGTGACGGCGAGCCGTGGCTTGTACTGAAGGACGTATGTGAAATTTTCGGTGAAACAAATTATCGCCGCGTTTCTGGTCGGTTGGAGGACTATGAAAAGGGTGTGTCACAAATTGACACCCTTGGTGGAAAGCAGGCTATGACCATCATCAATGAAGCCGGTTTGTACTCCGCTCTGTTTGCTATGCAGCCGAAGAAAGCACGAGGCGTCGATGTTGAGTATGTAGAAAAGCGTCAGGCATATCTGAAGAAGTTCAAGCATTGGGTAACCCACGATGTACTGCCTACTATCCGTAAGCACGGCGCCTATATGGACACGGACATCATCGAGAAGTCTCTGGCCGATCCTGATTTTCTCATCCAGCTGGCTACCACGCTGAAAGAAGAGAAGCAGCGCCGAATGGAAGCCGAAGCTAAGATCGCCGCCGATGAGCACAAAGTTGATTTCTATAACGCGGTCGGCAGCACTTCCGCAACTCTCACCATCGAACGTTTTGCAAAGCTCGTGACTGAGAAACTCGGCATCCAGACTGGCCGCAACCGCATGTTCCAGTGGCTCCGCAAAAATGGCTTCCTGCAGGCTAACAACATGCCGTATCAGCGTTACATTAACAACGGCTGGTTCAAGACCTACGAGGTCATCAAGGCCGGTCACGCCTTTACCGTTCCTTCCATTACTGGCAAGGGTCAGCAGAAGCTGTTCGAGAAGTTCGCGGCTGAGGCTTGAAAAGCAAGGAGAGCGAGACGGCCGCTTTTGCCGCCAGAAAACCAATAAAAGGAGAAAACCAAATGAAGAAAAACCACTGCATCCACGATGACTGCGAGTATTGCTCGCGCTACAACTCCTGCAACCTGACAGCAGATGATGTCTGCGGGTACGCAGTTGTATAGGTAGAGCTCGAGCCAAGTGAATATTGGCTCGAAATGAGTTACTACCAAGCGGGCGACCCTGACGCGCACTTGTCTATGCGTGATCGTCTCCGCGCCGAGTACAGTGGCGAGGTGACTGAATGACGAATGCCGTATACATTCCAAGTGTGGACGGCAAGGATGTCTACCTCGCAAACCACTATGACCGCCCAACCGAGATCGGATATAACATCCGGTCTTCGGACGGCGGGTTCAATCTGAAGCGATTCAGAAACACGCTGGATTACTCGCTCGACTTGCTCAAGCTGAGAGACGTCTACGAGCGGGTATACCGTCGCAGAAATTTCTCTTTCGAACTGGGCGGCAAGGAATACACCCACCGTGTTATCAACGTGACGGCGCATTACGCCGTCAAGGCATTCAACCGTATCCGCAAGACGCTGTACATCAAAAACGGCTGGCGATACGATGAGATTGCCGAGAATATGGATGACTGCGCGTATGTTGTCGACGGAGAACTGATTGCCATCCAGTGCGACACGAATGTCCAGAACCCCCTACCCCCTTCCGTACTCGGCAAGTATTTCTATCTGGAAGACGACCAGTACAAAGCGAAGATTAACATTGCCACCGAGGTCAGTGTTGCTGACATCCGCGAGGAGCTTTACGAAAAGGGCTTCTATTGTGACGGCATCCATTATGTTCGTTACAAGCGGTCGGCCGGTTCCTCTCGTGTCGGCAAATGTTTGTACATCGACGAACGCCTCTACCCTGCTATGCACAAGTGGGAGATGTGCGGCATTAAAGTGCAACCGGGACAGGCGATTGATCTCGCTGCTCTGGAAAGCTATATCGCGCTGACGGCAAGCTCTATTGTGGACACGCTGGAGGTTCGGCCGGAGAACTTTTTGGTAATCGATGATTTTGAGAGCACGTTTACGGATGACGTTATCGCGACCAGAGTGCGTGAAGACGGTCATCTGGTGTCTGGCCCCGAGCACGTTGAGATTACGAACAGCATCTGGGACGGTCAGTCTTTGATGGACAAGTCTCTGTTTGGCCCCAAGTACGAGCAGTACGGCATGCTGCTGCTCCGAAACCGATTTTTTAAGTCCTGCTGCTTCAACGCAAACATTCAGCAGTTTCTTGCTGACCACGGGATTACGAAAATCGAGCAGCTGAACGGATTCACGTTGGCGAAGTCTATCGAGGACATCAAGCTGATCACTACGCCGTCTAGTATTAAGTATTTGAAGTTTGGCCGGCTGCGCGAGTGGCTGAAACGTACTGACCCTATGTTCGGCGTGGTAAAGCATGAGAAGAAGACGCACTTCTTTGACGGACGTATGGTGTCTACCCATTATCAGTTGCTGAATACTCTGCAGATGTCGCAGGAAGAGGTGGATGAGTTCCTCGAACCGTCCATCGAGTACATGCGACAGCTGAAGAACAATCCGGCGGTTATGCGCTATCATCTGAAACAGCAGTCGGCGGCCAGTGAGATGAAGTCTCCCCTGCTGACCAGAAACGACATTATCTTCCGTCTGTTGGGTATCAACGACAGATTCGCACAGACGCAGATGTATGCCGAGTTCCGAGACGGGCTGATTCGTTCGTATCAGAACAACATCCGTCGCGGCCATGTGTTGGTCAACGGCAATTATTCGACTCTGGTCGGCAATCCACTGGAAATGCTGAAGGCGTCTATCGGGCAGTTCGACGGCGAGTCGTCTATCCCGGTCGGTCATGTGATGTCACTGCGGTTTGATGACGGTCAGCGCCTGCTGGGGTCACGCAGTCCGCATGTGTGTCAGGGTAATATCTTGTTGGCAGATAACCTGTATGTGCCTGAAGTGCGCCGGTATATGAACTTAACAGAAGAAATCGTATGCTTGAATTCTATCGGCGAGAATATTTTACAAAGATTGTCAGGTGCTGATTTTGACTCGGACACGTGTATGTTGACTGATGATCCGATGCTGATTAAGGCGGCTGAGAAGAACTACTCCCTCTTCGAAGTTCCGACTTCGTTAGTCGAGTCCAAAAAGACCAAACGTGCTTATACAAGTGCCCAACAGACAGACCTCGACATTAAAACCAGCGAAAACATGATCGGCGAGATTATCAATCTTTCTCAGGAGCTTAACAGCCTATTGTGGGATAAACTCAACAGTGGCGCGGCTTTCGAGGATGTAGCTGAGATTTACTATGACACGTCTATGTTGGATGTTATGAGCGGCCTGGAGATTGACAAAGCAAAAAAAGAATTCGTGGTAAACAACCGCGACGAGTATAAGCGACTGAAGGCTAAGTATGAGCGCCGCGACGACAAGGGTCGCGCGATTAAACCGAACTTCTTCGGGACGCTGGCTCGCCGTAAAGGATACTACGACAGCGAAAAGAAAGCCTATCTGTTTCACAAGACCACAATGGACTACGTTCAGCACACAATCAACCGCTGCCGGTTCTGGCGAGGTTCTTATAAGGCCGACAAGCCCTTTAGCTATGTGATCGACCCGGTTATGGTCGGTACGGCTGGAGCGCGTTATGAATTGGCGCGGAAGTTCATTGATGCCGCCCGCGATAATCGTCAGAGAATTGCTTGTATTTTCGCAAGTGGTGAAGGTGTCTTCAATATTGGAGACGTTGTGGAGCCGGAGTTGAATTTTCTGCGGATCAAAGAAGAAGTGGCTGCAGCTAAGCAGGAACTCATCAATTTTGTAGCCAAGTATAAGTGCAACCCGGCGACTATGTATGTAATTCTGCGTGATTTAGAGAAAGAAGAAAACAAAGATATCCGGACTACGCTATTCGATGCTCTTTTCGGAACTGCGAATTCTTCGTTTTTCGAAATGATTGAGACGAGTCGCGAACCAATTAAAATTGCAACCGAGTGTCTGACTGGTAGTCTTACACTCTACGGATATACGTTTGAAGCCTATGAATCTAAGAGAAGAGAGTTTGAGGAATTATACGAAGCAGAGAAGGAAGCGCGACGCAGAGAACGTCATCGGCCACATACAATGCAGGAGATTGCAAGGATTTTTCGAGAACGCAACGGCTGATAAAATCTGCAGAAAAGTAACGAAAATCATGATAAGAATGCAATAAAATGAAGGGCTCTTTTCCCGAAAACTCGGGGATTGAGTCCTTTATTTTTTAGATACAACAATGGATAGAGAAGCGATTTTTCGCTGCTTTTCCGTATCATTTTTTAAGGAGACATAACGATTTGATCCGAATTTCCAAGGCTGAGAGAGCCGCCATCTACAAACTTTATCCAGAGCTTCGTGTTCCGCGTACCGCCACCGGCAAGTATTGGCTGTGCGAGGAAGAAAAGTACCTCCGCGTTATCCCACATAACAAGGACGCCGCTGCACTGCTTGACGTTATCGACCGTCGCCGCGCACGACTGGATGCCCTTGCCGAGGAGGCTAATGCGTGAAGACTGACTGGCTCAGAAAAGAAGATGAGAGCGAGTACGCCTACATTTACCGTATCGGCAACATCAAAGAGCAGATTGGTTCTTGGCAGGACGTAGCTGACCTGCTGAACTATCAGCTTGGCTACCAGTACACCGAGAGCAAGTACCGCAAGGACTATGCGGCATTCTGCAAACTCTTTGAAGCCAACCGCGATAAGCTGACCGATAACAGTGTTCAGCTTCACGAGATTGAACAGCGCGAGCTTGAGCTCCGCAAGGAACAGCGCAAGTTCTACGACCAGCGTCAGGCACTGACACGCGTAGTCAACGCAAAGGCACGCGAAGAAAGCCTGCACGAGTGCATTATCCGCTCGGCTGAGCAGCTCAATATGAGCAAGCCACTGGTTCCGTTGTCTCGAGCGGGAGAAGTCCATCGCCTCGGGACAGAAGCTCTGCTTGTCCTGACTGACTGGCACTACGGCATGGTATGCGACAATCCGTTCAACAGTTACAACCCAGAGGTATGTGCTCAGCGTGTCCGCCGCCTGATTGATGAGACGGTAGAGCGTTTGCTGATGCATCAGGTTACCGACCTGCATATTCATCTGCTGGGCGATTTTGCTCATGGAGCAATTCATCCTACAGTTCGACTGGAATCAGTCGAGAACACCTGCGACCAGCTGATGCGCGTCTCGGAAATTCTTGCCGAGGCAATTCATGAGATTTCTGCGGCTGTAGACCGTGTAGATGTGTTTGCTACTTACGGCAATCATATGCGAACCGTCCAGAACAAGAAAGAAAGCATCCACGCCGACAATATGGAGAAGATCATCCCTTGGTGGCTGGCAACACGTCTCAATGATGACGATACCATCAACGTCTGCCCGATGTGCGAGGAGTTCATCACAGACTTCATCGGCGGCAAGACCGTTGTTTCTACACACGGCGATCTGGACACGGTTCGAGACTTTGGCGTGACGGCGAATATGCTGCTGTCGCGCGACCTTGGCACTCCGGTGGATATTGCCATCATGGGTGACAAGCACCATGCAGAATCGCTTGACCGATTCGGTGTGGACAGCATGATTGCGCCGGCTCTTTGCGGTTCGGACAATCATGCACACGGCAAGCGACTTTATGCTAAGCCAAGTCAGCTCCTGATGACTTTCGAGCAGGACTATGGCCGCGATGCCGTGTATTATCTCAAACTGGAGGAAAATTAAAGCATGGCAAGAGCCAAGAAGAAAGAAGATAAGAACACGCTGTATTACGCTGCACTGTACTCGAAGCACTCCGAACTGTACGAGATGGCTTATGAAGACAGCAAGAAGGTTGTAAACAGCGTGTTGGACAGCATTAAGCAGCTTCTCAAGGAATGCGAGGTGCTCTCGCTGCCGGACTTCGGCAAGTTTGAAAACCATGAACGTAAATCTTACCAGATGGTAGACAACTTCCCAGGTTCCGATGGCAAGAAGCGCATTGTGCCGACTAAGCACACGGTACGATTCACTGCTTTTCCGAAGCTGAACGAAGCCTCCGACCAGTTCTATGCTACGATGCAGGAGGCGGAAGGTGGTGAAGGTTAATGGCATTAGTGCCTAAGATTCCCACCATCTCTAAAAAAGAAGACAAGCTCACACCCGCAGTAAAGCCGCACCAGATTAAGCGATGCGTCTGCTGCGGGACGGAATATTCCCGCGCGACCGACTTTTACAACGCACCGAACACAATGCTGTATTGCAACAACAGCGGCCGCCTTCCTGTCTGCCGCGGCTGTATTGATGAGCTGTTCGACCGCTATCAGAAAATGTTCGATGCAGACACGGCGATTCGGCGTATCTGCATGAAGTTTGATCTATACTACTCCCCTACTCTGGTTGAAGCATCCAAAGAGATGGGAGCATATAAGAGCCGTATGGCGGCTTATATCGCAAAGCTGAACCTCAACGCTTATGACAACAAGACTTACGATTCGACGATTCGTGAGGAACAGAACTTGGCTTTGCAGACCTATGAAGATACCGAAACCCCTACTCAGCAGACAGATTTCCAAGTAACCAAGGAACTGATGAATGAGTGGGGACTTAACTTTACCGCCACCGAGTATGAATTCCTGCAGAATGAGTATGAGGACTGGCTGGCGAAGTGTGTCGTTAAAGGCAAGTCACAGCAATCTCTGGTTCGCGAGCTCTGTATCATCAAGCTGCAGCAGAACAAGATGCTGTTGGACGGCAAGGTAGACGTATATCAGAAATTGACCGACACCTACCAAAAGACACTCGACCGCGCTGCGTTGACGCCTAAAATCGTCGAAGCAAAGGATCGAGAGTCGGAAATCCCGCTCGGAAAGATGATTAAGCGATTCGAGGATCACGACCCGATTCCGGAACCGCTTCCAGAGTGGAAGGATGTAGACGGTATCATCCGTCTCATCAGCATTTACTTTCTCGGCCATTTGTGCCATATGCTTGGCATCAAGAACCGACACGCCAAGATGTACGAGGACGAAATGAATAAATATCGCGTCGATGACCCTGATTTGGAGGATCTCGATGATGAGGACGTCTTTGACGCCATTATGAATCGCGCCATGGAGGGTGTTGACCTTCTGGCAGAAAAGGAAGCCGGAGAAGAGAACGGCGGTGATGCCTGATGGATGCCACCAAAGCTGAAAAAATTGAACGAGGTATGTGCAAGTGGGTTAGTTTCTATCGAGCTAATCCACATCGTTTTGCTCAGGATTATCTCGGCATGAAATGGCTTGCGATGTTCCAGTGCATCCTGTTGGACTTAATCTGCCTGAATACTTATGTAATGATTATCGCCTCTCGCGGTATGGGTAAGTCCATGATCGTGGCGGCGGCCATTTGTGTTCGGTGCATTTTGTATCCCGGTTTGGAAGTCACTGTCGCGGCCGGCGTCCGAAGTCAGTCAACGAACCTATTGAACAAGATAGTCGAAAAGTTTATGCCTGACTCACCCAATCTAACGAACGAGATTGAAGATTACAAAGTAACGCCCAGTGAGGCGTACATCAAATTCAAGAATGGCTCCGTGGTCAAAGTTGTGACGGCGCGTGATTCTTCACGTTCTGCTCGTACAAACTGGATGATTGCGGACGAATTCGTGCAGATTCCGAAAGATATCATCGATAAGGTGCTCAGAAAGTTCAAAGCTGGTGAGCGTACACCGGGCTTTTATAGCTTCCCGAAGTATAAGAACTATCCAAAGGAACGTAACACGGAGACTTATATTAGCTCGGCATACTTCAAATGGCATTACAGTTGGGCGAAATTTAAGGCTTATTTTAAGTCGATGATCAAGAGCGAGCCGTATATCGTGTGCGGATTCCCTTATCAGCTTCCTGTTTCTGCGGGCTATTATCCGATGGAACAGATTCGAGAAGAGATGCAGGAAGATGATTTCAACGAGATAAGCTGGAGCATGGAAATGTGCTCAGAATTTTATGGCGAGTCCGAACGTGCATTCTTCTCTTTTACAGACCTAAACTCTGTCCGGCGCATCACGCGCCCAGTCTATCCGCGGCCTATGTATGCGGCACTTGGCGATCCCAAGCTGAAGTACCCAACAAAGGAACCCGGAGAAATTCGTCTGCTGAGCTGCGATATCGCAACCTCTGGCGGTGCGAAGAACGACGCAACAGCGATCACCCTGTTGCAGCTCCTGCCTAACAACTCCGGACAGTATATCCGTAATGAGTGTTACATGGAGACCATTGATGGTGGTCATGGTCAAGATCAAGCAATCCGTATCCGTCAGCTTTATGATGATTTAGATGTGGATTATGTCGTAGTTGATACCAATGGTGTCGGCATCTCAATTTTCGACCAGCTTGTTCAAGACCTTTATGACGAGACCCGAGGAGTGGAATACAAAGCATGGTCGTGCATCAATGACGAAAATATGGCGGCACGAAGCCGCAATCCGAATGCTCCGAGAGTTATATACAGCATCAAAGCATCTGCTTCGAAGAACTCTGAGATGGCAGTTTCCCTTCGAGACTGCATCAAGCGAGGCAAGCTGCGCCTGCTTATCAACGAGATTGACGGCGTTGAGCTACTCGAAAAGAGCAAGGCTTACCGCAAACTCTCCGTCGAGGAGCAGGTTGCATACCAACATCCGTACTACCAGACTACCGCCTTTGTAAACGAGACGATCAACCTCGAATACGAAATGGCCGGTCAGAACATCAGGGTATACGAAGTATCCGGTATGCGTAAAGACCGTTACTCGAGTCTGGCTTACGCCAACTACATCGCATCCGAACTGGAGCGCGACCTGCGCCGACGGTCAACGGATGAATTCAAATACGCGCCACGGTGCGTTTCGACCGTGGAATTTTAACTTGGAGGTGACATCATGGCTGAAAATCCAAAGCCGCTGATTGATGAGGCGGAAGATGGTGCAACTATCGTCACCTCATTTGCCGACCGCGAGACTGCGGAACGATACAAGCACGCCGTTGCGACATATGACCCGCAAAACCGCATGTACAGCGCATATCTCAACGATGGCGCTTCAGCGAGTACGCTGACTACCAGCACAATCTCCTCTCTGGGTGAAGGAGCACAGTCCAACCTGTCCAGCGTCCAGAGCATCAATGCTATTATCCGCAAGTACATCAACATTGATGACATTGTCGGCATGGTCGTACAGTCCATCCAGAACAACATCAATACGGATATCCGGCTGTCGTACCGCAACTTCAACGGTGCCCGCAACAAGACCAAAACGCTGGAAAAGGCACAGGCTATCCTGAATGATTTCAACTCTCAGGTGCGCGTCGAGCAGTTTATCCGAGAAGCGATTATCACGGCATATATCGAGGGCAACTTCGCGGCTGTGCTTCGCAACAATACGGAGAACTGGCAGATTGATTGGCTCCCGCTGGATATTATCGAGAACTCCGGCTACGAGAGCAATGGCAATCCGGTTCTTTTGGTGGGTATCGAAAACCTGAAGTCTGCACTGCAGAAGACCATGCTCAAGAACAAGCAGCGCAAGCCTCTGTTCTTCAACGACACGCAGGAAGAGGTTGAAGCAACCTTCCCGAAAGAGGTCGGAGAAGCGATGAAGGCTAAGGAGACCTATGCCATTCTTGACAACAACTACACTTACATGGTTCGTGTCAACAATTTTGGCAAGAAATACGGCGTCTCCCCTATCTTCCGCGCAATGTCTTCTGTTTTGATGTTGGAGACTTACCGTAACGCAGATGAGACCACGGCGAAAAGTAAGGCTAAGAAAATCATCCATCAAGTGATGAATGAGAAATGTCTTGGTCCCAGTGCTGACCGCCGTTGCTTTGAAGAACAGGCGTATAACCATGACAACCTGATGCAGGCGTGGAAAGCCAGTACGGTTGTTGTTACCACTGGCCCATCCGTTAAGGAGATTAAGTATGTAGAGCCGGAGGTAAACGAAACCTCTGCAGAAACGGTGAACTTGTACCGTAACAAGGTTCTTTCGTCTCTGGGTGTCGCTTTTCTGGCGGCAGACAAGTCCCAGACGGCTTCTACGGCCAACATCAACCTGTCACAGCTGCTCAAGTGCATCAACTCTATCTCTGAACAGGTGGAGCGTATGTTGGAGCATTTTTATCGTCAGGTTCTGTCGCTCAACGGCATTGGTGCCGAGTATATCCCGAGTGTAAAGATTATCGACTCCGAACTGCTCGATATGGATATGCGTATGGAGCTTAGCAAACTGCTGTACAGCACGTTTGCTGTTAGCCGTGAGACTGCCCTCGGTATGGTCGGCATCGACCTTGAGGACGAGCGGGTTAAGCGCGAGAAGGAAGAGGCTGACGGTCTCAGCGATATCTTCCTGCCGTATGCTACCTCGTATAATTCTGATGGCAACGCTGACGGCGAGAGCGAACCCGGCCGACCGGCCGATTCTAACGACCCGGACAAGCAGGGATACGACGAAACCTACAACGATACACGGGAGTAAGCAGTCATGGAGAAAAAGCTGAAACTGGTTTGCCCGCACTGCAAGCGGGATTACTTTCTATTATGCAAATCAGGCATCTGCAAACCAGCAGATGCCTTTTTTGAAGAAGAAAACGCTGAACTGATCGCACAAAAGCTGAAAGAGCGCGGTCTGGAGTTTGGCGTGACGAAGGAGGTGAACGAGACCGATGAATAAAGAAAAGACATTTCTGACCAGTAGCACGATTGAACTGAGCGAGGACGAAGAGAATTCTCAGTTTCTTACGCTTGTCAACCGTATCTGCTACTACGATGAGCCAAATCTGAACTCGGTTCTGCTTCCCTCCGATACTGCTGAAGAGTGCGCTCAGTCTCTGATTGACATGCCGGTATATGCAAAATGCCGCACGAACGCAGACGGCGAGCCGACATTCGGCAGTCACGAAGTTGCACTGGATGCAGATGGAGAGCTGTTCTTCGACACGACTCCGATTGGCGTTCACACGGCCGTTGAAATCAAGGATGACACGGTGGACGTAAACGGAAAACTGGAGACACTCCCCTGCCTTTTTGCAACTCAAAAGATCTGGAAGCGCAACAAAAACGCTGTAGCAGCTATAAAACGACTTTTTGCAGAGGGTAAACTCCACAACTCGTGGGAGATTGCCAGCTATGAATACAGCTTTGCAGATGGCGTAAAGACCATCACCGGCTATGAATTTGAGGGCAACACTTTCCTCGGCTATGAATTTGCCGACCCTGCTTATGGCAAGGACGCGAAGGTTGTTTCTCTGTCGCAGACCGATGAGCTGATGGTTGCTGAAGCGTTGAGCCGCGACCTGATCGACCAAAAATCGAGTAAGGAGGACGAAACTTTGAAGAAGAATAAGACTTCTGCACAGGTTGAACCGCAGGTAGACCCGCAGGTTGACCCGCAGGTTGACCCGCAGGTAACCGAGCCTGCTGTTGAGCCTGCACAGGCAGCTCCTGTTGAGCCGACCGTTGAGCCGGCACAGGCTGAGCCGCAGAATATCGAGCCCGCTCAGGCCGAGCCTGCTGAACCGCAGCCCGCAGAACCGGAAACCGCTTCTGAGCCGCAACCGGAAGAGCCACAGAGCGAGCCGGTAGTTGCTTCCCTGACTGACTGGGATATCCAGCGAAAGATTGATGAGGGCGCACGCGGCCTTATTGACGGCTGGTACTGGGTGGCTTATCTGTTCCCGGAAGAGCACAAGGCACTTCTGCGCGTAGAAGGCAACGATGAGCTGTCCTATGTGCAGGTATCTTACGTTGTAAACGACGACGATACCGTTACCGTATCTGATCCGGTTGACGTAAAGCTGTCTGTTTCCGTGTCGGAAATCAACAGCAAGGTCGCTGAACTGACGGATACGATTGCTTCTCTCAACCAGAAGGTAAATGACCTGACGGCTGAGGTTGAAACGCTGACTCCGTACCGTGAAGCTGCCCAGAAGGCAGAGCACGATGCGGCTGAGGCAAAACTCCGCGCTTATGCAGAGAATTCCAAGCAGTTTACCGAAGAGGAGCTGCAGAGCGAGGAAATGACGAAGATTTTCAGCGAACTGGACGAGTCCGCGCTGAAGATGATGATTGCTGACCGTGTGGTTTCCGCACAGGCGCAGCAGATTCAGGCAACTGTATCTGCACCGCAGGTTCAGCTGTCCAATACTTCCAACCTGACGGTCAATGAACCGTCCGCAGACGGCGTATCTCTGATGCGTGCGTTCCTGCGCCACTAAAAAATTTTAAGAAAAGGAGAAATTGACATGATTCGAGAGCTTGAAACTGTACAGGGCAAGCCCGTTGAGCTGCTTCTGACTTCCGCAGTTGTTAAGAAGGGCGCACCGGTAGACGTTGACTCTGAGGACCAGACCGTAAAGGCAACTGCAGAAGGTCTTGGTACTAAGCTGTGCGACGTAAACGCAAAGTATGAGGGCATTTACTCTATCGTTGAGCCGACCGACGGCGAGTTCGAGGAGGCTGCAGCTGGCGAGCGCGTTCGCGTTATCCAGACCCTTCCGGGCGAGATGTATGCTACTTCCGAGCTGGACACCGAGACCCTGCAGGCTGGCGACAAGCTGCAGGCCAAGGACGGCAAGTTCGTAAAGGCAACTGCTGGCCAGTACGCTTACGAGTACCGCGGCATCTACTCTGATCCGACCGGTATCAAGATGGGCAAGATCGTGCGTGTAGAGGTTTCTACCGTAGCATAAACCCTGTAAACCAACTACATTTGAGGAGTCTTGTACTCCTCTTTTCTATTTTTCAAAGAAAGGAAGATACACATGAACACTGAAATCAGTGCAATTATGGATCAGTCTGGCCGTGTTCTGGACTGGGCTAATGCTGTAAAGTATTCCCCGGCTGAGCTGTCTGCTGAGGACAAGGAAATCTCCGCAGTTACCGACGCTTGGGTAAAGGAGCTGGGCAAGACCGGCTATGACAAGGATCACGAGCTGTCCGCTCTGATTACCAAGACCTTCACTCCGGAGACCGTTTCTGCTCCGTCCGAGCTGATCGATATGCTGTTCGACACCGATTCCATCGGTGAGTTTGACGATTACCGTGTAACCGTTGACCCGAAGAACACCATCGAGGTATATGACGCAATCGCCGGCGGCAACGTACCGCGTTCTTTCATTGACCACAAGGTTCTGAAGCCGACTTTCTGCTCTCTGCAGGCTGAGACCTCTCTGAAGTTGGAGGACATCCGTCGCGGCGGCTACAAGACCGTAGCTAATCTGATCGCCTACATCAACGAGGCATTTGAGTTGGAGCGCGTTGCTCGCATCATCAACGTTATCGACAAGGCTCTGGCTGACGGCGACAACGTATTCAACGAGGCTGAGGCTGTTCCGTCTGATACGGTTTCTCGCAATCTGGCAACCTACCTGATGGATGTTGCTGAGAATGGTGAAACCCCGGCTATCTTTGGTCAGAACAAGTACATTGTTGGCCTGACCAAACTGCCGTCTGCAGTAACCGGTTTGTCCAACGAGGTGAAGAACCAGTACAACAAGCTCGGCAAGTTTGAACTGTACGCTGGCTGCCGTCTGTTCGGTCTGTCTGGTGTGAAGAAACTGGCTAACGGCAACTTCATTATTCCTGACAAGCGCCTGTTCGCTGCTGCTGGCAAGATCGGCAAGGTCATCACTCGTGGCGAGACCCGCACTCTGCAGGAGACCGACATCAACAACGAACAGATTCACATCAAGGTTTCTGGCTACTCGTTCGGTTCTGTCATTACCGACATTTCTAAGGCAGCCAAGGTAGTTTACGCTAAGTAATCCACCTTTGGTGTTCGGGCGGGCAATAGTCCGCCCAAAAATAAATCTAAGGAGACTAAATCTTGAATTACAAAGCAGATACCCCAGTAAAGGTATTTAACCACAGCATCAGTTCTATCAACCTTCCCGGTCAGTTCCGAGAGTATTATCTGGAAGGCAGCCGTGGGGTCCCAACGGTTCTGACGATGCCATTCTCTGATGTGGAATACATCAACTCGCGCACACCGGTGTTCCGCAATGGTCGTGTTCAGTTTGATGAGAAAGAGCGAGATGATATTTATCATGCGCTTTATCTCGACAACTGGAAGGACACGGTTCTCTTCGATGAAGAGATCGACCGCATTATTCGTGAAAACGATATGGATGCAGCGGCACGGTTCGTGAAGATTGCCGATGTTGCGGAGATTCATCGTGTTCGCAGTCATATGGTTGCTCTGCAGAACGATGATGGTGCGGAAATCTCCAACCGCATGATCGATATTATCAACCAGCGTTACGATGAGATCAACCGTGGCGTCCGCAACTCTGAGATCAATCTTGGCAAGGCGAAGGAACGCGCAAAGCAGGACGAAGACCCGCGCATTACGGCGATGATGGAACAGATGGCTGCACTCCAGGCACAGCTGGCGGCTATGCAGACTGCATCGCAGACTGCGACTGCGCCCGCACCGAAGAAGCAGACCACCCGCAAGAAAGCTGCTCCGGCTGCGAAGACCGACGCTGAGTAAACACGAGGAGGTGTACGCCCAATGTCTACTCCTTGTGAATCTGTCTATGATGTTTTCTTCGACTTGATTGAAGAAGATCGTGACTTTTTCAACTACTATGAAGCGACTGATGAAGAGAGTTACATGCTTGCCCTTCAGCGAGCAAAAGCTCTGCTCCGCGACGCCGCAATCAGAATGCAGATGGAATGCGATGCTGAAATCGACTTCACTGACACCTATACGGAAGGCGAAGGGCGCAAACAAAAGGAGTTTTTCACTGCTGACTTAACTCCATTCGAAATCGACCTTCTCGCCAACCTGATGTATGAGGGCTATCTGAAGCGAGATGTTTCCAAGCTCCGTGCATTCCAGCACCAATATACGCCGAGTGACCTTCAGGTATTCTCCCCAGCTAATGACCGAAAGACCTTTATGGCTATGTACAATACGGTCGTAGAGGAGAACAAGGTTAAGCTCGACCGTTATGCTCGCAGAGACCGAACGACCGGCAAACAGCGCAGTATTGACTATACCTCCTACGAAACGGAGGAGAGTTGATGAACGCGCTGGAAAAAAACCGTTGGATTTGTTTCGGCAAAGAAGCCACTTACGCCAAAGACTCGCGTATCGC
>ERZ1034687.883-NODE-883-length-17616-cov-24.360799_pt1 | contig 17616 bp, 35 predicted proteins | sample MGYA00520704_ERZ1034687 | MGnify/ENA primary metagenome ERZ1034687 (study PRJEB33766, sample SAMN09781762) | gut metagenome | biome: gut microbiome | host: Homo sapiens | place: Madagascar | study: EMG produced TPA metagenomics assembly of the PRJNA485056 data... | reverse complement strand
TATTTATCTATAAATTTGTCAACTGATGACGATAAAGGAGTATGATCTTCTCTAAGAGTATATTGTGTTGGAATAATTTGACCGATTTTATCATCTCTGTCAATCATCCATTGCGGTTTTTGTGCAACAACTTCAACCTCTGGAGTAGTTACCGTAATTTCTGAAGAATTTACTACATTTGGATTTACATTATAAACAGTACCATTGTCTCTTTTAATTGTTACATATTTACCATCGTTGTATTTAGGTAGTTCAATACCTCTTATATCCCAATATCGTTCACCATTCTTCCAACGGTTATATCGTTCTTGAAAATCTTTAATGTTTCTCATAATTTGTATCAAGAATTATATTTATTTTATCTCTTATATCGATAAGCTATTCGCGCGTTAGTCCTTTGAGTCTGTATTGTTCATTATCTACATACTCCCATCGAAATCCTCTATAAGTATTTCTTCCAGGAAGGTGTTTACAAACTCTTGTTATACAAGATGTTGTCTTTACTCCAAAACTAAATGCCGCTTGTTGTACACTATCCCATATTTTAATGAGATTTCCATCTAACGTGTATTGTCCAACTTTTCTACCGTTTTGTTTACGCAATGTATCGTTTCGAGTACCGTAATTTGCATTATATTTTGGATCACACCATTCTAAATTTGATACAACGTTATTTGTTTTAATTTCATCTTTGTGATTTACATACGGCAGATTATTTGGATTTGGAATAAATGCATTAGCGACCAATCTGTGCACTTTACGTATAACTCTAGTTTTATTATCTGTTTGCAAATATACAATTAGATATCCAGCCTGGTCTTTGTACTATTTTAACTATGTTTCTTTATAATATGCTTTATTTATATAAGGTTTATTTTTATATGGACTAACTTCAGTGTAATGCGTATTTCTTCTTACATTTCCTAAATTAGACACAGAGTACTTCCCGAAAGTCTCATCTATTGTTTTCCATATTTCTTTCATGATCGTTATTTGTTTTTAGCTGCCTCGGCGTTTGTTTTATTTTTTAATGCCGTTTCTGATTTTAATTTCTCTCTTCGGTACGCTTCAGCATCTTTCTGTTTCTATAATTCTGTTTCGTGCTTCATTTTTTGACGTTCAAGTTCTATCTTGGCATCTTCGATTTCACGTTTTTGTTTAGTTTCATAGCGTTTATTATACGCGTCTGAAGATACTTTTTGTCGTTCTATTGCCTGTTTACCTAATTCATATACATCAGGTATGCCGTTGTCGTCAGCATCTTTATCTTCTGTACCACGATATGCAGATATTTCAGCTACAGCTATCTTAGTCTAATTATCTTGATCGATCTTATATCTGTCAAGATCCATACGAGCTTCTTCTAACATAAGTTCTTGTTGTTTAGCTTCATTCTGCATTTGCTGTAATTGCTGCTGCTGTTGAGCTTCTGCTTGTTGTTGTTGCTGCTGCATCTCTTCTTGACGTTTTTGCATAGCTGCAAGCTTCTGTTTAATAATATTAAAGTTATCGTTAGTAAGAATCTCAGCTGCTTCAAGAAGGCTCGCACCATTCTACATAGCAGGTTGTATAAACTGTTGAAGTTTTTGAATATTTTCAAGATCTTTAGATGTATCACTTACAAACACATCCATGTCTTCATAATAGAATTTATCAGCTATATCTAAGAAAGCTCTTTCACCGTTATCAAAAATATATGAAAGTTTTTTCTTACCTGATTGCTACCAAGCACCTTTTGCTGTATTTAATAACATATTTAACACATGTCTCTTACATTGTGCATGAGCCCAAAATAACGGTTCTGTAATATGTGAAGATTGTACAACAGATCTTTCAACGTTTCCTACTAATTCAGATGAACTAATTGCTCCTTGTCTTTGCTCAGTTATACCGGATATAGTACCGGCAAGAGCTTCTATTTTATCCATAAGTTGGATGTACTCAGCAATTACATTTGACATAGTAAGATCCAATGCTGTTATCTGATTAAACTATGCTGGTTTACCGCCTTCACGTCCAGGAATATTCCAAGCTTCATCATATGGATTTATAAAGTTTACACCAACACTTGAAAGATAATGCATCCACCTATCTGGCGTAATGTTCATAGACTTAGGTATTTGAGTAATATCCATATTTATAACCTTACCTTTATCTCTTGCAATAGCAAGTTCAAGTCTATACCATAACACAATATACATATACTGTAGTGGTTTAAGGATACTTACCAAAGATCTTGGTTTACTGTTTGTATTACTATATATACAACCACAATAAGGCAGTTTTTGACTATTTGGATTATCTATACTTACATGTTGGTATTCCAATGGTTGTATACCAAAATATAAATCACTACCAGCTCTATATCCTTCCCACACTTCTATTATCCAATCGGCTTCTACAGAAATTTCATTACCTACTTTTTTATAGTTCTCATCTACTATTTCTGTTTGTACCTAACCAGCTTCATCTTGATATGTAACGTAATAAATTTTCTTAAACGACTTCCAACAACAATGCCATACATTAATACAATATCTACTACGATGTTCATATATCGGATTGTCATATATATGCATCTATATACCGCTAAAATTATCAACTGGATCTTTTTCTCCAGCATCATTCATAGGCTTACCGGTAAGCATTTCGTTAAGCTTATTTAAATCTTTTTCAGAAAGCTTATCATAATATCTATCATAAACTTCAGTAACTGGAAGCCTCATTTTACGACAACACCAAGATCCATCTTCTATAAACTCAAGGTCAGGACTTTTGTCGTATGAAAAGTATATTGGATTTACTCTTTCTACATAAGGATCTCCGTTTTGTATACCAACATAATATACTTCATTTCCAGATATTAAAGCATCTTTCCAACCTTTTATAAACTCATTATCTATACCGAGCTTTTCTCTAAGATATTGAAGTGTATGATATGCTGTGTTTTCTACAACATCCTTATACTCAGAATCCATATATTTTGTAATAGCTTCTGGTGGCATTATTTCACCACTTTCTAGCTATTGTTGATACTAAGCTTGTTCTTTAGGACCAAGCCTAGACATCATATTAGCCATCATATATTGTTGAAGCATTTCTTTCTCTTTATCCATCAATTCAGATGCTGCTTCCTATGATGTTCTAACTACTCTAAAATTCATAGGACGTTTGGTTTCCTCTCCTATGAGAAGGTCTATTTTAGGACGTATTATATTAAAATCCTAAGGTGTAGCTGGAAAACCGTCATCTACCTTAAATGGATTTGTTATACGTTTAAAATCTTTTTCATCGAAGATACTGTTGTACAGATTATAATACGTCTACAGTTCTCCAGTTTGTGTTTTCTACATTCCTCCAGATACTACGTTACCTTCTCCGATAATGTAGTTTACACAACTATGCTGCCAATCCTCATTCTTTTTTGATAAAGGAAGCTTTTGTTGTGGAAATGTAGCGTTGTATAAATTATCTTCTACTCTTATCATTTTTAAAAATTAAACAACGGTGTGTCGTCTTTAATCTCGTTATCTTGGAACCACTATCGTCCAAACAACGGCATCTCAAAGAGTTCAACCTACTTATTCTATTCCTATGATTTGCTAACCTTTATTTGATATAACTCTTCTCTATATATCATAACCATACATAAAGCTATTACGCGGTCTACGTTTTTTATGCCGTCGTTTTCTATTAACTCTTGTATTAAAGGTTCGCTATAAACTCTCTCTATATTAGGATGTCCTGGTTCATATTCTTCAAGTAACCATTCTAAGATAAGACCTTCGCCGTATGCTCTAATCTATTTTGTCATATGACATCCTTTGCGTCTTTGTACCTTACTGTCCTTAAAGACTTCTGATATAATCTTATCGGGCTAATCTGCGAGTAAGTAATCACAGTGTTTGTTTGTGAAGTAAGGATATATACCTTTACGTTCATTTTCAAACAATAATCTTGCATTATAAAACGTTAATAGTTTTCTAACGTTTTCATAATATTCTTCTGCTGTATCAGGTCTACCTGAATATTCTGCTACTATAACATCATTCCAGGCTTCTCCTGCTTTTACACGTTTGAATATAAATACAGAACCTAATGAATTCGTAAATGAATCATCATGATCGTATGGATCACATCCTCCGATATATAATCCAAATGGTGGATCTTTTACAGGGTATTCCCATATAACTATAGATCCGTGAGGTTTATCTCCTTTTTTAAGTGGATATTCTGTTATATCACCAGACTTCTTTTCTGTAGCCATTATTTGTCCATCGCCATTCCAATTAAGATCAACCACATGTTTCATGTTACGTAATTTAGTGTTAGTACGTATACGAGTTAATTGATCCATCAAAAGTTTTCTAGGAAATATATTTTTACCTAGTTCAAGTACTGCTTCTTGTGGCTTTATAGGACGTTCTGATATAAACCTGTCTATAGACTATTGTGAAGCACCTCCGTCTTTAATTTTGTTACGCTATTCTATAAGATTTTCGACAGCTTTATCGCGAAGACTATTTCCATCTTTATCCATGTATTGTGGATTACCGTTAGTATCGTATGATTCCAAATTACTCCACGAAGGTACAAAAAATCCACATTTAGTTTGTTCTGCATTATCATCCCATATGTTTGGAAACGATAATATATTATATGCTTCAGGTTTATAAAATAATTCTTTTAAACCTGCGAAGCTCGCACCTTCGGTGCCGCCTGTATTATGTGTTACTATTCCGTTACATATATAATTATTCTATTCTTGTGCGGTCAGGTTATATATCGGCTACTATCCTATATCTTCAATACTAACTATTTTTTCTGCATGAACCCCTAATACGTATTTATGATACTACGCAACATGTTCTTGTGTAAACAACATCATTAAATCTAAAGCAGATTGTTTATACGTAACCGTGCACGATATGTATTTCGCAAAATTACCAATACTTGTAATATCATTTACAGTTAATCTCCAATGTCCTGGTCCGTCTTTTATAAGACGTCCATTAGACATATGTTCGCGATATTTAGTTTTTATAAACTTAATATTACAATGTATTCCAAAATGAATAAGCACTTCCTCTACTTGACGAAGAAGTGTCTACTAACACTGAGTCAGTACAATCCTAGGGCGTCCAGATCTATCGACTTGTATATATCCATCGGTATCAAATAATCCACCAATTAGTTCTGCAAGAGATTCTGCATCATATTCATGTATATTAATAGGTAGTCTTTTCTTATCTTTTACCTAACCGTAAATACCGAGTTCGCGTAACTTTGGACAAATACCTTTTATTAGAGTTTCTTTATAAACTTTGCCATTTTTAGTAAGTCGAGGAGGGCAATCTGGAGAAGTATCAAAATGCGTTTCTATATATTCATTTATTTCATCGTCGCAATTTGATAATCTTGGAGTCTTATCGTAGCCGTAACTTCCATCACCAATAAGCCACCCAATAACACGTGGCTCCCACATTTTTTTAGTTCCAAAAAATGGAATACTATTTATAATTCCAACCTGTTCACCTACTTTGCATTTTGCAGCTTCATGCCACTTCCATTGCTTCATAGTCTCGTTTTCCTTACGTTTTCCAGGAACTCTTTTTGTAAGTCCAGAATATGACCATAAGACTGGATGATCTGTACTACACTCCAGTACTCTACCAGTATTAGTAGTTATTCTAACACAAGGTTTTTTTGCAGGCGGATTGAAGTGAGATATGTGTTGTTGAACAGCTTGATATGTATCCCAACCAAGAATGCCATCTTCCTGTTTCAAATCTTCGATATTTACGCAATTTCCAGACGATGTCCAAACTTTTGTGCCTTTACAAACACAACCAAAGGCGATTTGCAATCCGAATGCAAATCCGTCATCGAGCTCTACAGAAGGTTGCTCAATACGCCATGCATCTAATAATCCAGGAAACTTACCACCTTCTTCCCATAGTACAAGTTTAGCACGAGTACCACGAATACGTTCTGGGTCATTCTTAAGCGTTATTCCTGTTATTGCAGACATATAACCTTGTTCTGTTTGTTTACCAAACTCATCAGTTACTTTGTAACCTGCTACACGCTCCATACGAGTAGACACTAAACGTTGTTTAGCCCATGCAGTATTCTTATCTATAAAGTCCATAATCTACCAAGCTTTTGTTAGTAGACCATCTCCTATTAAGAATTTCTATTCAGATGCTACGGCAAAGTTTTTAGATCCTGGTATGAGTTCATAATTGCGTACAAGCATAGAAGCTCCCTTGAACGAATATCCACGAGCACGACTTTTTAACACAACCATATGTTTACCACACGCTACAGCTTCTTCGATAGCATTATAATAATAATAATCATAATCCCAAAATGTAGGAAAGTTTAAAATACGTTCTCTTCGTATTCTACGATTTCCATCACGATCGACATATTCCGTTTGATCTATTCGCATAATAGGACTATAATTAAGATAGAAATAATGATATCCTGTTATATAATCTCCATCTGGTGCAGTATATCCATTTAAACATCTATCTGTTTCTTGCTCCCAATATGTGTTATAATCAGTAGTTCCTCTGGGAGCTAATGTGTAACATCTATGTTTCTTATAAAATTCAGCAGCAGGACTAAATTTTATAGAATTATAGATACGTTTATTGAAATCTACCATAGTTTCTTTCTTATTGATTCAACATCATCGCTAAACAATGTCGGCTCTATGTTGGTTCTATGATTTTAATTAATTTCATATGATCCAACAATCCGAATCCTATATGAACATATTTGTTTTTATGTTTTGTTTTAGTTTTAATCATAATTATCTAGGATTTTCATAAAGACCTATCACACCTCCACCTTTTACTCTTCCAGTTTCAGCTTGTTCAGCCTTTGCTTGTTTCATAGCGAGATCTAATGACTTAATAATACCACTAACGTCTTTAAGTAACTTAGATACTTTTGTAGCACTATCTATATCTAAATCTGCTCCACTATAGTTATTCATCACATCCATTATCGCTTCAGCTGCATGTTTCGATGATGTAAGCAGTCTAGTCATAGGAGTTTCCTAAAACTCATTAAATCTTTTAGCTAATTCATCTACTTCAGCATCTGGTACATAATGTTCATTCTTAAAGACATCTTTTGCTACTCTCCAAGTACGTTCTTTTTCCGGATATGCTTCATATGGCGTATTCCATTTATACCGCCATATAATAAACTCTATCTTATTAATAGCATCTTGTTTATCTTTAGCTTTATTATAAAAATCTTTAAACGGAGGTATAGCTAAATCTTCTGTCTTTAATTGTATTTTATTTCCTTGTATATCAAACATTACGCTAATGACATTGTCGCTCCAGTAATAGATCCAATCAAATTAGCCTTAATATCATTCCAATCAAATACTTCATTACGCCATATATAATCTATAAAAAATTCTTTGATTAAGCCGATATTAAAAGCAGTCACTGCTCCAAACATTGCAGCAGAAATAGAATCTCTACTAGAACAATATTGTAAAACTTTAGATACAATATATGATATACTTGTTGTAAATTCAAAATGAAGATGACTTTCTTTGCTTATTTGAGCAAACCAATCTTGTATCTTATTAAACAACTTTTTCATATCTTTTTATTAAACTATTCTGTTATATATTGTATTAACTCTTCTCTCTATTCTTTATATTTATCAGCGTCTTTTTTATCTTCTTCTGATAATTCCGGCATATTGACCCATTTTATTAAGAACTGCTTAAAATCATACATTTCTGGGTGGCCAACTTGTTCATAAAATTCACAAGTATCTTTTGCACATAACATATTATATACAAAGTTTTTATATTTTGAACAACTGTGTATCAAACTATTTGGATTTTGTACATAATAATATCCTGCATAATCTATAGCTTTTCTGCTTTTAGCATAATGTATAAGCTTGATAAATGTACAACTATCTTCTATAAATCTACGGTCGCTATATATTACATTATCAAACAATGATCTCCTAAGTAACTATACGTTTAAAAAATGTAATGTTTTGGAATCATCGTAAATATATAAATCTGTAGTTGTTGTAACAGGTTCTGGTGTTTTTCTATATTGTACACCGTCAGATACTGTTATAAATCCTGGAGATATTATATCTATACTACCATTGTCTGTAGCTTCAACAAGTGTTTTTATACAGTCTTTTGCATAATAATCATCAGAATCTAAGAAAGTAATATAATCACCAGTAGCAGCATTTATTCCACTCCTCCTAGCTAATCCAGCACCTTTATTTATATCATGCTTGATATATTTAATCCTTTCGTCATCATACTTACAAACTATAGAGTCTGTATCATCTGTAGATGAATCGTTTACTATAATTAATTCCAGGTTATCGTATGATTGTGATAAAACCGAATCAATTGCCTATTTAATTGTATTTTGAGCGTTATATGCGCTCATAATTATAGATACCTTTATCACCATGTCAAAGTACCATCTTTATTAAAAATTTTAAAATCAAATGCAGGTGATTGTTCTTGTGCTACTTGTGAAGGAAATATATAAGCTTGTATAACCCCTTTTGAATTATCAAGAGCACTAACACCATTTCCGACATAGTATCCACATCCCATATATTTACTAGTCGGTCCAATTACCATAGAATTGCTTGAAGCGGATGTATAAAACTATAAGACACAGTGTTGTCTTTTTACTATATCTTTAAGTTTCTAAGAACCAATAATTCCCATTGCTGTTAATTGTCTAATACCAGCAATCTAATTTATATTGTAAATATTATCTGGTAGAGGTATATCAAATTTTCCGTTAATTGGAGCAAGTTTACCTGCAAAATATTCAAATCCTGTAGAATCTAAAAATTTCATATAATAGTTATTATTTAACAAATATTAAATAAGCTTTTTCCAATCAACACTAATATTCTTACCCATTAGATCTGCGAGCCATCTACAGAATTCTATTCCTTCATATCCATCCACGTCGTTTGCTACAGCTAATGCATATTTTATACAATCTTGTTCTGTAAATATCAATATAGTATAAAAATCAGCATAAGCCATATTTGCAGTATATGTTATGTCGAATAAATTAGATTTACCAAGCGAACTATTATTGTTATTAATATACTATTCTATATCAGTTATAGAAAACCTATGATCTGTTTTATCTACATTTTTCATATTAGATAAAGCATATTCAAGACTTTCTTTATTAAAATGATTACCACACTAAGCCATATAATCTACGGCTTGTTTAATTATATCAGGCTTGTTCTAATCAGCGTTATTGGATTCATTCTCACTATGCCGATGTATCGTTATTATCTCCATGATGATATGTATTTATAAATTTAGTAAATAAATCTTTCATTTCACTTATAGAGTTTTCTATTTTTGAAAATCTAAGATCAGTTTCTTTTTTCTCTTTATAGACTGGATTTAGATCTGCTAATAATACATTAGCTTTTTCTAAAATCTCTTTTTGTTTATCAACAGACTATAATACTTGCTCTGCTCTATTCTTAAGAGCTTCTATTTCGTGTACAAGTCCTTCTTTATCTGTAGATAATACAATATCACCAGCATATGTTATCGACAGATTCTCAGGTATAGTATATGTCGCAGACTTATCTCCATTCTATATAGTTACATCTACAACTATAGGAGCTGGATTAGTACTTGGTCTCTATAACAAATCTGCTCTAGGAAAACCGATGGACAATACTTTACCTTGAGAAATTGTCAATTGTTGTTTATCCAGTATATATACCGGATAATCTTGTTTTATATCTTTAAAAAACATAGTTATGAACTTTAATAGTACTAATGGGGTGATTACTCACCCCACTTTGTACTATGATTATTTATTAAGTAGTAGCAGGAGTAGTCTTAAGTGCTGCAATTAAGGTAGCGTTCTGACGCTGTTGACTAAGTTCAAGTCTAGCATCATTATATCTCTGTTGCAGATCACTAGTCCAGTGATTATTCAGAGTGTCTATAATACGCTGTGTATTATCCTGACCAGCTCTAATTATATCACACTTATCAGTAGCCATCTGATAACCGATAGCAGAGAATCCTCTCTCCAATCCGCTATTAACTACATTGATAGCTCCAGTTATTGTATTTGTCTAGTTACAAGTAGCAAGCTACTGTTCATAACCCATCTTGATAATGTTCTATTGTGTCTGGCAGCAGCAGTTCTGTAATGCTGATGTAAGATTAGCGTCTCCAAGATTAATTGCATTAATTACACGTTCAGCAGAGAAGCCAACTTTACCTGCAACGTCTTGAATACCAGAACGTACGCTGCATATAGCGTTATTCAATGAATTAAAGTCACAATTGAGATTACATGCCAATTGACCAATTGCAGCGTTATTACCCTTTATAGCATCCATAAGAAGATTACTATTCTGGTTATCTGCCATCTGATTTCTCAAAGAATCTAATTGACAGTTATTAACACCGTTATCGTTACCCCAGAATCTGTTAGCAAACATCATCCAAACTAAATATATAACATTTGTATTACGAATATACCGTTTCCGTATACTCTCACTATGTTGCCATAGTGTTTAGACTATATCATACTTATTTTACATAAGCCTGTGCGCTTCGACTTCACTTGAAGTCTACTCTACTCACTTCTTCGGTTATTACACCTATGCTTTCGATAGTCGTTGCTCCTTCCTTAAATAAGGCTTGGATCAGGATTGTCCACGTGGGAGTTTCCCTGAGTTCACACAGTTTTAAACCCGCTTATTACGAGTAAAATAAAAACCTTTATATAATTTTTTTGTTGCTATTGCTCTTAATACATTACAAGGTAATGTGTTTAACTATTTAGCGGCAAGTCCGCTACCTTCATATTGATTTATTAAATTCCAATCTTTATCATACTGGTATATCAATCCTTTATATACTGGAGATTTTGCACCAGATTTTCCATACATTGAATTATTAATACCATCGTTTCTTTTTCCAAGTATGTCAATTCGGTGTCTCTAATTTTCCAAATTCGTACACCATTCTAAATTACTTGCAGAATTGTTATCTTTGTCACCATCAATATGATTGACTTGCAATTTATTAAGCGGATCATTATTTTTACAGAAATACGCAGCTACTATTCGATGTACTAAAAAATGTCTAGTTCCAAATATTAATTTGATAGGAACTGTACAATAACCGTTAGGCTAATGTTTTATTGGTACTTTTATTCCATCTTTATATACTATCCCTGTATCACTAACTGTATAATGATTGTTTGTAGCATCTATTGTTTTTATCATCTCGTATTATTTAGTCAACGGGTTATTACACCAATTGTTCATACCGCCATTCATCATAGCTGCCATAGCCATCGGATCGTTATTACGTTGATTAGCTAATGTAGCAATAAGGGCATCGTTATTATCATGCCCTGTACAATAAATTTTTTCAAGTGTTTCCATAAAGACAAACATTTAAAATTAATACTTTGGTTAGGGTTTATTTAAACCTTAACACGTTGGTACATCAATAAGATGTAGTTAGTAATTCGGACTCGAACCGACTAGCCTTCCATCCAAGGATTACTATATTGTCTTTACGATTAAGTAAGATTGTTAATTTCTGATTCAGTTATCGGCTCAAACGTCATCTTAGTACTATTAACAGTTTTTCCATTCTTAGAAATACTATTTAATACTGTAAACGATTTAGCGCTTACAGCAGGCTCACTAGCAGTAGTAGCTGCAACTGCATTTACATATCCATCAAGTGACTGGTGTGCAGTAAGAGCTGTGCCATATGTAACAATGATTTTACCATCGGTACCTTTAGTAATAGATGTTACAACATTCTAACCACTTCCAGGTGTTGCATTGCCAGATATAGTATCAAATTTCTTATCAATCTCAGCCTATAATGTATTTTGTACATTAGTAAGAGTAGGATTTACATAATCAGCAATCTTTTTGTCCGTTTGGTCTTTAGTATAAACCTCTGACTTTGTATAATAATCGGATAAGTCTGTATCAGATTTATACTCACCAAGTTTCTCCCATTTTCCAGAATCATATGTTTTATTAAGATCACCGGTATATATATACTCAGCATATATATTTTTCTGTAAAGGATTTGGAGTATTTACTTTAGAAGTAGTTTCTACTAAATAGATTCTGTTCTTCTTAATAGTAGCTGTTGTAGAAGGAAGTGCAGAAACAACTTCAAATAACGTTGTATCAAGATTGCCAAGCTGTGCTAATGGTATTTTACCATTTGCATCAAGTGTAGCTATACCGTTTGCTTTTCCAACCTTACCTTCTAAAGTAGTTACTTTACTAGTAACATTTGTTAATCCACTATTAGTAAGTTTAAGACCTGACTTAAGACTTTTTACTTCATTTTCAGCAGTACTTACTCTTGTAGTTAAAGAAGTAACATCAGCAGCCTTAGCATAAGGAGTTAAATTAATATTAGCAACACCGTTTGAAAGAACAGAAGTGCCATCAACCTTTACATCCTTTACTGGTATAGATACATCACCACCATAAGTAAGCTTAGTCCAACCAGCAGCATTACCACGCTTATCCCAATTTATTAATTTATAATCACCATTAGTATCAGATACGTGCCATATCTGACCAACTGCATCTGCGCCATCAGTAACACCATCACCGTACGATGAAGAAAGAATACATCCAGGCAGTGCATAAAGTTCTGCAAGCGAAGCTACTCTCCTAAAACCTGAAATTTCCTTAGCATCTACTATACCCCAACTATTCGGGTTAGCAGACACCACTTTCGCCATTCTATATAATCTTCCTGCCATAATTATTCAAATTTAAGTGTACAATTAGCGTTCAATGCACCAGCACCCGTATAATATACATAGTAAGGTACTGCGGCTGCACCTGAGCCATTATTATGACTAACTTCTGTCTTAGTGAAAGCTGTTAATACAGCATCTACACCATCCTTAGAAATAGCCTTAAGTTCTCCCCAAGATTTCGGATATGCGTATACATACATCTGACTTGCAGATGTTGTCCCAGCATTAACCTACTTAACGCGAGTGGTTGTGATATCATTACCTACAAGACCGCTGATCATAGTGTCTGTAGGTGTACCAGCCTAAGCAACTCCGTAGAAAATCTTATTACCGAATGTTACTCTTGCAGAACAAGATGTAGTATCTACTGCACCAGCATCAGCGCCGTGAATCTTACCATCTTTATATACAAGACCTGCCTGAGGAGCTGTTATGTTCTGTGAAATACTAGTAGTAGCTACAAGCAAACTTGATGTATACGAACTACTAGCTACTCCGTTTGCAGGAAGTGTTTCTCCCCAACTACCGCTTGTCTTAGTAGGATTTTTTCTACCAGTAGCACTTGCCCACTTCCACGTACCTGTAAACTTAACTTTATATCCAAGTTCTACAGAAACATTTATAGAAGTATTCGGAGAACCTACTGGAGTAGTTCCATCATTCTTATAAATCTGCCAACTAGCAGAAGCAATTGTAGGAGTTACAAGGGGTTTATCGCCATTAAGAATACCAGAAATCTTATCGGTGTTTGATGAGATGTTAAGAGTGTTTGTCTGTATAGAAGCTGAGTTGCTTGCTATCTCTCTAGACGCATTCTCTATAGCAGCAGTATTAACACCATCGGCAGCCTTAATCTTATCCCATAGTTTTTGTAATCCTGTTTGGTCTAAAAATTTTGTCATTTTAAATCGTATATAAATTGATCAGATATACTTTCAACGCTTATGATTCCATTTAATATGTCGATACCTTCTCCACACTATACTATACCAGGGTACTTCTTAGATGCTAAATCATTAAATGTAACAACGTTATCTAATCCAGATAAATACTTAATGTATCTTTTTACGCTATTTGCATCTAATAAATCACCATCTTCAAACTTAAGTTTATCTAAGTTTTCATATCCTGTAAGCATTATTACAGAAGGTATTCTAGGTACTTTAACATTATCTACCAGTTTAGTACCTAATAATTTAGATTGTTTCATTTGTATATCTGTATTGATTTACTAAATAATATTATTTTATATCTTTATTTTTATAGTGATAAGTTTTATGGTAGTATACATGAAGAACGAATACCTGCATAAGGAAGTGATGTTTTTGTAGAAAAAGAAGAATTAAAATCACCTATACCACAAATATCATTATGATTAGCAATTCCTCCTACCATAAGTGTGTTTAATTGCGCAGTATCACTAGCCCAATGATAATCGCATTTATATTTTTGAGAACTGTCTGTATTTGAAACAGGAATGATTTCAGCTGTATCACCCAATGTCCATTTTTTTATAAATCCTGTTTGGTTTAATTCAATTCCGATGTTTTTCATCTTACTGTAATCATTATCACTATAAAGCGTCGGATCTTCTGTAACATAAATTTGATTATATTCACCGTTGTTTACACTCTTAGCGTTAATGATAATTCCATCTAATATACTATAAATATCACCGAACGGATTCTCAATACCATGCCATCTAGGGACATATTGAGTTATTTCATTATCTGGTTCACCACCACTAACAGTAAGCATTATTGTTGTTATTTCTTTAACATTAGTTCCATTACCAAACTAGTCTGTATATCCATTAGGAGTTAATGGGGTTAAATTATTATAATCACTCCAGTTACTACCGATAAGCGAAATAACACCATCACCAAGACCACCTTGTTTAAAGCCTTCAGAAGTAAGTTCAGTATTAAATTCAGCTTGACAATTGAAGTTAGCATATTCTATAACATACAACCAATATAAAACTCTCTTATATTGTAAATAGTTAAGAATCTCCTTACCAGACTTTCTACAATTAGCTCTCATAGTAGCTCTTGACATAGATGTTCTAGGTTTACCTAACAAACTTCTAAATCTATCTGTATCTATATACTAATCATATGATGCATTATTGTTACCACCTCTACAATAATCGTTTATATTAGCTATACATACAGCACTGTTCTATTCAAGTGTACTTAAATATCCCATATTCTTAGGTACTGTATTAAGTATAGTATCGTGATAAGCACCTATTAATACCTTTGGCTAATGTTCCCAAGTATCATCAATCTTCTTAGTAGATATTCTTACTTCTCTTCTTGTATCAGTATCCCAAGATCTAATCCAGAATTCAGGTACTTCTACCATTACTTCTCCATCATATCCATTAAGTACAGCACCTAGTTCTATTTTTTCAATACTAAAACTATCAACTAAAGTGATATCAATATCTTCTTCTAACTGTATAATAGCTTTATTTCTTTCTGTATCTATTTCAATTACCTAACCTATACAATTTGTAGTTGTAAAAATATCATCGTTCGCTATGTTATAATAAACATTCACATATTGATGTTCGTACTATAAAGTATTAAATACTTCATTGGTAATTATAATCTTATTTTTATCATAAATAGACATGTTTATGTCTTTTAATGTATAATTATCAACATCTTCAGGTGATCTAAGTCTCCAGTTATCTTCATTAAGATAGTACATTATCTTAGCACCATCTTTCATCTGTGCGATACATCCTCTCATACCGTTCTGTATAGGTAGAGTCTTGTGTAACTCTAAGTTACCTACACGTTCACAAATAGGACTAGGATCATTTGGCTACCAACTTACACCGTATGTATAACGATCTAAGTTGCTCCATAATATGCTACCGTCTTTATCTTGGATTTTAATAACATTGCCTTCAGGTATCTGTATTGTTTTTACTTTACTAAAATCCATAATATTAACTATTAGTTGTACTTAATACTCTTATGCTCTTTGTTACAGTACTTCCATCTTCTAATGTAAATATAAAGTTTTCAGATTCTCCTATGTTTTTAAGAGATCCGTCTGTCATAAATGCGTCATTTTTGATAGCACCAGACGCTTGTATATACATATCAAGTGGGTTTTTTGAATACATACCCAAATATATACCCTTGTCTGAAAACATTTTGGTACCTCTAATATTACCAGAATCGCCCATTAAAAAAATATTAGTACTGTCAGTAGGTCCGACATAAATAGAATTAATAAACTCATTACGTTCAGCAAAAATATTTCTACCATTCAATTTAGCATAACCCTACATATCTACTTTTACCTTTACATCACCAAGTATCTCCCAATTACTTATATCTGTTCTATAGATATACTCAGTACATACATCTTGCTGATCAGTAGGATTCTGTTTAGGTACTACATATATACTATTAGGATCGATGTTCTCTGTAGGAAGTTCCGTTACAACCTTAAACAATTCATACTGCTGAAGAACATCTACCTTATCTTCTACAGCAGTTAACTTATCCTATATTTCTTTCTTCCACTTGTTATTCTCTTCTGTATCGTCATACATCTGTAATAATCTAAGTGTATCTTTAGTAAGTAACACATCACTTGATATGAATTTTGTGTCCTTTTTATCTAAAGGAGTCGCAGCAGTTAAATTAACCTATTGTTTTATTTCAGGCACATTAACCTTTGCTCCAATTATCTATTCTCTTAACATGTTAATTATATTTAATTAGTTTATAAAATAAAAGGGACATCCTTTGTAGGATATCCCTTCCTCGGTCTATAACCGGTATCATTCAACCGAGGTAGAAGCATCTTTAGCTTCATTCTCTGTGTTTGTTTCTTTATCAGTTGAACCAAAACCTCCTTCTCCTCTATCGCTTTCACTAAGTTCTTCTGCTTCAACGAATTCAATAGCAGGATATGGCATTATGATTAATTGAGCAAATTTATCTCCAAGATTATATACAGCAGGAATACTATCTCCAGTTGTATTCTTATACTTGACAATTATTTCACCTCTGTAATTTGAATCTATAACAGCAACAGCGTTGGTTTGATAAAGTGATTTCTTACTAATACTCGAACGTGGGAATATTAACCCGACATATCCGTCAGGGATCTCCATCGCAAGATCTGTATGATAAACTAAAACAAACTGTCCGCACTCATTTACTTCACTTGTAACACGAGTGGCAGTAAGATCAAAACCAGCATCACTGCTATGTGCTTTTGTTGGCACAACAGCCTTATCCGATAATTTCTTAAACTTAACTTCCATGTTCTTTAATATTATATTGTTTTATTGTACGATATTTTGGACTTAAACCAAAATCTTATTAAAATACGAATTATATTATTCTAATATCGTTTTATGATGTTTGATTTGGTGTAAACGACAAAATATTACTTTTTCTTGATTTATTACATATACCGTATATATAAGATTTGGATATATTAAAATACTTTGCTGCTTCTAACACATTACCAACAAATTCAACACCTTTATATATAAACTTACCAGTATATCTTATTTCACAAGAACCTTTATGTATTCTAACAGTTTTTACTTTTAATTCAAGTTCTTCTTTTGAGAATGCACCAATCCATTGTTCTTTTATTACACATATAATTCCTTTGCACAATCTTTGTATAGAACTACGATTCACGTTTAATTGTTTTGCTGCATACCCAGAATCCATCCACGTTTGATAATATTTATATTTTATATGGAACAGATAATTTATATCAAGATGTTCAAGAA
>ERZ1034687.880-NODE-880-length-17642-cov-10.213681_pt1 | contig 17642 bp, 12 predicted proteins | sample MGYA00520704_ERZ1034687 | MGnify/ENA primary metagenome ERZ1034687 (study PRJEB33766, sample SAMN09781762) | gut metagenome | biome: gut microbiome | host: Homo sapiens | place: Madagascar | study: EMG produced TPA metagenomics assembly of the PRJNA485056 data... | reverse complement strand
ATTATATTTACATTTTCTTCTACCCTTTTTCTGCCGACTCGCAATCTGGGGGATAGGCTCGGAAAATCGAACTGTAATTGTCATTGTCATCGCTTCTTTACCCTAAATCGGTACATCATATCTCTGAATAAGTTTAGATGGGGGGATGTAAAAACAAAAAGATGGGCTTCTATGAGACTATGACTTGCGAGGACTAAAACTATGGGTAGCGTGCAAGAAAAATATGATTTAAGATTTAGGAAAAAGCCCACTTGCTGAAAATCGACCCTTATCACACGCTGAAATTTGGTGATATGGAAAAAATGTCGTACCTTTGCAACCGTAATCAAGGAAGAAACAATTATTTCACTAACCCTTTAAAGACTAATATGTTATGGCAAAGAAAGGAACATTGAAGTACCGTAAGGTAAGCCGCACTCCTCAGGTAGGCAAGGATGCTGGCAAGAAGAAATTTTATGCCACCGCAGTGCAAGACCGAACCATGGAGTTCGAGGACTTCGTAACCCACATCTCAGAGCACAACTCGCCTTACTCTCGTGGCACCGTACATGGTGTTCTGATGGACACCCTCGACTGCCTCCAGGAACTCATCCTCGATGGCAAGAGCGTACGCTTCGCCGACCTGGGTCTCTTCTCCATCGGCATGACCTCTCGTGGTGAGGACAACGCCGAGAAGGTGAACGCTTCCAGCATCACTGGCGTACACCTCATCGTGCGCAACACCAAGAACTGGAGCAACACCGAGCTTCGCAAGATGTGTAAGATTACTGCCCTTGGCAGTGAAGTGACCGAGGAAGGTGACGGCGGTGATACTCCTAGCGGTGACAACGGCGGCAGCACTCCTAGCGGCGGCTCTAGCACTCCTAGCGGCGACTCTAGCACCACTGGTGGCGGCAACAAGGGCGACAACACCGGACAGGGTGGCGGCAGCTCTAGCGGTAGCGAATCGGACAACGTCAAGGAGTACTAAAGGATAGCCCCCCTAGCAGGGGCTTCCTTTCCACTAAAAACTATTATTAACCACTAAAAAACTACAATTATGAAGAAAGAAACTTGGAAAACCATCTTGCAGATTGCCATCTCCATCTTAACAGCGATTGCCACTACCTTGGGAGTAACCAGCTGCATGTAGATTACAATATCTCCAAGATTTCCTCAAAATGGGAGATGCGACGGAGGCGTTCATGATTGAACTCCTCCGTTTTTTCGTGCGCCCAAATGGTGTGGAACGGGATGTGGATGGCGGAGGCTCCTATCTTCAGGGCGGGCGCAATGTCGCTCTTGAAGCTGTTGCCCACCATCACCAGTTGCTCCGGACTCACCTCCAACTCCTTGCAGAGATGGCGATAAGCCTCAGGCGTCTTGTTGCTTACGATGCTCACCACATCGAAATATCGCTGCAAGCCCGAACGCCACAACTTGTTCTCTTGGTCCATCAGCTCGCCCTTCGTGAAGACTGCCAAGCGATACTCTTTCCTCTCACTCAGCTTCGCCAACGTCTGCTCCACGCCCTCCAACGGCTTGGCATCGACATGGAGCAACGACTTGCCCACCTCCACGATGCACCCTATCTCCTTGGCAGAAATCTTCCCCTCGCTCACCTTGATGGCGTTCTCCACCAGCGAGATGATGAAGGCCTTCACGCCATAGCCCAAGTCAGCCATGTTGCCCGACTCCGTCTCGAAGAGCGCAGCCGAGATTTCCTCCTTGCTGCCATAGTCTGCCAAGAGGTCGCAGTACTCGTCCTCCACGTCCTCGAAGTGGTTTTGCAATGCCCAGAGCGTATCGTCGGCATCAAAGGCTATCGCCTTGATATCATCTAGTTTTTCCATTTTTATCATTCTTTTCTATTGGTCCATATTGACTCGTTTCATTTGAAAAACATCTAGTTTCATTTTGCAAAGGTAACACTTTCTCCCGAAAGCAACAAAAAAAACGTGCCACAATCTGACCGAAGAGAGAGATTGGGACACGTCCGAAAATTTATACTATCGATATTAAAAGCGTTTTCAGTCCTAACTTTTTTACCTTTTTACCCCTTTTACTTTTTTACTTTTTTACTTTTAAAACTAGAAGCGCGTCATGAATTCGATGACGAACTTATCCTTCTCGGAAGTCTTTGCCACACCGCCCTTGCGATAGAAATACTTCTCATAGTTGATGCGGATGTCGGAGATGAAAGGCTTGGCGAGGCTGATGGTGACACCACCCGTCACACGATGGCGCTTGTAGTCGTTCACCTTCAATGCGCCTGGCGTATCATCGGTGGCATCATAGCGGGTGCCATCGCTGTGGTCGCTCATGAAGTCGTAACGAGCCAATGGGGAAATCTTCTTCACCAACGACTTCTTCGCCACGATAGGGATGTCGTAGCATACGAAGCCATCGAAGGCGTGGACATCGTGGAAGGCATTCTTGGAGTAATGCTTGTAGAGGTACTCAGCCTCGGCGATGAAACCTCCACGATGGAACGTCAAGCCTGCGTCATACATCGTGACCGTGACATCGGATGGCTTGATCTTCTGCGTGCTCAGCACGAGGTTGACGTTAGGGAAGAGAAACTGCGCCTTGGCGGAATAGTTGACGCCCTTGGTCCAGTAGTCCTTCTGGTGGGTCAAGCCAGAGCCATTGAAGATACCGGCGTTCACCACGATAGGGAAGCCCACGTTCCAGGTATAGCCCACCTCGGCACCCACGTCACGCACATTGCCCACCTGCTTGGCGATGAAAGAGCGGTTGGCGAAGTACTGCTGATGAGGCGAGCGATGCGCATCGATGGTGAATGGCACACGCTCCTGACCGATGGTCAGCTGGAGGGTCTTCCATGGGGTGATGCGGGTATAGGCATCGAGCATCTTGATGCTGCCCTCGTCGCAGAGGTCGATCTCAGCCTTGTAGCTCACCGCCGAGGTCACCTTGCCCGATACGTTGACACGAGCCGTGCGCACCTCGAATCTGCCCTCCCCTTCCTCGGTTTGGTATTCATACTTAGAGCGGATGGTACCGCCTATCTTAGGCGTCTTGTCCACCTTTTCCTCTTCCTGGGCATTCACCGATGCCACCGACACCATCAAGAGTGCCGCCATCAAGAACATCTTCTTCATTTTTTTATATACCTTTAAAGTTCGGGTGCAAAATTAACTACAAAATGTTTCTTTTGTGCGACATAGATGTTACAAAACGATGTCAAAATTCACTGTAACACAAATGCAACGAAGAAGACAGGCTTGTAACATCATCGTCACAAACATGTAATCTCTTTTGCGATGCAGTTCGGAATTATCGCCGTAACTTTGCAACCGAAAAGAAACAGATGTTTTCGACACCTTTTTCTAGCGGACAAGCATATCATTAATACTTATATAAATGAAAGAGAACAAGAAAGCAGTTTTGGAGATTCTCAAGAAGAAGGCCTCCAAGAAGGAAGGCAAGTTTGAAACCCTAGTGCTCAACCTTGCCTTGCAGAAGATCGACAGCGACAATTTTGAGTTTGACGGCGACGCTGTATATTCCGCCGACAAGAAACGCCTCGTCTATTGCATGAGCAACGAGGCTAGCTTCACCATCCCAGAGGGGGTTGAGATCGTCGGCGAAATGGCGTTCCGAGGCAAGAAGCGACTCAAGAATGTCATCATCGCCAGCACCGTAAAGGAGATCGAGCACGATGCTTTCTATGATTGTGACGAACTGGATAACGTCTATCTCCCTGCTGGCGTGAAGGAGGTGAAGAGCTACGCCTTCGCCGAGTGTGACAAACTGAAGAGAATCACCTTCGCTGGCGTACCAAGCAAGTTGAGCCGCCACACCTTCGATGATTGCGACCAGCTCCACGACATCATCGTGCCTGCTGGCTCTGCCAAGACCTTCCGCAAGGCATTGCACTACATCGACGGTGACACCGACTTCATCGTCATCGAGGCTGCTGGGAAGAAAGAGGAGGTGAAGACTGACTCTAAGAAAGAAGAAGTAAAGACCGACTCCAAGAAGGATGAGAAGAAGGATAACAAGAAAACCGCCCCAAAGAAAAACCAGAAAAAGCATAGCTATGACAAAGATTGAAATCATGAAAAAAGCATACGTGGAAAGAGACATCAGTTGGATGTACTTCAACCATCGTATTCTGCAAGAGGCTGAGAAAGAGTACGTCCCCCTCATAGAGCGTCTCTCCTTCCTCGGCATCTACTCCAACAACCTCGACGAGTTCTTCCGTGTACGTGTGGCTTCGCTCAACCGTATGCTCGACCGCAAACTCGACAAAGATACCGAACTGCAAATCAAGAAAACCCTCAAAACCATCAACAAGCTCAATGAAAGCTATTCGAAGGAATACACTGAGGCGGTGGATAACGTTTTCAGCGAACTGGAAGTTCACAAGATTCGCCTTGTCTCCGAAACAGGCCTCAACGACGAACAGAAGGAGTTTCTCACCCAGTTCTTCTACGACAAGCTCAACGGCTCCGTCAACCCCATCTGGCTCTCGGAGATAGACGACCTGTCGGTACTCGAAGACAACCGCATCTACCTCATCGTAGAGAAACGTGAGGTGAGAGAAGGAGAGGATAAGCCGGAAGGCAAAAAATCAGGCAAGAAGGACGACAAGGGCAAGAAGAAATATGCCGTCGTCAAGGTGCCCGACCGTGTGTTCGGACGCTGGGTGAAGATACCTTCCAGCGATGGCTTCGACAACATCATGTACCTCGACGACGTGGTGCGCTTCTGCCTGCCACTCGTCTTCATCGGCTTCAAGGAGAGCATCTACTGCGCCTACTCCTTCAAGTTTACCAAGGATGCCGAGATGGAGATGGACAACGATGCCGACTTCGGTACGATGGAGAAGATAGCCCTCGGCGTAAGCAGCCGAAAGAAGGGCGAGGCTGTGCGTGTCATCTTCGACCGAGAGATGCCTAAGGAGATGCAGAAGAAACTGCGTGAGCGACTGAACACCAAGGAGCTGGACACCTCGCTCGCTGGTGGCAGATACCAAAACCACAAGGACTTGATGTCGTTCCCTGACTGCGGGCATAAGGAACTGAAATATGAGAAGTGGACTCCTATCATGAAGCCTGAGTTCCTCTCCAATGAGAGCATCCTCGACCAGATACGTGAGAAAGACCGCTTCATCCACGTGCCATACCATAGTTTCAACGGCTACATCCGTGTGCTCCGCGAGGCAGCGACCAAGCCTGAGGTGAAAGCCATCAAGACCACCCTCTATCGTCTCGCCAAGGACTCGAAGGTGGTGAAGGCGCTCATCACCGCCGCACGCAATGGCAAGAAGGTGACCGCCGTGGTAGAGCTCCTGGCTCGCTTCGACGAGGAGAGCAACATCAAGTGGAGCAAGCGCATGCAGGAAGAGGGCGTCAACGTCATCTTCGGAGTGGAAGGCTTGAAGATACACAGCAAACTGCTCTATATCGAATCCAAGAAAGGCAACATCGCCTGCGTGGGCACCGGCAACTTCCACGAGGGCAATGCCAAGACATACACCGACTATCTGATGATGACCGCCCGTCCTAAGATTGTGAACGAGGTGGCTAAGGTGTTCGACTTCATCGACCGTCCTTTCTCCCCATTCCGCTTCAATGAACTGCTGGTATCTCCAAACTCCATGAAGAGCCGCATCCTGCGCATGATTGATACTGAGATTAAGAATGCTGGCGAGGGCAAGGAGGCTTGGATCAAAATCAAAATCAATCACATCACCGATACCGATATGGTACAGAAGCTCTACCAGGCATCCAAGGCTGGCGTGAAGATAGACATCGTGATCCGTGGCAACTGCTCATTGGTACCAGGCATCAAGGGACTCAGCGACAATATCCACTGTGTGGGCATCATCGACCGCTACCTGGAGCATAGCCGCATCCTCATCTTCGCCAACGGAGGCAAGCCAAGATACTTCCTGGGCTCAGCCGACTGGATGCCTCGCAACCTGCTCAACCGCATCGAGGTACTCACCCCAGCCTACGACGAGGACTTGCAAGCCGACCTGATGCGCACCGTCTCTTACGGCATGAGAGATACCTGCAATGGCAGAGTGGTAGATGGCAAGGGCACCAACCAGCTGGTAGAAGATCCAACCTTCCGCAGCCAAGAAGAATTGTACAATGAGTACAAGAAATAAGAAGGAAGCAGTTTCTGCCTAATTCTTAATTATTAATTTTTAATTCTTAATTAATGAATACTTTTGCAGCAATAGATATTGGCTCCAATGGAGCACGACTCCTCATCAAGCGCTTCGATCCAGAGGCAGCTCGTGAGGAAGATAGAATCAAGAAAGTGATGTTTATCCGTATCCCATTGCGATTGGGTAAGGACGTTTTTACCCTCGGCAAGGTGAGCAAGGAGAGAGAGAAGATGATGCTCCGCATGATGAAGGGCTTCAAGCAATTCATGAAACTCAACGATGTCGATGAGTATCGGGCTTGCGCCACATCGGCGATGCGTGATGCCGAGAACGGCAAGAAGATACTCAAGAAGATAGAGAAGCAAACCGACATCAAGCTCGAAATCATCAAGGGCGAGGAAGAGGCCCAGCTGCTCTTCAACAACCTGTTGGAGAAGACGGGCAGCAACGAGGGCAGCTTCGCCTACATCGACGTGGGCGGTGGCTCTACCGAGGTATCGCTCATCCACGATGGCGTGCTCGCCGAGAGCTACTCCTACAACATGGGAACCCTCCGTATGCTCAGCGGCAAGGTGACCGCCGATACCGAGCGACTCTTCCAGGAGAACCTCACCCGATATGCCCAGGAATATGGCAACATCCGCATCATCGGCTCGGGGGGCAACATCAACAAGCTCAACAAGTTGGCTCGCCACAGCAAGAACTCGAAGGACCTCACGCTCGCCGAGCTGAAGCGTCTCTACACGATGATGCAACCCTTGAGCATCGAGGAGCGTGAGATTTCCTTCTCGCTTCGTGAAGACCGTGCCGATGTCATCATCCCTGCCGCCGAGATTTTCATCAAGGCAAGCGAGTACCTGCAATGTGAGAGCATCATGGTGCCCAACATCTCGCTCGCCGACAGCATCGTGGATGGACTCATCGAGAAAGTGAAGAGTTCTTCACTTTTCATAGGATTGTAACATCTGTTTAAATCGCTTGTAATATAGACCTCGTACCTTTGCAGCCGAGAAATATATATTAAGAAAAAATATGAGTACGATTTATCTTTGTATCGTGATCTTCCTGCTCTGTCTGGCAGTGTTTGATCTCTTCGTGGGAGTCAGCAATGATGCTGTCAACTTCCTGCAATCTGCCATCGGTGCCAAGGTGGCAAAGTTTCGCACGGTGCTGATCATCGCATCCTGCGGTGTGGTTCTAGGAGCCATCATGTCATCAGGAATGATGGACATCGCCCGGCATGGCATCATGAGTCCGGACCACTTCACCTTCGAGGAAGTGATGACGCTCTTCCTAGCCGTCATGGTGACCGACGTCATCATCCTGGATGTGTTCAACACGCTCGGTATGCCAACCTCCACCACCGTGTCATTGGTGTTTGAGTTGCTCGGCGGTGCCTTCATCCTCTCCACCCTGAAGATGTGGGGCGACCCAAGCCTCAACTACAGTGTGCTGCTCAATAGCGACAAGGCATTGGAGGTGATCATCGGTATCTTCGCATCCGTTGCCATCGCCTTCTTCTTCGGCGTCATCGTGATGTGGATCTCTCGTGTCGTATTCACCTTCAATTATAAGAAGCACAGCCGCTACTCCATCGCCATCTTCGGTGGTATCGCCTTCACCGCCCTCTCCTACTTCATCCTCATGAAGGGCTTGGGCAAGAGTCCTTACCTGCCTGCTGAGTGGCGCGACTATATCAGCGACAACATCGGAATGCTCCTCGTCGTCACCTTCGTGGTGTCTGCCATCGTGATGGAGTTCCTCCACCTCTGCCGCGTCAACATCTTCAAGTTCACCGTCTTGATGGGTACCTTCGGCTTGGCGATGGCTTTCGCCGGCAACGACCTCGTCAACTTCATCGGTGTGCCTCTCGCTGGTCTCTCTTCTTACCAAGACTATATGGCGAATGCCAATGGCGCCGCTCCTGATGCCTTCATGATGACATCACTGATGGAGAGTGCCAAGACCACCCCTGCATTCTTGCTCATCGCCGGAGCGATCATGATTGTGGCAATGGCGACCTCGAAAAAGGCACAGAACGTGATCAAGACTTCCGTGGATTTGAGCCGCCAGGACGAGGGCGACGAGATGTTTGGTAGTTCTTCTGCCGCTCGTGTCATCGTACGCAACTGCCAGAACGCCGACTCTTGGCTCAACCACTTCTTGCCTCAGAACTTGAAGAACTGGATCAATAGCCGATTCAACAAGAACGATGTGGAGTTGGAGGAGAGTGCCGCCTTCGACGTAGTTCGTGCAGCCGTCAACCTCGTGTTGGCATCCATGCTCATCACCATCGGTACCAACCTCAAGTTGCCTCTCTCCACCACCTACGTCACCTTCATGGTGGCTATGGGTACTTCGCTCGCCGACCGTGCTTGGAGCCGTGAGAGTGCCGTGTTCCGTGTCACTGGTGTATTGAGCGTGATCGGTGGATGGTTTATCACCGCTGGTGTGGCATTCTTCGCTTGTGCCGTGGTATGTCTCGCCATGCACTTCGGTGGCATCGTGGTTCAGAGTGCCTTCATCGCCCTCGTCATCTTCATGCTCATCCGCAGCAACATCCAGTACAACAAGAAGCAGAAGGAAGTGAGCAAGGGCAGCACCTTCCAACTCATGATGCGTTCTCGCGACCCAGAGATTGTATGGGACTTGCTTCGCCGACAGGTATCTCGCACCCAGAGCTACGTGTGCCACTTCGCCCTCGCGGAGTTCAACCTCATCATGGATGGTCTTGCCAACGAGAACACTCGTGACTTGCGCCACGCCAACAAGGAGTTGAAGAAGGAGCAAGACATGCTGAAGAAGTTCCGTCGCCAGGAGATGCTCGGACTGAAACGTTCGCCAATGGAGGTTGCCATCGAGCGCAACACCTGGTTCCACCTCGGCGCCAACAGCAACCAGCAGTTCATCTACTCTCTTCGTCGTATGCTCGATCCTATCAAGGAGCATGTCGATAACAACTTCAACCCTCTGCCTGAGGAGTACGTGAAAGAGTTTGCTCCAATCCGTCAGAAGATCAATGACTTGATGCAGATGACGGCAGAGCAGATAGAGACCGACCGCTACGAGAACTATCGTGAGATTCTCGCCGAGGCAGATGCTTGCAAGGACGAGTTGAGCGTAGTGCGCAAGAAGCACATCGACCGCATCCAGCACACCAAGGACAACACCTTGATGCAAATCTCCTTGGTATATCTCAACGTACTTCAAGAGAGCCAGGAGTTCTTGAGCGTGATGAGACACCAGCTCAGAGCTGCCAAGAAGTTCATGGAGAAATAGAATTCCCCAAAACGAAACTCGAATAAAAAAGAAGCCTGCTCGTCCGAAAGGATAAGCAGGCTTCTTTTTTATTCGAATGTTTTTATTTATTTTACTCGATGTTTTATTCGATTTTTTATTCGAATGCCGTGGCATTCGAGCGACTATATTTTATTTCTTCCCAGCTTTCAACTCCTGATCCCACTTCACGAGTCGATTGTACTCCTTCTTGGTGATGCGCATGAAACTACCATGCTGAGGAGCCGTCACGCCCTTGATATCGACAGGGTCGGAGAAATTGCGGAGATACTTGTCTGCCTTGCAGATGCGATAATGCTTAGGATGGTCGCTGTACTGGATGTAAGCCACACGCCAGGTATCGTCGCCTATCAACTGGAAGGCGCTGCTGCCCTCAGTCATCTTGTTGCCCTCGAAGCTCACATAGTCGTCATCCACAGGAGCACCCCAACCATGAGTCAGGTACTTGCTCGTAGCCGTGAAGATGCCTCGCTTGCCACCCTCCTTCTTGATGAGCATGTGGTACAAGCCATCGCTCTTCAGATAGTTGATGTCGGCATCGATGGTGGCATAGCCCCAATCGAAAAGCAAGCGAGGGGTCGTAATCTTGGTGAAACTCTTGTCGGCATGACTATAATACATGCGGTCGTACTTTTCCTCCGGACGGTTGAGCATGGAGTAATAAATCATATATCCGCCCTTCTCGCCATTCTCCCACACGAAGTCTGGGTCCCAAAATATCTGAGGGGCCCATACACGATTGATGGTCTCCCAGTTCTTGTAAGGCGACTCCGCCTTGCCTGCATCACAGAAGTTGGCCATACCATTGCGGAAGTCGAAGGTGACGCTCTTCCAATGAATCAAGTCATCGCTACGAAGCAAGTCGATGCCATAGTTGTCCCACTTGTGGCTCTTGGCAACACACATGTCGGTGGTCACCATCAGGTAGCCCTTCCCATCAATGGCACGGGTGATATAGGCATCACGAGTTCCACCCTCGATACGAGCATGCTCCTTGGGGTCGAAGATCGCCTTGCCCTCATTGATGTCTTGATAATTGTATCCATCACGAGAAATGGCGAAAGCTGTATATTCCCCCTTGTCACTCATGTGGCAATAGAGATAACCATAATTTCCTTTCTGTAGATTCTGCGCTTGCATTGGAGCCAAGGCAAGCAACGATAATAGAACCGTTGATAATTGCTTCTTCATTTTTTCTGATTGTTAGTTTTATATGATTGATTGGATTCTTCCGCATCATGCATGGATTGGATTCTTCCGCATCATGCGAAATAGGTGTATGATGACACCCGTTTGCAAAATTACAATTTTCCAACGAACCCACAAAAGAAAAAGGAGAAATTCTAGCCGATTCTTTCATTTTTGACGGAAAAACGCCCAAAAATCTCATTTTCTTCTCTTGAAGAAACAAAAAGAAAACAAAGTGTTACGTCTGAAAGTGGGTTTCTCATTCTTTTATGCTACCTTTGCAACCGAGATTTCTTCTCATCATCAAAGATAACTAAAAATATTCAAATAATAAACAATGATTCTGAACAACATCAAGAAGAATGGTCTGAACAACATCAAGAAGAATGTTTTTCTCGGCATGGCTTTGCTCTCATCGCTCAGCCTCTCCGCCGCCGACAAGTTTGTCTCCTTCCAACAAGGCGACCTGCTCCTCAATGCCGACAACCAGGTACAAATCTACCTCGACCATAACGATTGCCGAGGAGTGAGCTACGCCGTTCACGCCCTCATCAAGGATATACAGAAAGTGAGTGGAAGTCCTGCCTCCATCATCACCGACTTCACCACATCGAGCAAAGGGAGCGCCTCCAAATCGAGCAAGGGAAATGCCCCTAGAGCCAATATCCTCGTGGGTACCATCGGGCACTCCGCCGCCATCGACCGACTCGTCAAGCAGCGTCGCCTCGATGCCAAACTCCTCCAAGGCAAGCACGAGAAATTCATCATCACCCTCATCGATGGTCAACTGGTCATTGCCGGAAGCGATCGCCGTGGCACCATCTATGGCATCTACGAACTCTCTCAGCAGATGGGCGTATCGCCTTGGTACGACTGGGCTGACGTGCCTATCGAACACCACGACTCCATCTTCGTCAACAAGGGCATCTACACCGATGGCGAACCAGCCGTGCGCTATCGTGGCATCTTCCTCAACGACGAGGCTCCTTGCCTCACGTCTTGGGTGAAGAACACCTACGGCACGGAATATGGCGACCACCGATTCTACCAGCGAGTTTTCGAACTGGTGCTCCGCTTGCGAGGCAACATGATGTGGCCTGCCATGTGGGGATGGGCTTTCTATGCCGATGACCCTGAGAACGAGAAGACCGCCGACGAGATGGGCATTGTGATGGGAACCTCCCACCATGAGCCGATGGCTCGCAACCACCAGGAATACGCACGCAATCGTGAGGGATGGGGTGCTTGGAACTATCAGAAGAACAAGCAAGGTTTGCAAAAGTTCTTCCGTGAGGGAATCGAACGCATGAAGGGTACCGAACAAATCGTAACCATCGGCATGCGTGGCGATGGAGACGAGGCTATGAGCGAGGATGCCGACACCCAACTGATGCAGCAAATCATCGCAGACCAACGCCAAATCATCTCTGACGTCACCGGCAAAAAAGCAAGCGAGACACCACAGGTTTGGGCTTTATATAAAGAGGTGTTGGATTATTACGACAAGGGAATGAAGGTTCCTGACGACGTGACACTCCTGTTATGTGATGACAACTGGGGCGATGTGCGCCGAGTGCCCAATGCTCAGGAACGCAAGCACAAGGGCGGTTGGGGCTTGTACTACCATATCGATTACGTAGGTGCTCCTCGCAACACCAAGTTCCTCAACGTCACACCCGTACAGAACCCTTGGGAACAGCTCAGCCTCGCCTACGAGAACGGCATCGACCGCCTTTGGATTCTCAACGTGGGCGACCTAAAACCAATGGAATATCCTATCAGCCAATTCATGGACATGGCGTGGAATCCTCACAAATACTCCGTGGAGCATATCACCGACCACACCCGTGACTTCTGTATGCAGCAGTTTGGTGGAGCGAAGCAAGTTGGCAATGAGAACTTCGGGAAATCTCAAGCTGAGGAGGCAGCCCGCATTCTCAACCTCATCTGCAAGTACAATGGTCGTTGCACCGCCGAGATGCTCGACAAGAACACCTACGACCTAGAGAGCGGAGAATGGCAGGAGGTGGTGAACCAATATCTCAAACTGGAGGCTGATGCCCTTCGTCAATACAACTCTCTTCCTGCCGCTTACCACGATGCCTATCGCCAACTCATCCTCTTCCCTGTCGAGGTGATGAGCAACTTGCATCAGATGTACTTCGCCCAAGCCCAGAACCACAAGTACTATGAGCAAGGCAACCCACTAGCCAATGAGTGGGCAGACGAATGCGAGCGTCTCTTCAAGCGAGATGCCGAGCTTTGCGACTTCTACAATCATAAGATGTCGAATGGAAAATGGAATGGCATGATGACCCAGAAGCACATCGGTTATACCTCTTGGAACGATGATTTCGAGAAAGACACCTGTCCTCCACTCCATCGCATAGAGAAGGCTGATGAAGGCGGCAACGTCATCGCGGATGAAAACGGCGTGGTCAGCATCGAGGCTCCATATTTCTTCAGCAAGACCGATGCAGAAGCAAAATGGACGAAGATTCCATTCATGGGCAAGAGCCTTGCCGGCATGACTTTGATGCCATACACCCAAAGCGTGAAGGGAGCCAGCATCACATATAAGTTTAAGATGACCTCCTCGCATGGCAAGGCATCGAATGGCGAGGCATCCAGCCAGCCCGGCAAGAAGGTTCGCCTCCACATCATCACGAAATCGACCCTCGACTATCTCAACAAGGGCAGTCTCACGTATAGTGTCAGCCTAGATGGCGCTTCCCCGATCCAAGTCAACTTCAACAAGGACTTGAACGAGAAGCCGGAGAACATCTACAACCTCTATTATCCTACCATCGCCACCCGTATCATCGACAAGGTGATTGAGCTGGAGTTGCCTGCATTGTCAGACGGCATCCACACCCTCACCCTCACGCCTCACGACCCAGCCATCATCTTCGAAAAGATTGTGGTGGATGGAAGAAAAGGAAAGAAAAGGGTGAAAGTGATTTAAATTGTTTGGTGACTTGGCGCAAATTTCATAACTTTGCAGCCAAATCATTAATAGAAAATAATATGTTTAGTGGAATCGTAGAAGAGATGGCCACCGTTGTGGCTATCAAGCATGATAAAGAGAACATCGACTTCACCCTGTCTTGTTCTTTCGTAGATGAACTCAGCATCGACCAGAGCGTTGCCCACAATGGCGTGTGCCTCACCGTGGTGGAAATCAAGGACGGCACCTACACCGTGACGGCGATGAAGGAAACCCTCGACCGCAGCAACCTGGGCTTGCTCCAGGTGGGCGACAAGGTGAACGTGGAGCGCTCGATGGTGATGAACGGCAGACTGGATGGTCACATCGTGCAGGGGCATGTAGATGAGACCGCCAAGTGCATCGCCATGAAGGATGCCGATGGCTCCACCTATTTCACCTTCGAATATGAGTTGAACAAGGAGATGGCTCGCAAGGGTTACTTCACCGTCGATAAGGGCAGTGTCACCGTGAATGGCGTATCACTCACCGTCTGCGAACCTACCGACAACACCTTCACCGTCGCCATCATCCCTTACACCCGTCAAAACACCAACTTCTGCAACATCGAGGTTGGCACCATGGTGAACATCGAGTTCGACATCCTAGGCAAGTACATCGCTCGCCTGAAGAGTTTTGAATAAGACACACGATAAAGCCTGCTTAGCTGATTTTATCTCAGCAGCTTGCAAGCAAACAAGGCGATGACGATGAAGCAGATGAGCGGGATGATGAAGCCGATGGCCATGTTGGTCTCGCCTATCACACCCATCAACACTGGGGCGATGGCTCCTCCCACGATACTCATGATGAGGAAGGATGAGCCTCGCTTTGTCTCGTTGACACCCAAGCCATTGAGCGACAAGGCAAAGATCGTAGGGAACATGGTCGCCTCACAAAGATAGGTGAGCACCAATGCCACCAACGCCGAGATGCCTGAACCCAAAATCACGTATGCCATGCAGAGGATGCCACCGATGGCACATGCCAAGAGCACCTTACTCGCCTGGATGCGATTCATCAGCCAACTGCCCAGGAGTCTGCCCACGAAGAACAAGCCCATGCCGCCAAAGGATAGCAACAAGGCTGCTGTTCTGGAAGATACCGTTGGCACCTTCTCCGTCACATAGTTGATGAAGAAACTATTGATGCCCGTCTGTGCAGCCACATAGAAGAAGAGAGCGACCAGTCCGAAGACAAAGACGGAGGAATGCCACAAGGATGGCTCTGCCTTATTATATATAGGAGTTTGTTGTTGTTCCACTATCTCAGGCAACTGGATGCGAGAGAAGACAAAGGCGACAATCAGCACGATGACACCAATGACGGCGTATGGCAAAGAGACCGAACCGCTATTGCCATCCTCGCCACTGAAGACCACGAGTCCTCCCACGAGTGGACCGACAATCCATCCCAAGCCATTGAGCGACTGGGCAAGATTCAATCGTGAAGGGGCTGTCGCCTCATCGCCGAGCACAGCCACATAAGGATTAGCCGCCGTCTCCAGACAAGTCAATCCGCAACCTATCACGAAGAGGCAAGCCAAGAAGAACTCAAACGACATCAGGCTCTCGCCCGGAATGAAGAGCAAGGCTCCGATGCCATAGAGCATCAAGCCCGTGATGACTCCCACCTTGTAGCCCCACTTGCGGATGATGGCTCCAGCAGGCAACGCCATGATGAAATAACCACCATACACCATCGCCTGCACCAATGCCGAACGCCACTTGGAGATAACCAAGGCGTCCTGGAAATGCTTGTTCAAGATGTCGAGGATGCTATGGGCGAATCCCCAAAAGAAGAACAAGGAGGCTACCAAGGCGAAAGAAAAGAGATATTTCTTATCTACTATCTTACTCATATCATTTATACCATGAAAATCCAAGAGGCTCATCAAGACAAAGACTCCTAGATTCTATCTTCATTATTTTCTTCTAATCGTCAATTCGATGGCCTCCGGATGCTTCTCACGGAACGCCTTCACGTCATCCACTACCAGCACGAGATAGCCACCGCCACCGGCTCCTGGCATCTTCCAAGCATGCACCTCAGGCAACATGGAATACTCGTCGATGAAGCCTTGCACGCAACCTTGAATCATGGCTGGGAACATCGCTACCTGGGCATCGAACGAAGCCTTGAATGCGGAAGCGAACGCCTCGAAATCCTTGGCGAGGATGGCATTCCAACAGTCGTCGGCAGCCTTCGCCAATGCCTTCACCTTTGGCTCGGTGATGTCCTTGCCATCCACCACAGAACAACCTGGGCGGCGAGGCTCCATCGGAATCATGCAGAGATGGCTCTCCAACCAGTCGAGCACCTCGTCATCGTGGCAAGTCTCAAACTTCTCTGGCCAGAAACGATTGTTGTAATAATGACGGCAGAGTCCCGGCATACAGATACCGATGCTATCTTGCGCACCGCTCACGATGCCATCGCTGCGCTCTGGGTCGTTCTCAAAACAGAACACGAGTTTGGCGAGAATCTCCGGATTCATGTCAGGCAACTTCACGGGCCATATCTTCTTGATCATATTGCGAGTGGAAGTGGAAAGTCCGCAACGCTCACGCACCTCGAAGGTAGGTACGAGCGACATGGTGATCGCCCAGCCCGGTGCAAAACAGCTCACGTATGGTTGGTCGATCCAAGTACCCGCCAAGTCGAGACGAGTAGGCAGTTGGCAAGTAGAGTCCTTGATGTCGGTGCTAGAGCGAGCCGTCAATCCATCGGCAGGAGTGCGCTCCAACACCACATACTCGATGCCACGCTCCTCGCAGAACATGCGCTTGGTCTCGCTGCTGCCATCGGCATTGACCACAAAGATGTCTGGTTTCACAATATCTATCGTTGGCACGAAGTCCATGATGCCGCTTCCTTGGTTGATGAAGGCATCCTTGACATAACGGATAGATTTCACCATGAAGAGACGTTCCTGCTCAGGGTAGAAAGTCTTATGGTGCTTATAGCCAAGGATGGTCTCATCGGAGCCGATACCGACGTAAAGGTCTCCATACTGGGATGCTTGGCGGAAAAATTCCACATGACCACTATGCAGAAGGTCGTAGCAGCCACTTACAAATACTTTTTTCATCGTTTGTTTTTAAGCTTCTTATTGATTTGGCAAATTCTCTTCATGAGAATTTGTTTCTTTCGCCTACAAAACTACAATTTTTATTCTAATCTCACAAGAAAATCTTGCACAAATATTCACTTTTGCGCACAAACATTCCTAAAATGTGCTATTTTATGCCGAAATATTTGGGTAAAAGACAAAAAAATGGTACTTTTGCGGCTGTGTTTGTCCCAAATTGGACAATGAAAGTCCGAATTACACGAACTTGCAGAGGACAACTTGAGCACCGAGCACTAACAAACTTAGAATATTATAACAATAACCAATAATTAATATGAGTTTAAAAATCGTAGTACTTGCCAAGCAAGTACCTGACACAAGAAATGTGGGTAAGGATGCGATGACTGCCGAAGGCACTGTCAATCGTGCAGCTCTTCCTGCTATCTTCAATCCTGAAGATTTGAACGCATTGGAGCAGGCTCTTCGTCTGAAGGAGCAGAATCCAGGTTCTACAGTTGGTATTTTGACGATGGGTCCTCCACGTGCTGGCGAGGTGATTCGCCAGGGTCTTTATCGTGGTGCCGATACCGGATGGTTGCTCACCGACCGCCTCTTTGCTGGTGCTGATACCTTGGCTACTTCTTACGCCCTCGCTACGGGTATCAAGAAGATTGGTGACGTAGATATCGTAATCGGTGGTCGCCAGGCTATCGATGGTGATACCGCACAGGTAGGTCCACAGGTGGCTCAGAAGTTGGGATTGAACCAGGTAACCTACGCCGAGGAAATCCTCAAGGTGGAGAATGGCAAGGCTACTATCCGTCGCCATATCGACGGTGGTGTAGAGACTGTAGAGGCTCCATTGCCAGTGGTCATCACTGTCAACGGAAGTGCAGCCCCATGCCGTCCTTGCAACGTGAAACTCGTGATGAAGTACAAATACGCTACTTGCCCTATGGAGCGCAAGGGTG
>ERZ1034687.870-NODE-870-length-17771-cov-12.763604_pt1 | contig 17771 bp, 17 predicted proteins | sample MGYA00520704_ERZ1034687 | MGnify/ENA primary metagenome ERZ1034687 (study PRJEB33766, sample SAMN09781762) | gut metagenome | biome: gut microbiome | host: Homo sapiens | place: Madagascar | study: EMG produced TPA metagenomics assembly of the PRJNA485056 data... | reverse complement strand
GGACTACTAGGGTATCTAATCCTATTTGCTCCCCACGCTTTCGTGACTGAGCGTCAGTATCGCCCTGGTCAACCGCCTTCGCCACCGGTATTCTTCCATATATCTACGCATTTCACCGCTACACATGGAGTTCTGTTGACCTCTGACGTACTCTAGCCTGGCAGTATCCGAAGCTATATGGGGTTGAGCCCCACGCTTTGACTACGGACTTACCATGCCGCCTGCTCACTCTTTACGCCCAATAATTCCGGATAACGCTCGTGACCTACGTATTACCGCGGCTGCTGGCACGTAGTTAGCCGTCACTTTCTGGCGAGGTACCGTCAAACCGGCCCCATTTCCTGAGCCGGTCCTTCGTCCCTCGTAACAGAGCTTTACGATCCGAAGACCTTCATCACTCACGCGGCGTTGCTCGGTCAAGGTTTCCCCCATTGCCGAAAACTCCCTACTGCTGCCTCCCGTAGGAGTATGGGCCGTGTCTCAGTCCCATTGTGGCCGGTCATCCTCTCAGATCGGCTACGCATCCTCGCCTTGGTGGGCTGTTGTCTCACCAACTAGCTAATGCGGCACAGGTCCATCCAGGGGCGGCGCTTGAAAGCGCCTTTCAAGCGGACGTCATGCGACATCCGTTGTTATCCGGTATTAGCCAAACTTTCGTCTGGGTATCCCAAACCCGAGGGCAGGTTACCTATGTGTTACTCACCCGTACGCCTCTGGGGCATTGCTGCCCCCGATCGACTTGCATGTATTAGGCACGCCGCCAGCGTTCATCCTGAGCCAGGATCAAACTCTCAATTGATTGATCTATACTCAAAAATAATTATCTGGTTATTATAATTTCCTATGTTTCAAGGAATCGACGTTAGTGTATGTTGTACATCTGTCCAGTTTTCAAAGATCAGCGCGCGCCGCAGGCTTGCGCCCGGGACCTAACCCGAATCGCGACGTGCCTTAGTAGTCTAGCGCTTCCGCAAGCCCCCGTCAAGGGGAATCTCGCTTTTTCTTTCAGGGCGCCAGGCCCGCTCCCCCAGGGTCTCCCATGGGGACAGCGATGAATATTCTACTCCTCCCGCCGAGTTTGGCAAGGGGGTAACGCATTTTTTTCTAAAATTTCTTTAAAATGGGCTATTCATCGAATCTTTTTTTGAAAAAATGTGTTTAAAAAACCATTTTTCTCCTTTTGCGGGCATATACGTGTACGCGTGCACGCATATATATAAAAGAAAAACGGGCCCTTTCGGATACCCGTTCATTATGAGAAATTCGTTATAAATCCGCTTTCCAGATTCCATGAATATTGCAGTGTGCATAAACCGCAATTACGATTTCGTCTTCACCAATTTGGAAAAGAGCTTCTGGAGCCATATTCGGATGAAGATTTTTTCTTTGCGTTCCTTTATCGGTCACTAAGAAAATCCAATCAATATAATGTTTCTCTAACATTGGATGAGGCACTTCTCCCACTTTGACGTAGACCTTTCCATTTTCTTCACGAACGATTGGTACATGTTTTTCTGAACCTGTTTGTTCAGAAGAGGTGTGAATTGTGGCTTCTTTCATTTCTTCGCCACAGCAAGATGGGAGGCAGCCTTCTTTTTCTAAAAGGTAGACAAGTGTTTTACAAGATTTGCATTCAAAAAAATTCATTTTATTTTTCTCCTTAACGTTTTTTAGATGTAGCAGCCAATAAATATAGTATACGTATAAAGACCATCAAAAAGTCGGAATACATATTAAAGGCACAGAAAAGGGCGATGTTAGTATTGTTGTTACCATTCTCCGCTAGTTTTTTTATGTTATAGGAATCCACCGCCACAAAAATCATCAATACGACTAAAACTCCAACAGAGATAACCCAGTCCAAAAAGAGTCCGGCAGCTGGAGAGATCAAATAGAAGATTCCCCAAAATAGCGAAGTCATCATTAAGCCAATTCCTAAGCCGCTAGCTACAAGAGCTAACCAATTTAAATTTGATTTGGAGAAATATCCAACTAAGAACATCGATCCAAAAGCTAAAGCGGTGATGAAAAATGCTTCAGCAACCACCGAAAGACTAATACCACCAAGTAAAACCAAAGAGAAGACACCACCCATAAAGACGGCATAAAGAATAAAGCCGACCCATGGTGCCTTACCTGTTTTAGCGGAGTAAAGACTGTTCACGACTGAAATAATAATGGAGCCAAATAGACAAACAAGCCCCGTTATTAAAGCGATGAGGTATCCTTGATCTGTTAAATAGCCATCCGTGTCTAAGCAAAAATAAGCTAAGCCAAACGACCAGCCAAAAGCAACCACGGCACTAATTAGCAAACCAATGAACATATATCCGAAGACTTTAGCTAAAAACTTAGAGCTAGAAACATCTTGGGTATACGTAACGGTATTTTCCATTTCCATAAGAAAAACCTCCTTTTGCTTATTATAACAAATGGAGGTAAAAAACAAGAACGTAATGCTTATTATTTTTTTATTTTGTGAGCATGCCTTCGATAAGGCCATGGAAGGAGGATGGTTCCAAAGAAGCTCCACCGACAAGGGCGCCATCAATGTCTTTTTCAGACATATATTCAGCGACATTGTTTGGTTTCACAGAACCGCCATAAAGAATTCTCATATCTTCGGCGATATCCCCGAACATTTCCTTTAAAACGGAACGAATGTAACCGATGGTTTCTTCTGCGGTTTCTTTCGTTGCGCTCTTACCGGTGCCGATTGCCCAAATAGGTTCATAGGCAATTACGACTTTTTTCGCTTCTTCAGGAGTCAAAGAAGCTAATCCAGTACGGATTTGTTCAGCAACGAAAGCTTTGGTTTCGCCTTTTTCAAAAGTTTCCAAAGATTCACCACAGCAATAAACAGGGGTCATATTATTTCCAAGGAGAGCTTTGATCTTCTCATTGCATTTTTCAGAAGTTTCGCCATTATAGGCCCTTCTTTCAGAATGGCCGAGAATTACCCAACCAACGCCAATTTCTTTCAACATTGGAATGGAAACTTCGCCTGTGTATGCGCCATGATCGTGCTCATTCACGTTTTGAGCGGCCACAATGCACTTAGGATTGATGTTTTCCTTTACTGTTTGAAGACAAACGAAAGTTGGAGCAACACCAACATCAATATCGTGAGCAACTGCATAATCGACCATCTCAGAAGCGGCAAGCGCAAAGGCTTTTGCTTCGGATGGGGTCTTATTCATTTTCCAGTTGCCAAGTAATAATTTCTTTCTCATTGAGAAACCTTTCATTAACGAAGAACGTCAACACCAGGAAGGTGTCCATCATTTTCGATCATCTCTAAGGAAGCACCACCACCAGTGGAAACGTGAGAGAAGTCTTTTTTATAGCCGAATTGTTTTACGGCAGAAGCAGAATCGCCACCACCGCAAACAGTGAAAGCTTTGCCTTTAATAGCAGCAATGGCTTCACAAACAGCTTTGGTTCCGGCTTGGAATTCATTTTGTTCAAAAACGCCTAATGGGCCATTCCAGAAAACCATTTTCGCTTTAGAAATGATTTCTTGATAGAAGGCAGCAGTCTTTGGACCGATATCGCATCCCTCATATCCATCTGGGATGCATCCGCCTCTTTCGATAATAGTGTCAACAATTTTGATCTTACGATCCGTGACACTTGGGTCAAAAGAAGTTGTAATAACGGCATCAGTAGGTAAAAGCAAACGGCCTTTTGCTTCGGCGATGCATTTACGAGCATATTCTAATTGGTCCTCTTCGACTGGAGAGTTACCAACGTTCATACCCATGGCTTTCTTAAAGGTGTAAGTCATAGCACCACCAATTAAGACGTAATCACACTTCTTTAACAAGGAATCAATGACTTTGATCTTATCAGAAACTTTGAAGCCGCCAAGGATAGCAACATATGGACGGTCGGAGTCTTTCACTTCGACACAACGTGTGAGGTTATCAACTTCTTTAATCATTAAGTAGCCTTCAGCGACTGGTTTGCCTTCTGCTTTTAAGATAGAAGGAACGCCAACTGTAGAAGCATGGGCACGGTGTGCGCTTCCGAAGGCATCCATCACAAACACATCTGCTAAAGAAGCCCATTCTTTGGCTAATTCAGGATCGTTCTTCTCTTCGCCTTTTTCATAGCGGGTGTTTTGAACAAGAAGAATATCACCATCTTGAAGAGCAGCAACAGCCTTTTGTAATTCTTCACCACGTGTCACTGGGCAGAAAGAAACTTTCTTTCCTGGAACAAGTTCTTGAAGAGCTTTAGCAACAGGGGCCATATCATTGGCTTTTTTCATTTCTTCAATCTTGGCTGGATCTGGTTCTTTCCATTTAATCTTGCCAAGGTGCGACATTAAAATTAAGCGAGCACCCTTATCGGATAAGTAATTAATGGTTGGGAGAGCAGCCTTAATACGGTTGTTATCACGAATAACACCATTTTTTTGTGGGACGTTAAAGTCAACGCGGACATAGACTTTCTTCCCAGCTAAATCTTTTAAATCTTCTACTGTGAGCATAATATACATTTTCTCCTTATGCGGAATAATGATAACACTTTTTAAAAGTGTTCTTCATCTATGAATAAATAAATACCGATTTACTCAAAGAAAAAAGAGACTGTCGAAACAGTCTCTCTTGTTTTTCTCCAAAAATTAGTCTTTGAAGCTAGAACCGAAGGAGGCAAAGACAGCTAAACCTTTGACTGCTAAAGTAGCATCCAAGGTCCAAGTATTCAAATCGATTGGCTTTTCAGCTCCATCAGCTTTGGTCCAATCCATTGTTTCTTCGTAGTCTTGATAGTTGTTATAAAGTCTGGTCAATTGGTAGTTTTTCCACTCATAGATGCAGTTTTCTCCACCCATTGCAACTTGCTTATCGTTTTGAGGATAGACAGCAAGGATGTCAGCTTTCATAGAACCATCGGCATATTTGGTATAGGATTCGCTCTTGATGTAGCCTTTAACGGATCCACCGGCATGGCCTTCGCCATATCCGAAAGCAGAATCCTTATAAGTTTCTTTATTGGTCTTGTCTTTGCTGTTGGCTTCCATCCAGCCTTCAGCTTTATCGAAACCAGCTAACCATTTGGCAGTGCCAGTAGCTTGGCCATTGGTATAGGCGGTAAGAGCTGTGACACCGGCTGCTAAAGCAGCTTTGACAGCGGTTTCGGTGACTTCGCAATATTTCTTTGCGCTACCAACTTCAGCACCAAAGAGGAATTTGCCACCTTCGCTCTTATAGACATAATAGGTGCTTCCAGCTTCGTAGGTTTCACCTAAGGCAACGTCGAAATGACGATAGCCATAAAGGTTTTCGGTATCCACAACAGCAGAGTTGATGCCAGTCTTTTTGGCAACTGTTTTCTTTGTGTAGGTGAATTTGGTTGGGGTTTTAGCCTTTCCGACATAGGAATTTAATTCGGTTTCGGCTTGGGCACGGGTTAAATTCTCTCCCTTTGCGCCACAGCTAGCTAACATGCTAACGCCAGCTAAGGCAAGTAAGCTTAATTTGATTTTTGCGTTCATTATGAATCGCTCCTTTTCTTTGCGATAGAATTCTAACTTCTTAAATCGAAATTTACAATAAATAATGATACCGCTTTATTCTTCTTCTCGCATCTTTTTTAAAGGCTGGCTTTGTAAAATTTTCTCAGCCACAAAAGACATCAAAAAACCGCTCGCTAAAGAAAGTAAAGAAATAAAGGGAAAATAGAAGAAAGTTGTAAAGCCATGCTCAACAAAAATGGCGGCAACACCCACTTGGGCTAAAGAATGCATAAAGGCTCCCAAAAGAGATACACCATATATCGTCAAACAACGAAGTTTGTTTTCAAAAAGAAAATGAGCAAGGCACATGAAAGCAAAAGAGAGAACGGCTCCTGCTAGCGACATATAGAAAGGCATCTGAAAAATAGTGCCTCTAAGCAAGGCGACAATAAATACGCGAAGCAAAGAAACAAGAAATGCCTCATAAAAAGGGCAAGTATATAGCAAAATAAGAATAACCAGGTTAGCTAAACCGAGTTTCACTCCAGGCACCCAAGAAGGAATGAAAGATTCCGCATAGCCTAAAACAATCGCCAAAGCGAGCATAATCGAAAGAAACGCGATTTTATGAATGGAATAGCCTCTCTTCATATCTCAATCTCCGAATCGTGGGTTGGAAGGAAAGAATAAATCGTCACGCGAACTTCGTTAGGGGCACAAATAAGAGATTGCATCGTCGAATCTATAAAGCCTTGGTGAACACAATATTGATTAGAACAATTGCTATAAGTAATGCCAATCTTATGGTCTTTTAATTCCACTACCATGTGAATGTGTTCTTGACCATTTTCAATATCTATAGGATAGGAATCGTCTTCGCCTCTTAATGAGATCTTCTCGTATAAAAGGTCATTTTGGTGATAGATGTTTGCGTATTTCTCTCCTTCCTCATTGTGAGGAATAAGATAATAAGCTAGCAAAGACATAGACAAAGAAACAAGCAAAAGGCCGAGTATTCCATCGCCAAGATGTTTTTTTAAAAATTCCTTTATCTTCATTACTTCTCCAAAACGAAATGCATCCCTTCGGAGGAAACAACATTCGTTCCATCATATATCATATATTCAAAGGAGAAGTTCTTTTGCAAATATTTCGCCGCCTCTTCTCCTCCGACAAATATTGCCGTGCTTAAAACATCAGCGTACGCAGGGTTATCACAAAGAATAGATACCGTATCATTCTTAGCAAGACCGCTACCGGTTCTTGAATCGATAATATGAGAATATTCTTTTCCTAAATATTCCTTTGCTTGTTCGGAAATGCCAGAAGTTCCTACCCCCGTATCCGAACAAAGGAAATATGCTTCAGAATACCCGGCAAGACGAAGGCTTTTAATGCTTATCTTGTATGGTTTCGTATCATTATAAAAACCAATAGCCATTGAGGAAGAGCCCCCATTGATGAAATAGTTTTTTACGCCTTGTTCCCTTAAATAATCTTGAGCAACCTTTACGGCATAGCCTTTCGCAAAAGCACCGACATCAATTTTCGCCTTCCCTGTTCTTTTTACGATATTTCCATGAACCTCATAGGAAGAGTTCTTTCTTTCTTCTAAAAGTTCTTGAATAATCGATTCATCTGGCAATGGTGCGTCCTTCGTCTCAAGGAAGTTTTTCCAAAGAGTCGCTATTTTTCCAATAAGGGGATCAAAATAATATTCTTCTTTGTCATCAACAATATAAGAGGTTTTCTCTTGCATCTCTAAACCAAATTTCAGCATATCCGCAAGACGCTCATCCACCTCTATTTCTTTTCCTTCATTGGAATCTTGATTAATAAAAGCAAGATTAACAATCGGCTTAAGATTCTCATCGACGCGAGAATTGTAAGCATCACTCAAATTGCTATAATCCTCAAAGATTTGAAAGACATGATTAAATACTTCTTTGCTAGAACCGGTCAAAGTAAGACTCATTCCTGTACCAAAAGCCCATTTTGTGTCAAAAAGAGTCTCTCCTGAGTCATTTGTTTTTGTACAGGAACATAATAGGAATAATGGTAATAATGCAAGAATTCGTTTCTTCATAATCAAAGATTATAAGGATAGAAAAGAAAGAAAAAAAGACTCCGAGGAAATCTCGGAGTCTCTAAAGGCAATCAGCATTCCTTATTTTGCGCCAAGGATGTGGCCATATAAGCCAGCAAGGCGGACATATTGGGAAGTGAAGCTGTATTCGTTATCGTACCAAGCGACGACTTTGACGAATTTCTTTCCTTCTGGGGTTTCAACGATCATCGTGAGGGTTGCATCGAAGATGGAACCATAGGTGTTGCCAAGGATATCGCTGGAGACGATTTCGTCTTCGTTATATCCAAGGATGCCTTTGAGTTCGCCTTCAGAAGCTTCCTTCATAGCAGCATTGATTTGCTCGACGGTGACGTTTTGATCCTTTAATTCAATGGTGCAATCGCAAAGGGATCCATCAGTGACAGGAACACGGATGGCGTTGCCGTTTAAGCGGCCATTGAGTTCAGGAATGACTTTGCCGATAGCTTTTGCAGCACCCGTTGTGGTTGGAACAATGTTAGCAGCTGCGGCACGTCCTCTACGGAGGTTATTGCCAGCAAGGTCAAGGATTCTTTGATCGTTGGTGTAAGCATGAACGGTGGTCATGGTTCCGCCAACAACGCCGAACTTGTCGTTAAGGACTTTCATGACTGGGGCTAAGCAGTTGGTTGTGCAAGAAGCGCCAGAGATGATGGTTTGATCAGCGGTTAATTTGTCAGTATTGACGCCATAGACATAAGTTGGGATGTCTTTGGAGGAAGATGGAGCAGAGATGATAACACCTTTGGCACCATTGTGAAGATGGACATCACCATCTTCGTGGCTCTTAAGACGGCCAGTGCATTCTAAGACGATATCAACGCCATATTTGCCCCATTCGAGTTCTTTTGGATCTTTCTTTCCGAGAACTGGAATCTTGTGTCCTTGGAAGATGATGTTATTCTCGTCAGCAGAGATTTCATCTTTGTGCCAAGAGCGATGAGTGGAATCGTACTTTAAAAGATAAGCAAGAGTTTTGGCATCAACCAAATCGTTGATGGCAACAACTTCAAATTCGCCACTTTCATAAGCGCGGCGGAACGCGAGACGGCCGATTCTGCCGAATCCGTTAATAGCTAGTTTAATTGACATGTTACTTTATGTCCTCCTTTTTAAACTGCGGCTGTATTATAGCAAAGCTAAAAGAGAAAATAAAAGGGATATTGGTATTGATAAATCGATATTGCCTTTTTCCGATTTGTAGGTGCGCTTCTTATTCTTTTTTGTTTTCTTTTTGCGCGATCTTATATTGTTCTGTCAAATAACGGAATAAATGATTGATATTGCTTCGAGAAACCGTTGCATTTAGTTCCTGAGAAAGAAGAGGAGCAAGTTCATTCAAAGAAGCGTCTGGATGTTCTAAACGAAGTTTCATTAAAGCTTTTAACTTTTCGTTTCCGATTCCATCCCAGCCGAGTTTCTTCACAAAATAATGAATTTGTTCCACTTGAATCTCTGAAGACTTTAGGGTTTTAGCGTAATTGGCCGTATCCAAATTGCTCAAACGGTTTGTAATGTTAGCAAAATCTCTTTCTACGCGAACGTTTTCAAATTCTAAGCAGCAGGACTTCGCATTCAAAAGAATCAAGAAATCGGAAATCTCATCACTTCTTTTTAAATAAACGACATAATGGTTCCTTCTTTGAATCATTTTGGCATTAAAAGAATGGAAGGGATAATGCGTTAGAAGCTTTTGTATCCATTTCGCAAAAGAAGGATCCGTAAAGGATAATTCTAAATGATAAGAAGAGGATTTTGGGCTATTAATGGAGCCTTTAGCAAGAAAGGTTCCAGTAAGATAGGCCGCAATCTGTTTTTGATTCATGACCAAGTTTTTTGGATTCTCAATAGAAAAGAAGTCGATCCCTAGATCATTTAGAATATCTTCCGGTTCTTTTTCCAATAACACATGATAAACGATACGTTTTAAAAAACCTGCGGATCGGGTGTAGGCAAAACGAGCATTTATGCCATAAAGGTCATGAAGGTATTGGTAAATGGCTTTAGCGATAGAGGAAGATTCCGAAGAAATGTCCAAACGTTCATTGCCTTCTCTTAAAGAAAGGTATCCATTCAGACGGATAAAAGAAGAAAGCAAAGAACGTTTTTCTTCATCGTCTCTTTCCGAACGAGCGCTCTCTTCTTTTACTTTCTCGGCAAAAGATATTCCTTCTCTTTTTTTCATTTGGCGTTTCTCTTAAGGGAATGAAGATAAGAAAGGATGCCTGTGGAAGCGATAGCGCCATCGCTTGCGGCCGTTACTACCTGTCTTAAACGTTTTTTCACGATATCCCCTGCCGCAAAAAGGCCAGGAATATTGCTCATGTTCTTATCATCTACAACAATAAAGCCTTTTTCCATAACGATAGGCAAGGTAGAAAGAAATTGAATTGCGCTTTTCTCCCCCGCAAAAGGAAAAACCATGTTGGTTTCTAATACATGTTCTTCCTCTTTTGAAGAATAACGAATGGAAGTGACACGGAAATCTCCTTGAATAGAAAGGATTTTTGAAGAAGGCAAGTAGGTTACGTTGTCTTTTTCTTTCAACTTTTCCAAAAGAGTTTCATCCCCTTGATACGTTTCATTCGGACATAAAAGATAAAGGAGTTTCACAATGTTGGCTAAATAGAGACCTTCTTCGAGAACGCGGTCCCCATTTCCGTAAATGACGGCTACCTTATTCTTTAAAAGAGGGCCATCACATGTCGCACAATAGGACACTCCTTTGCCGAAAAATTCTTTTTCTCCAGGAATCGTTGGGATATTTGCTAAGCCAGTAGCAACCAACACCGCTTTGCAATGTATCTCTTCTTTATTCGTTGAAATGATATACGTATCCCCTTCTTTTTGAATTTGTTCAACTCCAAGGGTTTCGATTTTTGCTCCAGCATCATAAGCGGATTTTAAAAGGTTTGTCGCTAAGGAGAAGCCGTCTTGATGGGGAAGACCTGGATAATTATCCACTTCCGAGATATTCAAAAGTTTACCACCCGGGGCGCTCTTTTCTAGCCAAAGGAAGGAGGCGTTAGCTCGTTTTAAATATAAAGCGGCGGTAATCCCAGCAGGACCCGCACCAACGATTACAACATCTATCTCACGCATATGTCTTCTCCTCCTTTTTTTCTAGAATTCTCGTGTCTCTTAGATAAATTAGGGCAATGGCAAGAGCCATAAAGGCAAACGCAGCAGAAAGAACGAATCCGTAGGAAAGATTTATATATAGTTTCTCATCAAAATGATTCACATTTTTCCCAAAAAGGTAAAGCAGGGTTCCAACGAATGAGAGAACGGTTCCACCTAAAAGGCAATAATATCCCTTTTTCTTGTTCTTCTTCAAAATGAAATAAGAGACAGCAAAAACGAGTGTCGCAACAGACAAAATGATAAATGCAGCTAAGAAAAGAGGGGTTTCTCCTTTCGAAATAAGCTGATACCCTCCATAAGAATGGATTTCCCCTGCACCATCACGCATCGAAGAGGTTGTTAAAGATGGTAGGAGAGGGAAAAGAAAGGTTGGTAAAAGAAGAGCGGCCGATACAAGAGGGAAGAAATTTCCCTTTTTGTTATTCATATAGTAATCATGCAAATGGGCGGCAACAACGATGATAACGCCTATCAAAACATAGATAAGGGAGTTACATATGCTCCAAGCATTATCCGTACCCATGTTGAAGTTACTATCACGGAAAGGCTCTAAGATAAAACGAACAAGACCATACCACAAGAAATAGCAGCCAACTCTATCTCCTTTGGATGTCCATTTTTTCAAAAGAAGACCGACCACGTATTGAATAAAGAAATATCCGATGATAGAAAGAACGCTTTCAATCAAAAAGAGAGGGACATATATCATTCCTGGCCCCGCAGTGAGAGAAGAAGAGCTAGAAGTAGAGATATGCATTTGCTCAACTAACCACGTAGGAAGCCAGCGGAAATAATCTACTGATACAGCACGACCATAAACTTCATTGTTGAAGAAATTTCCCCAACGTCCAATGGCTTGTCCAATTAAAACGGTTGGAACCACTTCATCAACTGCCCATCTAGCATCTATTCCTTTTTTGGAATGCTTGGCCATTAAAGCACCCACAAGGATGCCAAAGAAAGCCCCACCTAAGATGGTTAAACCACCATTCCAAATTTCAAAAACGTGATAGAACTCACGATGAGCAAATTCCCTAGACCAGTTACCGACAACATACCAAACACGGGCACCGAGGATACCGGCAGGAAAAGCGACGATAAAAATCATTTCGAGAAGACCGTGTTTATGATAACGACGGTACATTCTTTGATCGGAGAGGAAAAGACACATCAAGGCGCCAAGAAGAATCACAATGCCATAGAAAGCAATATGAAAGCCGTCGGCTTTGTTTTTAGAGGTGGTAATTACAAAACCATCATTATTAATCGCAAAACCATTTGGAAGAGGGTAATAAATATAATTCGCTAATCCCTCAGACCACATCCAAAAAGAGAAAAAGGATGGAGACATAGTAGAGAATTCGAACCCATTTCTTTTGATTCTCGTTGATATTCTCTTTCGCAAGATAAATCCAAAAAGAAGGAACGAAAACAGCAAGAGCCCCTCCGAAAAAGAAAGAACCGATCAATGTTAAAACATAATTACCAACGTAATTGATGCTTTCACCTTCGTAAACGCCCGTTGTATGTTTTGTTATACTCGCCCATTCAGGATGAAGAAGATAGGTCGAAAGAAAGAGAAGAGTAAAGCCAACGGCACTTCCGATAGCGTAAATTGCATAACGTATGACCTCTTTTTTCTCTAAACGAACAAGAATGGAGTTTTTGCAAAAAGAATAAGTGTCTTTAATCAAAAACGAAAAGCTTGCAGCAATGAGCAAAATTCCGAGGACAAGAGCGATAATTCCGAAAGTGGTCATCATGAAGGTTTCTCCTTATTCATATTGATTGTTCTTTTTTGCTTTTTCAAGCAAAGGCTTAAGATATTTCCCAGTGTAACTATCAGGATTGTCTGCAATTTCTTCAGGAGTACCTGTTGCAACGACATTTCCCCCTCTATATCCACCTTCTGGGCCGATATCGATGATGTAATCAGCCACTTTAATCATATCGAGGTTATGTTCGATTACAATAACGGTATCGCCATGGTCAACGAGGTTTTCTAGAACATGGATCAAACGTTTGACATCATCCGAATGAAGCCCTGTGGTTGGTTCATCGAGAATATAAACGGTTTTTCCGGTTGGACGTTTTTGAAGTTCATTCGCTAACTTAACACGTTGAGCCTCTCCACCGGATAAGGTTGTAGCAGGTTGCCCAAGTTTAATATAGCCAAGACCTACGTCATTTAACGCTTTGATTCTGCGATAAATGATGGGGCGGTTTTCAAAGAAATGCATTGCTTCTTCTACACGCATTTCTAGTACGTCATAGATATTTTTGCCTTTGTAATAACAAGAAAGGGTTTCTTGGTTATAACGTTTGCCATCGCATTCATCGCATTTCACATAGACGTCTGGCAAGAAATTCATCGAAACGCAAGTAACCCCTGCTCCTTGGCATTTCTCGCATCGTCCACCAGGAACGTTGAAAGAGAATCTTCCTTTGTCGAATCCTCTTTCTTTTGCTTCATTTGTCTCAGCAAAAAGAGCACGAATATCATCGAATAGTTTGATATATGTCGCAGGATTAGAACGAGGAGTCCTGCCAATTGGTTGTTGATCAACATTAACGACTTTGTCTACGTATTGAAGACCGGTAACGCTCTTATATGGGCCTGGTGTGCAATCTTCCTTGTTGATTTTTTTGGCTAAAATCTTTTCCAAGGTTTCATTAATAAGCGAAGATTTCCCAGAGCCAGAAACGCCCGTGACAAGGATGAGTTTTCCTAAAGGGAAATCCACATCGATGTTCTTTAGATTGTGACAAGAGCATCCTTTTAAGGAAATCTTTTTACCATTGCCTTTTCTTCTGCTTTTTGGAATTGGAATAAATTTCCTTCCGGCAAGATAGTCTCCAGTTATTGAAGAAGGATTCCCCATAACCTCTTCTGGCATTCCGGATGCAACCACTTCTCCACCATGAACCCCCGCTCCTGGGCCAATATCCACAAGATAATCTGCTTGACGCATCGTATCTTCATCATGTTCCACGACAATAAGAGTGTTTCCTAAATCTCTCATTTCTTTCATGGTGTGGATGAGTTTGTCGTTATCTCTTTGGTGAAGCCCAATGGAAGGCTCATCTAAAACATAGAGGACACCTGATAGTTTAGAGCCAATTTGGGTGGCTAAACGAATACGTTGAGCCTCTCCTCCAGAAAGAGTCATTGCCAAACGGTCCAAGGTTAAATAGTCAATTCCGACGTCCGCTAAAAATTGAGCACGGTTCTCAATCTCTTGCAAAACAAGACGAGCAATAGCCATTTCGTTTGCATTTAGTTTACTACGTGTGTCTTTTATCCAAAGAATTAATTTATCGATTGTTAGTTGAGTAACTTGATAGATGTTTAATCCATTCACTAAAACAGAAAGAGCTTCTTTGCTTAAACGAGCCCCATGGCAAGTCTCACAAACAGTATCTTTCATAAAAGATTCATAAAAAGGCAACATCCATTTTGAGGTAGATTCGCGATATCTTCTCTCAATAAAGGTTTTAATTCCTTCGACATACCCTCTCTTATGGGTCACGTTCCCACTCGCGCTAGTTAACGTATGATCTAAGGGTTTATCCGACCCATATAGCAATATTTGTTTTTGTTTCGAAGTCAAATCTTTATAGGGGACATCCAAAGGTATTTTGTAAGCATCTAAAAGATATTTAAATTCCTGCCATTCCAAATTAGTCGTGTTAACCGTGTTTTTAAAATAACGGATAGCGCCTTGGGAAATGCTTTTGCTTGGATCAGGGATTAATAAATCTTCGCTCACAGAACGTGATATGCCTAAACCATGGCATGTTGGACAAGAACCTTGTGGAGCATTGAAAGAGAATAAACGTGGTTCAAGTTTTGGCACAGAAAAACCACATATCGGGCACGTATGGTTGCTAGAAATAAGTTTTTCGCCATTTTCCGTATAGAGAATGACATAACCATGCCCGTAATTGAGAGCAAGATCGATATCTTCTGCCACACGAGAACGGATATCATTACGGACAAGTAAGCGATCGATAACGATGTCGATGTCGTGTCTTTTATTTTTATCGAGTTCTTTGACTTCTTCAATAAGAAGGAATTCTCCATCGATACGGACACGTGCAAATCCTGCTTTTTTAATGTTTTCGATAACATCTTTATGCCAGCCTTTTTCATGTTTTACCACAGGTGCAAGAATTTGAAGTTTGCTGCCTTTTGGATAAGCAAGCACCATATCCGTCATCTTAGCAGGCGAAAAAGCGATAATTGGCACATGATGTTCTGGACAATAAGGAACACCGATTCGGCCATATAAAAGACGAAGAAAATCGTAAATCTCCGTTACAGTTCCAACGGTGGAACGAGGGTTATGGGAAGTTGTCTTTTGATCAATAGAAATAGCAGGAGAAAGTCCATCGATAGAATCTACATCCGGTTTATCAACTCCACCAAGAAATTGACGAGCGTATGGAGAAAGGGATTCGACATACCTTCTTTGCCCTTCCGCATAAATGGTATCGAAAGCCAACGTGGATTTGCCTGAGCCACTTAAACCAGTGAAAACCGTCAATGTTTCTTTTGGAATACTAACATCAATGTTTTTTAGGTTATTTTCTCTTGCGCCTTTAACGATAATATATTTTCTGCTATCCATAACGTTAGAATTATATTCTAAATACTTTTTTAATTCATTATGCACGCTTTTAATATGCTTTTTTCATCTTCCTTCTTTTTTCAATGCGAAAAAGAAGACAAATGGATATAATAAATAGCGCTCGGGACGTAGCACAGCTTGGTAGTGCACTTGGTTAGGGACCAAGGGGTCATGGGTTCAAATCCCATCGTTCCGACCAGAAAGATTGAAATATGCCTCAGTTTTCTGAGGGATATTTTTATTTTTTATCCGTTAAGCCCGCTCCAATTTCAAGCAAGAAATCATTGGCTTTTCTCACCCATGTGCCTACCGTATCAGATAGTTCATCATAGGCGTTTAGAGAGGTCTGAGTATTGATATCACATGTAGAAAGACCATGTCCTCCCTTTGGGAATAAAACAAATTCATTTGGAACATGGTAAGAGCCCAGTTTCTTTTTAAGGGCTTCCGCATTGGTGTAAGGATTTACGCAACTATCCTCTTTAGTCGCCCAAATAAAGGATGGCAAGAAGTCTTCTCTTGCTCTATTGATGATGGAAAAGGCCGCTTTATTTGGGAAATCCTCTCCAAGAAGATTATTTATGCTCCCCCCATTAGTGTCTTCCGTTAAAGCGGGATAAGAGAAGATTGCTGCTTTCGCATGGGCCCCGCATTTATCAAGCGGATAAAATAGTTCTCTTTCTTCTTTCTGTAAAGAAGATAACATGCCAACTAAATGCCCTCCAGCAGAGAAACCGCATAAAGTAATCTTATTTGGATCGGAATAAAAATCCTTGGCTTTCTTATAGAGATACGTTAAAGCCATCATAGCTTCAATAAGCATCGTTGGATAACGATTCTTTGGCGCGGTTGAGTATTCTAAATAGAAACAATTAAAACCGTATTTCAAAAAGGAAACACACACAGGGGTCGCCTCTCTTTGAGAAACAGAGGTGTAAGCACCACCTGGAAAGACAAGCATCATTGGGCGGAGACGTTTCTTGTTAACTTCTAAATCCCCATCGTTTTCTTTATCAAAGAAGATACCGTGAAGGATTCCTTTTGCAGCCTTATTTGGCTTAGGCCAGTTGAAGTATTTGTAAAGGTCAATATTGGTTACTTTCATATATGTCCCCCTTATTTTTCACTTATAAGTAAAATTAAAGACATTTTTTCTTCCGAAGTCAAAGACGCTTTATTCTCTTTAATGCAGTATGCAATCTTTTCATAGGGTTCACTTTTCTTTTCGATGCCAAGAAGATAATCGGAAGTCACTCCTAGAACTTCTGCAATCTTTCCAATGATTTCAATATGTGGGGTTCTTGCCCCTGAAACATATTTACATATAGCCGCCTCAGAAATTCCTGTTTTCAAAGAAAGTTGTCGTTGGGAAAGGCCTTTTTCTTTCATCTTTGCCTTTAATCTTGCATGCAAGCTTTCTTCCATGCCTACATTATAAAAGAAAAAGTCTCTCATTAAAGAGAGACGATTTTTGAAATCATTATTTGACCGTCCAAACACTCACCGTTAAAGGAGAGACGGATGCGTACACGGCGAAGCTTTTCTTTTCATCTAATTTAGAGGTTATTTTGTATTCTTTTAAATCTCCAATTAAAGCGGGCACAACCACCGTTCCTGTTATTTTATCTGTCACAAGTTCGTAACTTGGCCCAGGCGCAGAGTCTTCATGACGATTGTAAGAAAGTAAGTTCGAACCAGAACATCTCGTATAATCATCATATAAATCAAGCGAATACCCGTATTTCTTGGCAAATAAAGCAGTTTCTTCCTTACTAAAGGCATTCCAATCATTAAAGAAGATGGCTCCATCTTCATAATGCCAACTAGGCATCGTAAAACGAGGCTTCAATACGTCTATATTCGTTGGAGTATCAAGATAGGCAATCAATTGAGCTGTTTTTGTTTCGCCCTCTTTAATCTCATAATCGTCTAAATTTGCAGTCTCTCCTTGCGAACATGATCCTAAAAATGTAGCACTTAGCAAAGCCAACAAACCATTTTTAATAATTTTTTTGTTCATTTTAGTAGGCCCCCACTATAATTGTTGGAATTAACGTTAAATAAGAAGCAAACGTTTTCCTTTTTCTATTAATTCCTATTCCTCTTTTTCTCAACAATACATTTTTTTGGATACACTTCAATAATTATTTTTCTTTACGTTTTTTAATCTAGTCTTCTTGATACCATCTATAATTATGGAATGAAAAAACAGGCTCCTTTTAGCGTTATCTACGAAGACGACGATATCATTGTCGTTTATAAAGAAAGAAATGTTTTTAGCATCCGCACAAACGACAAACATACTTATTCGCACAATTTGTACCACTACATCCACGAACATTTATCGAAAAAAGGCGAAAGGCCTTTTATCGTTCATAGGTTAGATTACGAGACATCGGGAATTATGCTTTTTGCAAAAAGGCAA
>ERZ1034687.862-NODE-862-length-17898-cov-7.907359_pt1 | contig 17898 bp, 9 predicted proteins | sample MGYA00520704_ERZ1034687 | MGnify/ENA primary metagenome ERZ1034687 (study PRJEB33766, sample SAMN09781762) | gut metagenome | biome: gut microbiome | host: Homo sapiens | place: Madagascar | study: EMG produced TPA metagenomics assembly of the PRJNA485056 data set... | reverse complement strand
GAGCATAAACGCGTGCGTAATATTTTTATCTGTTCCCTCTCTATAATCGTCCTCTCTTTGTGCTTATCACATCGCCGTACCCTAATTCTGCCAGTTTATGACGCACTCTCGTTATATTAACGGTTAAAGTATTATCGTCAACAAACTCACAGTCATCCCAAAGGTAATTCATAATATCGTCCCTTGATACAATTTTCCCACTGTTTCTGAACATATAATTAAGAATCCTGCATTCATTTTTTGAAAGCTCTATTTCATTGCCATTCCCCGATATAGAAGACTTTGAAAGATTAAGAGTGATGTCCCTGTATCTTATAACATTCTCATCTCCTCCGTTTCTCCTTAAAACAGCCTCAATATGTAAAAGAAGGAGTGCCGGATTATACGGTTTTGAAACAAAATCGTCCGCCCCGTAAGTCATGCATATAAGCTCATCCATTTCCGTATCTTTGCTTGTAACAATGATGACCGGGGTATTTTTTTCTTTACGATACATGCGGAGTAACGTCTGCCCGTCAATCCCCGGAAGATTCAAATCCAGAAGAATAAGCTCCGTATCCGTCTTTAACATCTCATCAAGCGTATCCTTAAAATCCGTTATTACACTTACCTCGTAACCGTTTCCTATGAGAAAATAGGAAAGTTCACCTCTTAATGTCTCATCATCTTCTACAATTAAAATTCTGCTCATTATTATCCTCGTTTAAATTTATTATGTTAATTCTACCACCGGTATGTTAAACTGACAACAGAGGTGTTAATTTATGAGACAAAATTTTAAATTTAAGATAATGTTTGACGGAACAAGATATTTCGGCTGGGAACATCAGCCCAATACCGATTTAACCATTCAGGGCAAAATAGAAACCGTCCTCCAGAGAATGGTCTCTTCCGAAAAAGTACCGGAAGTCATAGGCTGCGGACGTACGGATGCAGGTGTTCATGCAAAAGCCATGATTGCCAATGCTTTCCTTGAGACCGATATGTCAACCGATGCAATCCGTGATTATATGAACAGGTATCTTCCCGACGATATATGCGTTCTTGAAGTAAAAGAAGCTGCCGAAAGATTCCACAGCCGTTACAAAGCTGTAGGCAAGACCTATTGTTACACCTGTTATACAGGTCCTCTAAAGCCTGTATTTGACAGAAAATATGTCTACTACATTGAAGAAACCCCGGATATCGGAAAAATGGAAGAAGCCGCAAAACTTCTTATGGGAATACATGATTATGCAAGTTTCTGCAGTAATCCAAAGATGAAGAAATCAACCGTAAGGGAAGTTGATTCAATACAGATAATAAAAAAAGGACAATACATACGTTTTACCTACCACGGAACCGGTTTTCTCCAACATATGGTAAGAATACTTACCGGTACTCTCCTTGAGGTAGGTTTTGGTAAACGTGATGTATCATCCATCCCTGAACTGTTTGAGGCAAAAGACAGGTCTCTTGCCGGATTCACAGCTCCGGCATCAGGGCTTTGCATGATGCAGGTTGATTATAATTAGTTCTTGTGATATCTTCTCTCATCCTGTTCATACTTAGGTTCACAGGTAAGATTAATTCCTAATTTACGGAATATCTGCTCATCCACGGATGAAAGGATGACTGAAGAATGAGCCTGCGCGCCCTTTAATTCTGATAATTTATCAAGGGTTCTTGCCGCTTCATCACTTCTTGCTGCTGTTGTAGAAAGGGCTATAAGTATCTCATCCGAATGAAGTCTTGGATTGCGGCTTCCAAGATATCCTGTCTTTAATTTCTGTATAGGTTCTATTGCTTCAGGTGCAATCAGTTTAACTTCATGTTCAATTCCAGCCAGTACTTTAAGAGAATTAATAAGTGCCGATGCTGATGCTCCGAGAAGTTCACTTGTCTTGCCGGTAACAATTCTTCCGTCATTAAGTTCTATCGCCATTGCAGGTCCGCCTGTCTCTTCTTCCCTGTCAAGAGCCGCTTTTACAACTTTTCTCTTATCAACGCTGATTCCCGCCTGTTTCATAAGAAGTTCAAGCTTAAATTTATCATCTTTTGTATGTCCGAACTGTTTAATGTCCTTAAGGCACTTGTAATATCTTCTGATTATCTCCTGTTCAGATGCCTCTTTGCAGGCTTCGTCATCAAAAATACAGTTGCCCGCCATATTAACACCCATATCTGTAGGTGATTTATAAGGGCTTGTTCCAAAAATCAACTCAAACATGGCATTAACTACAGGGAATATCTCTATATCCCTGTTATAATTAACCGTGGTTTCTCCGTATGCTTCAAGGTGAAACGGATCAATCATATTAACATCATTAAGGTCTGCTGTTGCTGCTTCATAAGCAAGGTTAACAGGATGTTTTAAAGGGAGATTCCAGATTGGAAATGTCTCAAACTTAGCATATCCTGCATCCACGCCTCTCTTATGTTCATGATAAAGCTGTGAAAGGCATACTGCCATTTTACCGCTTCCCGGTCCCGGTGCCGTAATTACAACAAGCGGTTTTTCTGTCTCAATATAATCATTTTTGCCATATCCTTCATCACTTACTATTTTTTCAACATCACTTGGATATCCCGGTATCTTGTAATGTCTGTAGGATTTAATTCCTAATTTTGCAAGTTTTTCCTGAAAGAACTTAGCCGAAGGCTGGTCTGCAAACTTTGTAAGACATACACTTCCAACAAAAAGTCCTACTGACTGGAATGCATCAATAAGTCTTAATACATCATCATCATAGGTAATTCCGAAATCGCCGCGGATTTTGTTATCTTCAATGTCTTCTGCGCTGATTACTATTACTATTTCGGCCTGCTCCTTCAGCTGAAGAAGCATCTGTAACTTTGAATCCGGTTCAAATCCCGGAAGAACTCTTGATGCATGATAATCATCAAAGAGCTTTCCTCCAAATTCCAGATATAATTTATTTCCAAACTGTGCAATCCGTTCCTTTATGTGTTCGGACTGTGTCCTAAGATATTTGTCATTATCGAATCCTTTTTTCACAACCGTTCCTCCAAATGTATATATTATTCCTTTCCGTTCCAACAATATGTACAAAGATGGTCAGGATCTATGCCTACAGACTCAAGCATATCATCAAGCCTGTGGAATCTTAATGATGTAAATTTAAGCTTTTCACAAATCTTATCTACCATCTTCTGATATTTTTCATTATCAGGGTCAGCATACTCCTGTAATGTCTCCATTGAGACTTCTCCACCCTCAAGTTCTTCAATAACTCTTCTTGCAATAAGCTCCATTTCTGACTTTGAGCGGGAGAAATTAAGATATTTACATCCAAAAAGAAGAGGTGGGCAGGCAGGTCTTATATGTACTTCTTTTGCACCGCTTTCGTAAAGGAATTCCGTAGTCTCCCTTAACTGTGTTCCTCTTACAATGGAATCATCTATAAGTAAAAGCTTCTTATCCTTAATAAGGTCATGCACAGGAATGAGCTTCATATGTGCAATTAAATCTCTCTTTGTCTGTATCGTAGGCATAAAAGAACGTGGCCATGTAGGTGTGTATTTGATAAACGGTCTTGAGAAAGGTATTCCTGACTCATTAGCATAGCCTATTGCATGGGCTGTTCCTGAATCAGGTATTCCAGCAACAACGTCTACATCCACATTATCTCTTCTGGCAAGCAGCTTACCGCAGTTATATCTCATGCTTTCAACACTTACGCCCTCATAACTTGCTGAAGGATAACCGTAATATACCCAGAGGAAGGTACATACTTTATAGTTATTGCCGGGAGCAACAAGTGTCTTGCACTCATCGGCATTGAAAAATACTATCTCGCCCGGTCCCAGTTCCCTGTCAGCCGAATATCCAAGATTCAGATATGAAAAACTTTCAAAGCATGCACATCTGGCATCTTCCTTCCTGCCAAGGACAACAGGTGTTCTTCCGTACTTGTCCCTCGCAGCATATATTCCCATAGGAGTAAGTATAAGTAATGACAAAGAACCGTCGATTACATCAAGCGCATACTTAATACCATCTATAATATTATCTTTCTGGTTAATAAGTGCCGCTACAAGTTCCGTGGAATTAATCTCTCCGTTACTCATCTCAAAGAAATGCGTGGTTCCCTTAAGTATGTCTTCAACAAGCTGATCAGCATTGTTAATTTTGCTTACCGTCGTAATTGCAAAGCTTCCATGGTGTGATCTCACCAATATAGGCTGTGCCTCATAATCTGATATACATCCTATTCCCATATTACCGTTCAGTGTGTTAAGTTCCTTTTCAAACTTAGTCCTGAATGGTGAACCTTCTATATTATGTATGGATTTGCTGAAGCCGTTCTCTCCATACACTGCCATACCTGCACGCCTTGTTCCAAGGTGTGAATGGTAATCCGTTCCAAAAAATAAATCGAAAGTACAACTTTCCTTAGATGCTACGCCAAAAAAGCCGCCCATTGATGTTCCTCCTGAAGCAAATATTTTTTTAATCAAACATTCTTCATTATAACAAATGGGCGGTTAAAAATAAACAACTAATTTATTTTCTTTGTTCTACTGTTTCTTAATTATTATATCCATATATTGTATATTCTCTTCCTGTAATTTTCTCTAACTGTTCCAGAGTGGCACCTGCAATACACATTACACGTTCCCCCGTATCTTTTTTAACAATATAGGTATTTTCTGCGACATTATCATTTATATGTTCTTTTGTCATAAGATTATATGGCGTTTCTATAAGAATACCATATCCGTCCATATCACCGATATCAAACAGATAATTATATGCAGCATTTCCTTCTGTCATTATGTATCTCATATCATAATCAGGTACAGCAAAAAATCCGGTTGCTATGCCCAATGCTATGTCGCCTGTGGTGAGATAGCCAAGACCTCTGTAAATATCCGAAGTATTATATTTCCAATCATTATAATCCCCGTAATATTTTTCAACACGTTTGTAATCTTCAGCCGTCTTAATTATATAATTTAACCTGCATTCTTTTGTATCCGCAATAATCTTTTCCGACTTGTACATGTCATTGGCAAACACAACTTCTATTGCAAGGTCATTAAACAGTTCTTCTTTCTGTGTTTCGTCAAGATTTCCAACATATATTATAAACCTGTTATCCGTCAGGGTAATCTTTCCTTTTTCCAACTTATCTTCATTAACTTCATTATGCCATACAATATTATCCTTATATCTGCCAGACCTTGAAATAAGTTCCTTATATACTTTCACATCCGAAAGAGATTTATTATCGTAACTGATGTAATACGTCATATAAAGATAGTCCTCAGAATTGCCGGTAATATAGACGTCTGAAATATCACATATATCATTCCTTTTTAAATATTCAAGGTCATCTGCAATATAGGGACTTGCCATATAATTAAATGACATCTCATCCGTCTTAAGTTTCACAAGTCTGTTGACCTGCATCCATTTATATACATAAATTCCGCCAACTATCAGGGCTGCAAGAGCCGCTATTGCCGCAGCAACACTTATAACAATCTTTTTTCTTATCCTGCCGTTAATCTTACGGAGTAATTTTTTACCTTCATTATTCTCGGTTACAACAATATCAGCTTCCATTTTTTTCTTATATTCCATACATTCTTTACAGGTATGCAGATGCTCCTCTACCATTTTTGCGGTATCTTCCGAAACAGCATTATCAAGATATAATGGCAAAATATCCTGTATTACATTACAATTTGCTTCATTCATTTATTTTTCCTCCAGCTTTTCCCTGATTTTCAATTTTGCACGGTAAAAAGTTACCCTTGCCCAGCTTTCACTCTTTCCGAACACCTTTCCGATTTCTTTAAATTGAAGATTACCGAATACCCTTAGCTTAAATACTTCTTTGTAAGGCATGTCCGTTTCATTAAGTATCTTTTGTATCTTTTCTACATTTTCATCATCAATCAGCTTCTGAAGCACATCTTCAGATTCATCTGCATTTTCACAAAGAATGTCTTCATTAAGGCTTATATGTTTCTTTCTGCACAGGGTAAAATATGTATTTCTGGCGATTGAAAACAGCCACGCAGTTATATTTCCTCTGTCATCATATTTTTTTACAGCCTTTAACGCCTTGAAAAAAGTTTCCTGCGTCACTTCCTCGGCAATATCACAATTCTTCGACATTCCAAGAATATAGCAATATATATTGTGAAAATAACGACGGTATATCTCTTCAAAATCCACTTTCCGACCCTCTTTTCCTGTCCTTATACTTATATAACTCCCCTAATGCTTTAACGTTACAAATGGTATCAAAATTTTTTTAAATTATAAAGAAAAATATAATCCGGATGCATAAAAAAGAGACGGCCGAAGCCGTCTCAGAAATTACATTGCTTTTTTCTTTTTATTATGAACTGCGGTTCCTGTAAATCCTAATACACAGGCTGCCATAAATGCAAGCCATAATACCAGCCCGTTGTTGTCGCCGGCATCAGGATTTGAGGCGTCAGGGGCTGTGGCATCAGGATTTGCGGTGTCAGGATCTCTGTCAATGACTGTAAGTCCTGCCTCCACATCACCGGAGTCGTATTTCATAACAACCGTATGTTTTCCTACAGACAGTGTTTTGAGATAATCAGCATTAAATGTAATAATTGTAGAACCTGAAACTGCTGTATAATCTTTTCCCTGAATCAAAGCTTTTCCATCTACAGTGATACCTTTGAATGAACTCAATACACCTGTACAGCGTAAGGTAACTGTTCCATCGGCACCAATCTTATAGGTAACATCTGCTGCCTTGCAGGATACTCGTATCTGAATAGTATCTTTTATGGTAAAATCATCAGTGACTTTATAAACAGCCGTTGCATTGATAATGGTTCCCGGAAGTAATTTTTCCTGGGTTGCCCATGTCCATCCCGGAGTTGTTAATGGAATATCTGTCAGATTTTTGATATCATCTTCCACAAATATTGTAGTAACCGGAGAAACCCCGCTGTTATCTGCTATCTCTGTTGTTCCGTTTTTGTCTGAAAAACATCTTCCGCATTCTGTACATATCCAGCATTCCGTATTATCATTTTCTTTAGGTAAAGCCTTTAATCCGGCTATATATTTAAGTATATGATCCGGTCTTGTAATTCTTATCTGAACTGATTCATTTATATAATTTCCTTTATCTGTTCCATTATAGACAGCTGACACATTCACAGAATCTCCGACGTTAATAATATCATTGCAATCATCACTGTTCCATTTCCAGTCTTCCGGCAATGGAACTTCACCAACAGTTGTTACATTATGTTCTGTAATTATACTGTCTTGAGGCATACAAGGAGCATCCCCGGCTTTATTTACCTTTACCGCAGCCTTGCAGTAAGCATTTTCATAATTTTCTGAATCTGCAGGATGAAAAACAATTATATATTCTGTTCTTTCACTATCGGATACAACAGTCGGCTGCTTATAACCATCCTTCCATGCAAAATTACCGTCAATATCTGCAAGCCCATTGGATAATATACTTTCAGAGAGTTTCTGTCCATAAGTAATATCCGATGTTTTTGGCACAGTTTTGATAACCGGCACAGCCTTTGTGATTGTTACAGGTACGACTGACGTAATACTGTCATAACTTGTGCTGTCTGTTGGTGTAAATACTGCCGTATATCCACTGTTTATTACCGTAGGAGTTATATCGGCATCCTGCCAGCTCCATGTTCCTTCCACTGCTATTTCCTGTCCGTCAACTGCTGCCTTCACAACTCCACCGGTCAAGGTAAAATCATTACCCAATGTTGCCAATGGACTGTAGGTGGCAGGTGTTACTTCCGGAACAGCAGAAACCTTCAAAGATGCTTTTTTCACATTCAGCGTAATTGTAGTAGTCTGTGGTGTATCGCCATTACTTTCTCCTGTTGTAAAAGTCTCTCCAAGCGGATTATAAGTAACCTCCAGCCTGTGTTTTCCTGCTTCAAGTGAATTTAAATAATCTGCATTAAATACAAGTCTGTCATTTATAACAGTATAGTTACCTGCTTCAAGTCTGTTTCCGTCTTTTGTAATTTCAGCAACCGTATTACCATTCAATGTAAGACCTGCATCCTGATTTTTTCGGGATGATTTGGTAAAATTCATTTCTGAAACTGTTGCTACATCAGTATAGACCACAATGCCATCTGAATTAATAATTGTCTGATGTCCGGCATTATCGGTAATTCTCGCATAGATGATAAATTTTTCACCAGGGTCTACCGTAAGACTGCTGCCCTTTATCCAGACTCCATCTTTATCATAATCAGCAGTACTCGCTACCTTCTGATATTCAATAGTATCAATACCACTGGTATCATCTGTACCTGTGATGTTCACATTAACCGTCCGGCTGAAAAAATATCTAAAATTAACTATATTCAGCAAACGTCCGGTAAAGCTGTTGTCCTTTATCCTGATTTCTCCGGACGGAGCAACAGTATCAATACTTATTTCCACCATTTTTCCATCCGTAATGCCGCCATCTTTATCTCTCAGGTAATATCTGACATTACTCGTTCCTTCTACATTTAAAGTAAATATATCCTTCCAGGTGCTGCCATCGTTTGAAATCTTATAGCCCTCCGGTGGTGTCAGCGTAACTGCTCCTACATACCAGCCATTATTTCCTTTTGTTCCGGAAAGAGAAGCGTCATCTGCCACCGCATAGCTGACAGACCATTTTTTTGAAATGTTATCAGCTCCTTCAAGAGTATAATTATCATTACCGAGTGTAACGACTCTTGCGGTATAAACACCGGTACTTACTGCTGTATTATTCTCATAAGAAAGTGTAAAAATATCATCCTTAACCGCATTGCTGACTTTGGCAGTTACACTTTGTTTCTGACCATTGTAAATAAAATCAGTTTTTTCATTCCATTGCAATTTAACAGGAAGTTTACCAATTGATGCTGTGGCAGAGGTCTGTTGTCCACTGTCTGCCAGTGTGTAATTCTCTTTATCCTTGCCGCCAAGTGTCAGTCCGGTAATTGTAACTGTCTTATTATCACCTGCTTTGGCATCAGTAAATGTGCCCGTGGCATTAACAGTCAGTGAATCACCCTCTAACAATCCATTTATTTTCACATTATTAAAATTCAGAATGTTTTTCACAGTTCCATCATATATTTTTCCCTGTGCTGTAATGCCTGAAACAGTTACAGCTTTTTTGGTAATGGTAAAGTCCTTTGAAACCGAACCCTCATATCTGCCAATTCCTGTAATATTTATTGTCGCAGTTCCGGCATTCTGATTATTAACATAGTCAATCCTGTAATCGGTATTTTTTTCTAATTCATTGTCATTCAATGTTACAATGACATCCGGCGTCTGTGCTTTGCCATTATAAGAATATGTTTCTTCAGAAGGCATAACAATCTTTGCGCCTTTTATATTTAGTCCCGGCACTGTTATTTCATTGGATTTCACACCTTCACCACACTTTTCTGTTGTTACAACACAATATATCTGACTGTGAATATCATCTTCCGTAACCGTATAAGTATCGGTTGTATCAGTTGTAGCAGTTTTTGTCTGAAGGACAGTATCCGTGCTCTCGCCTACACGATACCATGTATAGGTATAATTTCCGATTGCATTGACCCATTTATCGGTATCCACTGTAAAATTGGCAGTCAATGTGCTTCCGGCAGAAACAGAATCCGCTGTGACGATCAGGCTTCCCTGCAGGTTTGCCGGTACAATTTCAACATCATCTCCATTACCTATATCTCCGGTTGTCAGCTTTCCGGCGTTGCTACCGGACATATATTGATAAGCATAACCGGGAGCCAACAGCTGGCTTGTGGTTGCATAGCCATCTTTGTTCCGTTGTGATATACCGTTACAAAAGCGTCCTCCGGACAGTCCAATCTTGCTGTTACTTAACTCCTCCTTAGTCAGCCCCCATATATTCATGGAATAATTGGTGCTTTTAAATACTCCTCCCTGCACAGATAAATCAGCCTTATCGACCCAGTGCAGCGTGGTCGCTGATGAAGTAGTACCAGTACCAGTATATTCATAGATTCCACTAAGGATTGTAAGGCTTGCACCTTCCTGGCTACTTATCAGACCACCAGACGTACAACCTGTAATTTTACCTCCTCCGACACTGTCTATGATGGTTATATTTCCGTATATTTTAAGAGTATATTCTGTTTCCGTTGTTGCAGTCGACCTAAGGCTCTTTCCATTCAAATCAAGTGTAAACTCTCCGTTTAAAGATACGTTTCCTAATGTTTTTGCATCCTTTATCAGTTTTAGAGTACAGCCTGTCTCCTTTGCAGCTGCCTCGGCTGCAGCATCAAAGGTGGCATATTGTGTACTTGTTTTATCAGCCTTTATCACTTCTGCCTCTGCTGACGTTGTGATGGTCAGGTGGACGATGTTGGATGGCGTACTACTACTACTCAAGCCATAATTGCCTACTATAAAATAATACTCGTAGCTTGTGTTTTCCCCTAAATTGTCAATCGTGATATCTACCGAACCATTGCTGATATCTTCTATTTTTCTAATGGAAGCATCTATTTTCCTAAATTGTTCTCTGTCAGTAATCGGCGTGTCACTAGGTGCATAATGACAACAAAGACTATTCCCCTTCTTATTTGTCTCCGCATGAATAATCGCAGAATCACCATACACCTCTGCCGTAACCGCAAGCAGAGTATCCTTTGTTGTAAGCATGGTAATGATATTATCACCGTCTGCAGAAACCGTCTGAGCGGACACGGTCATAACATTCCCATCATTTAGACCTTCCGATGTCACGGAAATCTCTGTATTGTCACTGTTTTCCGGAAGATAACAGAGCATCGTACCATAGCCATACCGGTTATAACTGATAGCCGAAGGAGCATAAAATCCCCCTTCAGCCGCTAAAAGCTCTTTTCCGCCCTGCTTTACGGTTATGGAAGAAATGGCCAGATCCTTGCTGATTGCTGCACCATAAAACTCCAACGTCACCGGGTAAAGCGGTGTACCGACCTCAATATTGATCTTTGATGAGCTGTTATCGACTGCTGCAGTCTTTTTATATTCTTTACCATCTATCGTAAAAACAAAGGTCTGTTCACCTGCAAAGCTGTTTCTGGTAATAAAGCTGACACTTCCTTCTGCCTTTCCGTAATGTGAAATAGAAACCTTCGCACTTTCTGTTATCACTTTATTATCACCATATGTGATTTTTGCCGTTGTGTCCTTTATTAAGCCACCATCATAGATTGTAAAATTAAGCGTATATTTCCCGGAACTGGTGGTATCATCGCTTCCTAATATAATCTCACCATTCAGGTTAAGAGCGACATTTTCAGAAATCTCAATCGTACCCGGCTCGGCAGGAACATCTAAATAAACATTTCCATAACCGATATTGCCGTTGGCAGTTACATCTCCACCGATTATACTGATAGTATTATAAGGAAGTACCGCCCACTGATGAATTGACTGATCCCGGCCTACACCGATTGCCGCAGCCTTTTCCCCAGCATTCGCTGTGACTGTCCCACCTTTTATAGTAATGGAGTCTACATTACCATTGAATCCTCCACCGATACCGGCTCCATATGAACCACCTGTGGCATTGACTGTACCTCCTGTAATCGTGATTTTGGCACCACTTTTTCCAATCGTGCCTCCAATACCGGCTGCCTGATAGCCGCCGACAGCATTGACCGTGCCTCCCTCAATAATGATATCTCCGACGTATATATTGGTAATATCACTGGTAATCCTTGCCATTCCACCGATTCCGGCACCACCATAACTGCCAAACTGTTTGCTGCCATAGCCGCCAACAGCGGTAAGTGTACCTGTACTGGCTGAAGTAATACGAAGGGTGGCTTTTGTCTGTCCCATAACCTCAATACCTGCACTACCCCAGCCTGTAGCCTTCAGGTTATTCTCACCCTTTACGGTAAGGTTTAAGGTTGCTCCATAACCCACGCTGATACAGGAGCTGATATCCTCTGATTTAGTAATATTAAGATTCTCTATCGTCAGATTTACCGTCACACCATTGCTGATATAAATACCGTTTGTGGTGGTTCCTGTCAGTGTCTTCCCATTAAATTCATTAACATTATCCTCATTAATGACGACATAGTCAGAATAAACTACACCGAAACTGGTTTTTTTGGTATTCAGCTTACTGACATCCAGTTTCTCACTGTCTGATGTTGCAATAACTGTGTCATTATTTTGCTTTTCCTCTGCTCTTACTTTCAAGCCTGATATATCCACAGTCATGGCAATCATCAGTCCGGCCAGAATTAATGCCGTTGCCCTTCTCATTTTCTTCATCAATCTCTGCATTTTCATATTGTAATGTCCTCTCTAACTTTCTGCAAAATCAACTATCATTTTCTTTAACAGAACCAGTTCTGTTGTATAATCCTTATTATCCTTGGCTCCCCATATAAAATCTCCTGCGTAATGGGTACAGGCTGCCATCATTGAATGTAATGTCACTCGGAAAAAAACATCTTCCGGAATATCTGTGCGGAATGAATTATCCTCCTTAGCCTTCTCATACATCAGATGAAATCTGGTATTGGCAGAGCCCAGAGACAATCTGAAATCTTCCAGTTGTTCCTCCGAAGCATTTTCATGCGTCACATAATAATTAAAATTATCATTATATTGCAACAAATCCTTATGATGCTGATACATGTCTATATAGCTGTCCAATGTAAAAACAAACCTGTCTATTGCAGGTATATCACCGATTGACGAAATCGGACGCTTCTCATCAAGTTCATCAAAGTACGCCTTCCATTTGGCGGCGCATACTGCTATTACAAGTTCCAGTTTGCTTGGATAGTGGCGGAATAAGGTTGCACGTCCCATTCCGGCAGCCTCCGCTATTTCACCCATACTGACCGTTTCTATTTTCTTCTCAACAAAAATCTTAAAAGCCGTATCAATGATTTTCAGCTTTCTTTCAATTTCATTTTGTAACCTTTTTGGCATATTAATTAATTTTTCCATTTTGAGACACCTCGTATCATTTATTATATACTGCGGTCCGGTAAAAGTCAATTTTTACCGGAACACAGAGCTGTCCTCATATAGATTTTTTTCTTTAAATAAAAAGAGACGGCTGAATCCGTCTCTTAAATTACATTGCTTTTTTCCTTGTTTCCTCAAAACTCATATTAACCAACATTTTAACCATATCATCAGGTGCCGTTTCTGTTTCAAAGTCTTGCAAGAAATGGTTATGTTGGATAATGAGTTTATGAAGTCAGAGCATTGATTACAGCTGACTACATTAATATAATATCCGCTTTGGTATGACGATAGAATTAAGTAATTCTTAATATGAGGGGGTTACCTTGCCCCTCTATCCTTATTCTGTATATCAAAATCCTAAATTCTACCGTAAACGGCTAAATCAGACTTGTCCGGAATATTTTTGGTCTCAATTTCTTTGTCCCAAGGTTGATTACCATCTTCAACAGCGGACCATGTCATGTTCCCAATCCAAATGATTTTCGCCATATATACATAGGGGATAGCCAGCATTTTTTCGTGCCAGCTATCCCCTTTACTGAATATATATGCCGTAAGTCTTAACGCTGCATATATTTATCATCTTTTTTCCTGCGTACAACTAACAATGCAAGCAGACCGGCAAGTGAAGCAGCTAATAATGTCACCCAAAGCATTGGACGGCTGTTATCGCCAGTCTGAGGTGGTGTTGGCTGCTGGCTGTCGTCTGTATTCTTGCTTATCTTAAAGTTTGTAACTGCTGAGCCATCTGTCCATACAATTTCAAATGAATGTGTTCCGACAGAAAGTGTTTTCAGGTAATCTGTCTTTAAGATAATAATCGTTGAACCTTCTTTTGCGATATAGTTCTTTGCATCAATTATGCTTCCATCAACTTTTACGCTTTCAAATTTAGAAAATTCTCCATTTCCTCTGATAGTGATGTTTCCGTCTGTATTCTGCTTCCACTCACTATCTGCACCAGATATAATTTTATAAGACGTTGGTGTTGGTTCAGGTGATTGTTTTTTCTTGAATGTAGCTTCAATCGTGTGTGCTTTATCCACATTGTTAAATGTATAGCTTGTCACGGATGAAACTGCTGAACCATCCACTTTCAGGGTGTCAATCTCGTATCCCGTTGCAGGTGTGATTGTAAATGTCTGACTTCCACCGGATACTACTTTGACGGTTCCACTAGGGGATATGCTTCCATTTGCACCTGTTGTAGATGTGATGGTGTACTCTGTTACAGGAATTACTTCATAATTCGCTTTCACGCTTACAGCTTCTGCAGGCATAGTAAAGGTGGTTGTTTCTCTCATACTGTCTGCTAATGTAATCGTTCCGCTTACCACTTCCCATTCCTTAAACTGCTGTCCACTTGTTGCTGTATCGGCTGTTATTGTCACAGTAGCGCCCTGTTCATACTCGCCAGTACCGCTTCCATTTGTTACAGTTAGCGCATACACATTTGTTGCATTAATTGCATAAATCATACCATCTGTATCTGTAGCTTCCAGCCAGATTTTACAGGCTGATAAATCGATTGATGCCGGTGTATTGGCATCTGCCGCAATATCAGAAGCTTTTATTGTTACGGTATCTGTGTCCGTAATCTGTTTACTGTAATACCAATCATTTGTTCCGTACTTGCCCTGCACTATAAGTGCTACGTTGGTGCTTCCCTTAGTTACCTTGATATCACCTGTTGTGGTATTATAGGTTACTGTACCAATATTCTTATCTTTTCCATCAAGTCTTAAAGTCATCGCCGTACGTTCTGCAATCGTTCCCGATTCTGTACCAGATGATGCTGCTTTCGCAGCAGATGCAAAGAGCACAGATGACAGATTCAGATTGGAAGCGGGCTGAACAGGGCTCCCGGAGTCGATGTCGACACGGCCGAGGATGACATAATAGCCCCGATCCGCGCACAACGCAATGTCACCACTACGACCGTAAGGCGAGCGTAGCCAGAACCACTCTTCGTTCCTCAAGTAACTACTCATGGCAAGTACTGTACTGTCATCGGTTCCTGCCCACAAGTATTGGTCATTATCATAATCTCCCTGTAACGCATACAGTTTGTCTGTGGTGGTATAGGTTACACTACTATTCTTCGTATCCTTCGTTGTCACTGTGGTGGCATTCATCAAGCCCTGCTCGGCTGAGGTGAAGTAGGATGTATTCGTAGCCATACCCTGCAGTGTATCACGAAGTTCACTTGCTCCGTAGTGATTTGCGTATACTTCTGTTATAGTCGCTTCACTATAAACACAATCTGACCATAGACTTTCATCATTCTTATTGCTTATGTCTGAATTAAACTTCTGCCCTCTTGCAATCGGGCTTGCAGCAACGATGATGGTATTATCCCCTGATACACCGGTATCCTTTCCTAAAATGTACCATTCCTGTGCTGTTGTTCCATCTGATTTCTTACCAAATACCAGCTTGCCGTAATTTACTGCAGTTCCATTACTGTATGGTTTAAATGAATTCATCAACTGTTCTTTGGTTACATAGGTGGTATTGATTTTTTCAATCTCTTTTTCTGCGTTTACTGCATATGAAACATTATCCTCGGTTATTTCCAGCCAGATTTTGCAGGCTGATAAATTGATTGATGCCGGTGTATTTGATTCTGCCTCAATAGCAGATACATTTATCGTCTCTGATGTACCAATCGTTTTACTGTAATACCAGTCATCTGTTCCGTCCTTGCCCTGCACTACAAGTGCCACTGTTTGTGATGTACTGCCCTTCACCACCTTAATATCACCTGTTGTGGTGTTATATGTTACTGTACCAATATCCTTACCTGTTCCGTCCAGTCTTAAAGTCATCGCCGCACTGTCTGTTATCTTTTCCGATTTTGTATCAGATGATGCTGCTGTCGCAGCAGATGCGAAGAGAACAGATGACAGATCCAGATTGGAAGCGGGCTGAACAGGGCTCCCGGAGTCGATGTCGACACGGCCGAGGATGACATAATAGCCCCGATCCGCGCACAACGCAATGTCACCACTACGACCGTAAGGCGAGCGTAGCCAGAACCACTCTTCGTTCCTCAAGTAACTACTCATGGCAAGTACTGTACTGTCATCGGTTCCTGCCCACAAGTATTGGTCATTATCATAATCTCCCTGTAACGCATACAGTTTGTCTGTGGTGGTATAGGTTACACTACTATTCTTCGTATCCTTCGTTGTCACTGTGGTGGCATTCATCAAGCCCTGCTCGGCTGAGGTGAAGTAGGATGTATTCGTAGCCATACCCTGCAGTGTATCACGAAGTTCACTTGCTCCGTAGTGATTTGCGTATACTTCTGTTATAGTCGCTTCACTATAAACACAATCTGACCATAGACTTTCATCATTCTTATTGCTTATGTCTGAATTAAACTTCTGCCCTCTTGCAATCGGGCTTGCAGCAACGATGATGGTATTATCCCCTGATACACCGGTATCCTTTCCTAAAATGTACCATTCCTGTGCTGTTGTTCCATCTGATTTCTTACCAAATACCAGCTTGCCGTAATTTACTGCAGTTCCATTACTGTATGGTTTAAATGAATTCATCAACTGTTCTTTGGTTACATAGGTGGTATTGATTTTTTCAATCTCTTTTTCTGCGTTTACTGCATATGAAACATTATCCTCGGTTATTTCCAGCCAGATTTTGCAGGCTGATAAATTGATTGATGCCGGTGTATTTGATTCTGCCTCAATAGCAGATACATTTATCGTCTCTGATGTACCAATCGTTTTACTGTAATACCAGTCATCTGTTCCGTCCTTGCCCTGCACTACAAGTGCCACTGTTTGTGATGTACTGCCCTTCACCACCTTAATATCACCTGTTGTGGTGTTATATGTTACTGTACCAATATCCTTACCTGTTCCGTCCAGTCTTAAAGTCATCGCCGCACTGTCTGTTATCTTTTCCGATTTTGTATCAGATGATGCTGCTGTCGCAGCAGATGCGAAGAAAACAGATGACAGATCCAGATTGGAAGCGGGCTGAACAGCGCAATCGTAGTCAACATGGCGGTTGCCGACAAGAGAGCCCGGAATACCGAGCAACGCAATGCTAACATCATCAGCGTAATGCGAGCGCAGCCAGAACATAGAATCGTAGCTCCAAGAATCGTTGCCCCAGTAACTTCTCATGGCAATTACTGTACTGTCACTGGTTCCTGCCAACAGTTTTATATCATAAAAATTTCCCTGTAATGCATACAGCTTGTCTGTGGTGGTATAGGTCACATTACTGTTCTTCGTGTCCTCCGTTTTCACTGTGGTAGCATTCATCAAACCCTGCTCGGCTGTGGTGAAATAGTTTGTATTCGTAGCCATACGCTGCAATGCCACTCGCAGGTCACTTGCTCCGTAGTGGTTTGAGCCTACTTCTGATGGATTATTTGCATATACACCAAAACTTGCAGCAAAAGACTTATTGTCATAGCTTGAATTAAACTTCTGCCCTGTTGCTATGGGGCTTGCGGCAAAGATGATGGTATTATCCCCTGATACACCGTTATCCTTTCCTAAGATGTACCATTCCTGTGCTGTTGTTCCATCTGATTTCTTACCAAATACAATCTTTCCATAATTTTCTGCAAATCCTTCTGCATTCGGGGCAAATGTACCATCCATCAACTGTGTCTTTGTGGCATAGGCTGACACACTTGGTTCCGTTCCCGAACCGGATGCTGCCTGCACCTTATTTGCTCCGCCTGACATAGCAGGAACCAATCCTGCCACCATGGCGAGTGAAAGAACAAACGCCATTCCTTTCTTAAAATTATGCTTTAATCTTTTCATCTGAATCCTCCTTTGATTTTGTAAATATAGTATTGGAATAGATACGTTTTCTTAATTTCCATGTATGACCATGCTTTAAATTCAAATCAA
>ERZ1034687.855-NODE-855-length-18074-cov-48.621955_pt1 | contig 18074 bp, 16 predicted proteins | sample MGYA00520704_ERZ1034687 | MGnify/ENA primary metagenome ERZ1034687 (study PRJEB33766, sample SAMN09781762) | gut metagenome | biome: gut microbiome | host: Homo sapiens | place: Madagascar | study: EMG produced TPA metagenomics assembly of the PRJNA485056 data... | reverse complement strand
CGAGCCTTGTAGTTTTCATCAAGATATATCCTGTAGTCTTGAACCATGGCATAGCTCATGACCAGGGCGAAAATCAGAAGAAACAATGCCATTATAAAAATAGCCTGTTCCTCTTTCGTGAAAGTCTGAATTATATTTTCCATGGTGCAAAGATAGTGTTTTTCATCGGAAAAAGGTGTCTACTTGCCCCACTTAGGTGTCTACTTCCTACAAAATAGGTGTCTACTTGGTGGGGGAAGTAGACACCTAAGGCGTGATTTTATTGTATTTTCGCTCTCCAGACAGTTGGGGAGCAACCTTCTTTCTCTTTGAATATGCGATAGAGATAGGAACGGGAGGAGAAGCCACATTCGGCAGAAATGATGTCGTTGTTGTAGTCGGGATAGTCGAGCATCATCTTCTTTGCTGCCTCGAAACGTACCTCGGCAAGCCAGATGCGGAAGGTGGAATTAAGGCATGATGTGAAGTAGCGTGATAACTCGTTCTTGGAGATGTTCAGCGAGCGTGACAGGGTGAACATGTTTACTGTGGTGTCTTTATAGCCCAACTCTTCGCACCACTTGTCAAGCTTCTCCCTGATAAATGTCTGACAATCCTGAGAAAACGGTTGTAAGTTTTCTTTACCGTCCGTATACTCTGCATCCAGCCCATCGGAGCTTGCCAAAGATACCTTGCGAAAGTTCAACACTCAACATTTACCTCTCACCATTCACCATTCTCTAACTTTTTCAGAAACTTTTCCTAGAAAACTCTTGCAGATATGAAAATAAAACCGTAACTTTGCGCTATAGAATTTTAAAACAGATGGTTATGAAGTACTTAGATCCTAAGGCAGACCTCACGTTCAAGAAGATATTCGGTAATCATCCCGATCGATTGAAAAACCTTCTGAATACTCTTCAGTCACTCAATGAAGATGAACTGATACAACAGCAACAATATCTGCCGACAACAGAAGAACTGGAGATTTCCGGCTTTGACGGGGCTGACGGCAGAGGAAATCAAATAAAATAGCTTGATTACGCAAAATCAAGGCAATATCTTTGATTTTTTAAAAGAAAAATATTATCTTTGCATCAGATTTAATCAAACTATTCAAGTTTATGATAAAAAGCGTGATTACAGGAGATCTAGTAAACTCCACAAATATTGCTGCAAAATGGAGGCAAACGGTATTGGATACATTGAATGTATGCGCTGCAGATTTTCAGCCTCTAACTCTCTGCAATTTGGAAATGTATCGTGGTGATAGTTTCCAAATAGTTGTTGATAAACCAGACTATGCCTTGGCTGTAGCTATTGCGCTAAGAGCAAAACTTAAAGCAATGACTCCAGGCAAACAGCAGCTTTGGGATGCTAGATTATCCATTGGTATTGGTGACATTTCTTTTGAAAGCGACAATATAGTAACTAGTGATGGAGAGGCTTTCAGATTATCTGGCCGTTCGTTTGACAATATCGGGAAAAAAAGACTGAGCATATCGACTACATGGCCTGATTTAGATAAAGACATGGAGCTGGTCACTCGTTTTGCTGATGACGTAATTACGTCATGGACTGCTAAACAGGCAAAAGTAGTCTATCAGGCAATACTCTTTCCTAAACTTCAGAAAGACCTTGCTGAGGATTTGGGCATGACAAGACAAAACTTTAATTATCACTGGAGTTCTGCTAAGGGTCAGCTAATTCTTGACTATGTGGAATATTTCAAATCGTTAATTTCAAAATACAATAAGCAGTAACATGGAATCAATCATCATTTTTATAAAGTTACTCTGCGCTCATCTATGTTCTGATTTTATACTTCAGACTGATAGTATCAATAATGGGAAGCGCAAACCTGGTATCAAGGGGATTGGTTATCTGTTGCTTCATAGTGCCATACATGCATGTGTGGCATATATGTTGGTGGCGGATTGGTTATGCTGGCTTGTACCTTTGGTCATTTTTGCCAGCCATTTTATAATAGACTTGATTAAATGTAGGTGCTATCAGGATTCTCTTTCTACATTTCTTGCAGATCAGTTTTTACACATTATAATAATTGGAGTATTATGGTTCGTTTTCTACGGAGATGGTACCGTTCTTTCATATATTGAGAACCATTGTTCTGCAAATGTTTGGTTGACCGTCGTGGCATATATATTAATGTTAAGACCATCTTCTATCTTATTGGGGTTATTTCTTAAAAAATGGACACCTGTATCTTCTAGCGCACAGAGTTTACCTAATGCCGGACAATGGATAGGTTATATTGAAAGGATCATGATTCTGACATTCGTCCTTGTTGGCAGTTTCGAAGGAGTCGGCTTCTTGCTGGCAGCAAAGTCTGTTTTCCGTTTTGGTGAATTAAACAAAGCCAAGGAAATTCTCACAACAGAGTATGTGTTGATAGGCACTTTTTCTAGCTTCACTATAGCAATTCTTACAGGAATAGCAATAAAAAGTTTATTCTAAGCATCCCTGATTCACAAAAAAAGGTCTATATGTCACGATGCAGAGTGGCATATGGATCTTTTTGGCCTTCAGCCCGTACTTGAACTACATACAAAAGTTCTGTGTTTAATGGTAAAAGCCCCCGATGCGTATAGCACTGGGGGCTTCCTGTATTATGCCGTTAGGCGTTATAATGACTGTTAATCACCATAATACCAGTCGTCTTCCATTTCTGGTCTACCACTGTCACCTTTTCCTTGCTGCATAGTAGATGCTGCAAGGAGGGTGCAAGAGGTGATGTTTACCACCTGTATCTCTGGCTTTGTATATTCTTTCTTTTTCATATCCTTTTGATTTTAAAATTCTTTACTTAACCATGATTTTATAAGTCTTGCTGCCACGCTTCACGATGTTCAGACCCTTCTGCAGACCATTGGTACGACGACCATTCGCATCATAGTATTCTGCATTGGCATCGTTGCTGATAGCGTTGAGGTTGTCAATGGCAGTAGTGCCATCACCCTTTCCGATGCTCAGCATGGCTGCTCTTGCCTGAGATGCTGTGGCAGGATGGATATATGCACGCATCGGTTTGATGCCCACGCCATTGCCATCATTCAAGTCAGAGACACGCCAGAACTTATCCTTACCAATGATGTAGTCGTTTTTGTCAAGACCCTGATTGCCATTGCCGCCAATCTTGGTGAATGAACCTACGAGGTTGACATCTTCTGTGTTTGTTTCAGCCTTAGGCTTAGTAACGATGCCTACATTTTGTACAGAAATGCTGAGTGTCGGCTCGTTCTCATTCATCTTGAAGAGCACAGGAGTGCCGGCAGGAATCTCTGCTCCTTCATAACTCTCAAGGGTGATGCATTCATTATCATTGTCAATACCTGTGAGACGATAGAACTTACATTCTGTTTCCTGGCTCTGGTCAATTGCGAAAGGCAAGCAGAGCGTTCCCCATGTGGAACCTTCAGGGATAACTCGGATGTAAAATGCATTCTTGGCTGCGAACTGGTCATAAGCCACGAAATCCTTGCCATCGTCAAGAACAAGATTCTCCGTAGTAAGAGCTTCTCCCGCTGCACCTATCTTCTTCTCACCATTCTTACCTACCAGCTTGGTGAAATAGCCAGTCGTGTAATTAGCGTAGGTTTTGTCGGTCTTGTCTCGGTTACTGATATAATCTATAAAACCTTTGAGATTCTCGCAACTAATGAACATATCATCACCCCCAAAAACCTTGTCCGTAACAAACTTATCGCTGGCGAAGATAGTTTGGAGAGTTGAGCAACCAGAGAACATAGAGGACATATTCTCCACGCGCTCTGTATTGAAATTAGAGAGGTCGAGCAAAGAGAGTCCTTCACAGCCCAGAAACATATCTGTCATATCTTCCACGTTCTGAGTATTGAAGTTAGAGACGTCGAGCGAGGTAAGCGCATAGCAGCAATTGAACATCCAGCTCATGTCCGTCACATTCTGGGTATTCAGATTCTCAATACCTTTAATTTCGGTCAGATAAAAGCAATCTGCGAACCACCGACAACAGCTCGTTGGTCTTGCATTGGCAAACGAAGCATCGAAGACCACCTTCTTGATATTTGCACTTTGGGCATTCCACCCCGGATCGTTAGATTCCACATTAAGGTCATAAGCTCCTGCGGGCTTGGAAAGGCCGCGTCTGAATGTAAGCGTTCCTGTACCTTCGTCAAACTCGGCATACTCATATACAGGAGTAAAATAACCATTCGTGCCGCAGTTGGCGTAGGTGCGGTCTATCTTGCTGGCATCATACTCCATTATTGCGCCTTTAAGCGAGGGGCACTCATAGAACATGTCACTACCATATAGTACTTTGGTCGTTACAAACTTATCGCCAGCGTAGATGGTTGTGAGAGCGGAGCAGCCTTTGAACATGGCTGCCATATTCGCCACCTTCGCTGTATTGAAACTAGAGAGATCGAGCGAAGAGAGGCTTTGACAGTAATAGAACATGCATTGCATATTCTCCACCTTCGCTGTATTGAAATTTGAGAGATCGAGCGAAGAGAGTTTTTTACAGCCGTCAAACATGCTTGTCATATTCTCCACATTCTCGGTGTTCAAGAACTTCAAGTCTTTAATTGTTTCCAACTTTGTTAAATCCATAAAGAAACTATTCAATGATGTTGGAGCGTATGTATTGAAACTCTTATCGAAAACAATGTTCTTAATAGCCCACTTCTCTATTTTTAAAAAAGAGCACATTTCGCTAACAGTCTGTGCTTTACACATCATAACGATATTGTCTAAACTCTGGTCTCCCAGATTGCTAGAAGTGATATCTTTGAAAATCAATGTGTTGTTCGTAGCATCGTACTCTGCAACATATTCAGAAAAAGTGGTTGCTGTTTTCAGATCGTATATGAATGCACGGTCAGCATATTCTTTAATATCTTCGTCTTTTTGATAGCATAACTTCAAAGAATGGTCGCCTGCAGGTAATAAAACTTTGTATTCTGTTTGCTTTTGTCCGCTAATACGCAGATCTAATTTGTTATCTACATAAATACAAAAATAATCCCTGGAGGTTTCTGACGAAACAAGAACCTGAGATGTCAGTAATATGGGTTTAGATACATTGAACTTGATTACAGTCTCTGAAGAACTGCCATTCACATTATAATTACTTGACATCAATCCCTTGCTATCCTCAGGAATAGTGAAGCCAAGATCCTCCTTACCTTCGGCATTCAAGTCCATTTCATTCCAAGGATAGTTGCCATTATCAGTAACGGAAAAATCGGTTATACCCTCCAAACCATTGAACAAAGCATAGCGAGAATCCTTATACTGACAGACAGTACAAGTGCCTTCGCTATTGAATTTATGACCATTTGCTGGAATCTCAAGCTTGCCAGCATCCGTAATCTCGGTAGTAGCATCTTTGTCGCTGAAGAGTTTCTTGCATACGCTGCACTGCCAGTATTCTTCTTTACCAGTTTCTGTACATGTGGCAGCTTTTGCTTCATGGTGAGTGAGAGTGTGTGGCTTAAGATCATCATCCTTATATTCCTTCATAATAAGATGACAGATAGAGCATTCTTTTGTGGTATAGCCATGCTCTGTGCAAGTAGCCTCAACGGTTTCGATAGCTTCGCCAAGGGCAGACGAGCCATCGCCATTCTTGTGCGAACAGGTTTGGAGCTTGAGTTCAAACTCGCCTACCTGCAATATGTCTTCGCTATGAATAGCAGATATTTCCCATTTAAAATATTTATAAGAAGTAGAACCTTCGCAGGTAAAGTCGTAAGGAGTATAGTCCATATCCTGGAGCTTCGTATCGTTGCTTACCTCCTGAATGAGCGTCCATGTGCCATCTTTGCCTTCGTTGTTACCATAGAGTTTCCACGACTCAGGGTTACGACCATTAAAATAGGAGTTGTCGTTACCCGTTGTGATGGTGTAGCCTACAGGCACTCCTGCCTTGCTGGCTTGGAAAATGACGTAGGCACTGCCATCAAAATCACAGCACCACTTAGAGAAATCGTCTTCTGTCTTTCTGCCATCAAAGAGTTCCGCGTAAGTCTCATCAGTGTAACCCTCAGGGTTACCCTCTAAGGCTGTAAACGTTACTGTGTTGTCGTATTCTGTCTGCGCCACCATACGTCCAGGCAGAAGCAACAACATGAGCAACATCAATGGGAACAGGGCAAATCTACAGAACTTTGCCCCCCCATAGTTAATACGGCCGACGTGCGACCCATTGGATTGATTTGAAAAATGTTTCATAATTTAATATTATATTTGTTATTATTTTTTTATCAAGAAATTACTAAATACTGATTGCCATCAGACTGACTACCAGACACACGAACGTGATGAACACTACGCCGAGGATGAGGCAGATATAAAAACGCCCTCTCCTGATGAAATCACCCAAGCTGAAATGACACATTGGGTAATCATCAAGATAGGTCCTATATTCCCTCACCATGACATTAATCATGATGCCAACATAAATGAGGAGAAACAGAGCTACTATCAGGATAGCCTGTTCTTCTTTGGCTAATGATTCTATTATACTTTTCATGGTGCAAATATAGTGTTTTTCTTTGAAACAAGGTGTCGCATTCCCCCACATAGGTGTCGCATTCCTACAAAAAAGGTGTCGCATTCGTGGGGGAATGCGACACCTAATACATACTTTTTAACAGTTTTTTTCTCTCCAAGCCGTAGGAGAGCAGCCTTCTTTCTCTTTGAACATACGGTAGAGATGGGTACGGGAAGAGAAGCCACACTCGGCAGAAATGATGTCATTACCGAAGTCGGGATTATCCAACATCATCTTCTTGGCAGCCTCAAAACGCACCTCGGCAAGCCAGGGGCGGAAGGTGGTATTGAGACAGGATGAGAGGTAGCGCGACAACTCGTATCTGTTGATATCCAACGAACGTGACAGGGTAATCATATTCAGCGACGTATCCCTATAACCCTTGGTAGCACACCATTCATCCAACTTCTCACGGATGATCTTCTGCCGTCTTTCTGAAAGTTGCGGTTGTAAAGTTTCTTTCTTATTATCAAGTTCTTCATCCTGCAGTTCAGAATCGGCAGCGTCTCCCCTGTTTTTCATTACTGCATTCTCTTCTTCCTCCTTATCCAAGAGTTCTTCGGTAGGCACGTAATTATAGCCCAAAGCCATAAAACTGAGCGTGAAGAAAAAGACAGCAAGCAGTCCCAGAGGTCCGATAACATATAGAGATTTAGTGGAAAGAACTACAAAAGGCAGGGCTACTGCAGGAAAAAAGAGCATGAATATACTGGCTCGCGCATATCTCACGTAAGGCAGGATATCGTAACCAGCCATCACCTCCAGCATTCTTCTGCGCTTTCTGATTTCCACCATTATCATATAGATGCAATAGGCTACGTTGAAGGCGAACAGGACTATCATCACATAAATCCAGCTGCCGATATGGAAGTTTCCGCTCTGGATAAAGCCGATGCAGAAGGCAGCCAATATGGTGGCATAAATGCTGGCGCAGACGATGTTCATCTTCCTGCGGTTGGCATGAGTTGCCTCGATATTGTAAATACCAATAGCGATGAGCGAGAAGCAAGGGGGATAGGCCAGCATATTGAAAACGGCACCCACAGCAGCGTCTTGCGCCCGGAAGCCCAGGAGCATCTGCATGAGAAATTGTATGGCCAATCCTACCATGGCTCCGAAAATCAGCCATCGTGACAATTCATATCGCCGGTTCATCCACTTCATGTGCAGTCGGGTAATACCCAGGATGAGGATATTGATGAACATAAATAGGAAACAGGCGAACTGCAGTAAATATAATGTATCCATTTCGTCCTTTTTTATACAATAGGAAGGCTGATTCCATTAATCTTTTGGTAAATATCCAGCGCATATACATCGGTCATGCCGCTGATGTAGTCGATTACTGCCATAATTCGCTCTTCCAGATTGGCATTCTCTATGTCATACTGGCTGCTTACTCGGCGGATGAGCTGCTGCGAGTAGAAACGAGTAGGGTTGACGGCGGCATCGATGAAGACTTCCATTAGTGTCGCCATGATTTTATAACCCGAAAGTTCTATGTCTAGCACCGGCTTGCTGTGGTAAATCTTGGCATACGATGTCTTCTCGCATTCCTTATATGCTTCCTTCTGGCGCTCGGAGATGTGGTCCACGAGACAGCCTTGGAAGGTTCCCGCCAGAATCTCTTCCTCATGATCCAGGAATGCCTTGACGCATTCGTTCTCCAGTTTGCCTATCACGCTGGCACGCATGTATACCACTTTCTCGTTTTCATCGGTCAATCCTTCGTCGATGATGCGCTGTCGGATTTTCTGCTGCGTGTCTTTATCGAAGAAGTTGAGCAGCAGATGCTCGGTCTCGGCAAAGCTCAAAATCTTGAGTTTGTGAGAATCCTCTATGTCCATAATCTCGTAGCAGATGTCATCGGCAGCCTCTACCATATATACTAGTGGATGGCGGGCGTATTCCAATGGCTCGCCCTCGGCAGATTTGCGAATTATACCCAATTCATCGGCAATTTTCTGATAAGTGCCAGCCTCGGAAGTGAAGAAGCCAAACTTGCCATGCTTTCCGGCTAGACTGCTGGCAAAGGGATACTTCACGATGCTAGCCAGCATGGAATAGGTCATCACGAAGCCGCCTTGGCGGCGCCCCTTGAAGCGATGTGTCAAGATGCGGAAGCCGTTGGCGTTTCCTTCGAAGTGCGTGATATCGTCCCAAAACTCCGATGAAACCGTCGATTTTAGACTCAGGCCGGCTCCCTCGGTAAAGAAAGTCTGGATGGCTTTCTCGCCAGAATGGCCGAATGGTGGATTGCCCAAGTCATGGGCCAGGCAGGCTGCGCTCACGATGGTTCCAATCTCTTCGAAGAGCGTATCTTTCAGTTCGGGGCGCTTCTGGATGATGCGACGGGAGATGTCATTGCCCAATGACATGCCCACGCTAGCCACCTCCAGGCTATGTGTGAGCCTGTTGTGTACAAAGATGCTGCCCGGCAATGGGAACACCTGGGTCTTGTTTTGTAGTCTACGGAAGGCTGATGAGAAAATCAGTCGGTCGTAGTCGCGCTTGAATTCCGAGCGGTCGTCGTGGCGTTCGGCATGGCGATGCTCCTGTCCGAAACGCTTGTTGGAAATGAGTTGAGTCCAATCCATATTCTGGCTTCCTTTACTAGTTAATAATCTAATTATGTGGCAAAAATACATTAATCTTGGGATAAATCAAAATAAAAATAGATAAATTATATCATTTTCACGCCAAAAATTCATTTATTCGGCTAAAAAGCATTATTTTTGCAGAATATTACGGCGAGGAGGACTCGCCAACCAGTAAAAGACAAATAAAAACGAACGATTAATATGATTAAAGTACAGATTATCAACAAGGGTCATCAACCTCTTCCTGCCTTCGCCACACCGCAGAGCGCAGGCATGGATCTTCGTGCCAACATCGACGAGGCCATCGTGTTGCATCCGATGGAGCGCCGACTCATCCCTACGGGCCTTTACATGGCTTTGCCAGCAGGCTATGAGGCGCAGGTTCGCCCTCGCAGTGGTCTCGCCCTGAAGCATGGCATCACTGTGCTCAATACTCCAGGAACCATTGATGCCGATTATCGTGGCGAGGTGATGGTGCTCTTGATTAACTTCTCCAATGAGGATTTCGTGATCAATGACGGTGAGCGCATCGCCCAGATGGTGCTCGCCAAGCACGAACAGTGCGAATTCATCGAGGTAGAAGAACTCGACGAGACCGAGCGTGGAGCAGGTGGTTATGGACATACAGGAGTGAAATAATCTGCCAAAATGGCCGATTTCATCGAAAAATCATTCAGTAAAATATTAGTAAATTCTTAGAGAAAGGAAATAATGGTGAAAATACAGATGAGAAGTGCAGGATGGGCAATGATGCTGGTGCTGATAGGCTCGATGGCATTGCCTTCGTTGGCTCGTAAGAAGAAAGCGAGTCCGCTAGCCAAGGCTGTGGTTCAGCAGCAAGACACCTTGGCACCTAACGATCGAAAGCGCTTCAATTATTGTTTCTACGAGGCAGCTCGTCAACATGCCGCAGGCAACTATTCAGCTGCCTTCGATCTCTTTGAGCATGCCCGCCAGATAGATCCAGCAGCCGCTGCCCCTTATTTCTATCTCTCGCTCTACTATCCGCAGATGGGGCAAGACTCGCTAGCTGCTGCCTACATGCAGAAAGCCATCGACCTGAATCCCGATAACCAGACCTATGCTGAGCATCAGGCACAATATTATATTAGTAATCAGCAGTATGACAAGGCTGTGGATGCTTATGAGCAGCTCTATGCTCACAATCATAACAATACCGACGCCCTGCGCATCCTGACTCAGCTCTATCAGCAGCAAAAGAACTATTCGATGCTGCTCAATACCATCTCCCGACTGGAGACAGAGGAGGGAGAAAGCGAACAGCTAACCCTCTCTAAGATGCGCACATACGAGTTGATGAATGACAAGAAGGCTGCCTATCAGGAATTGAAGTCGCTGAGCGATGAGCATCCGCTCGACATGAACTATAAGACCATGCTTGGCAACTGGCTGATGCAGCACGACCGCAGCAAGGAGGCGTATAAGCTCTTTATGGATGTGCTGAAGGAAGAGCCTGACAACTCTTATGCCCAGATGTCGCTCTATGATTATTATAATGCGGTGAACGACAGTGCAGAGGCGCATCGAATGCTAGACCAGATATTGCTTGGTAAGAAGACCGATTTGGAGACCAAGGTGATGATGTTCCGCTCTTACATCCAGGAGAATGAGAGCCATGGTGGCGATTCAACCCAAGTCATCGCCCTCTTTGACCGAGTGCTCAATGTACCTCAGCCATCAGCCGACATTGCTGAGCTGAGAGCTGCCTATATGAGTTTGAAGAAAATGCCAGCCGATAGTATCATCTCTGCCTATGAGAAGGTGATACAGTTGGCGCCAGATAACGCCAATGCCCGCATTCAGCTGATTCAGACACTGTGGAATCAGAAGAAATACGATGCCGTGGTAACACAGTCAGAGGCTGCCCATCAGTACAATCCAGAGGAAATGGTGTTCTATTACTTCGGTGGAATGGCATATTATCAAAAGAAAAATGAGGATAAGGCACTCGATGAGTTCCGTAGTGGCGTGGCTCAGGTCAATGCCCAGTCCTCAGCCGACTTGGTGTCCGACCTTTATGCTGTGATGGGCGACATCTATCATGCTCGTGGCGACAAGGCATCCGCCTTTGCCTCTTACGACTCTTGCCTGCAATGGAAGGACGACAACATGATGGCACTCAATAATTACGCATACTATATGAGTGAAGATGGTATGGATCTGCACAAGGCGGAGTCCATGAGCTACAAGACCATCAAGGTGGAGCCAAACAATGGTACTTATCTGGACACCTACGCCTGGATTCTCTTCAAGGAAGAACGCTATGCTGACGCCAAGACTTATATAGACGCAGCCCTCAAAAACCGCGATTCCACCGAAAATAATAGTACCGTTTTGGAACATGCGGGCGACATCTACGCCATGAATGGAATGATCGATGAAGCCGTGGAATATTGGAAGCAGGCCTACGATGATGATCATCAAACAGCCCTTCTGGAATGGAAAATCAAGAACAAGCAATATATCTCCGAAGAGGAGCTGAAGAGAAAACAATCTCCTGCGGCACCTCAGAAGGTACAGAAACAGAATAATAAGAAAGGTAGAAAAAGATGAAAAAGAATAAGATGTTGATGGGCGCAGCCGTTTGCTCCCTCTTGCTCTTGGCTTCTTGTGGCACGAGTAAGATGGCTCAGGGCAGCGCTACTACAGGTAAGCCCGTGGCTAGCAAGGAAACCAAGGCAACGGGCGCTCAGCAGAGCGAAGCTATCAAGAAGTTGACCTTCGTGCAGAAAGTATCGGATAATCAGGTTTACGCCAAGAATATCGTGGGCAGTATGTCGTTCAATCTGCAGATGGGCGGCAAGGATATCACCGTGCCAGGCTCCCTGCACATGCGCAAGGACGAGGTGATTCGCATCCAGCTCTTTATTCCTATCCTCGGTACAGAGGTAGGCAGACTGGAGTTTACTCCTAACTATGTGCTCATCATCGACCGCTTGCACAAGGAATATATCAAGGCAGACTATACGCAGGTGGATTTCCTCAAGAAGCAGGGCATCAACTTCTATTCGCTCCAATCATTGTTCTGGAATCAGTTGCTGGTGCCAGGCGTGCAGAAAGTATCGGAGTCAGACTTGAAGAAGTTTGACGCAAATCTCGATGAAACCGGCGAAAATGTACCGGTAAGCATCAAATATGGCAATATGAGCTATACCTGGAAGGCAAGTCGCTCTACGGGTCGCATCACCGAGGCCAACGTGATGTATAAGGACTCACGCTCGGGTGCATCTACCGCCAATATCCAGTATGCCAACTTCAAGAATGTAGGCGTAAAGCTCTTCCCAGCTTCTCAGCATCTCACCCTCTCAGCCACCGTTGATGGCAAGCACCGAGAGATCAAGATGAATATGGAAATGAACGACGTGAAGACCGACAGCAACTGGAATGCGCAGTCGGAGATTTCTAGCAAATACAAACAAGTATCACCTGAGGATGTACTTGGCAAACTCATGAACATGTAATGAAACGAATACTATTATTTATTTTGGCGATGACGTTCTCGCTCGCTCCTTTTGCCCAGAAGAAGACGCAGAAGAAGCCAGCGACTAAGACCGCCGTATCAAAATCTAAGAAGCAGACTGCCCGAAAAACTGCCCGAAAAACTGCAGCCAAACCAGCAGGCAAGGCAGCCTCCAAGGCCCCTACCAAGGCAGAGAAGAAGGCTGCCACCTATAGCAATGCCTCCATCCGAGGCTTGCAGGGACAGCGTGCCTCTATCCAAAAGAAAATCAGAGAGCAAGAACAGGCTTTGCAACGAAACAAGGCTGATGTGAAGAAACGCTTGAACGACCTGATGGTGCTGAATGGTGAGATAGACCAAAGCCAGAAGAAGATAGATGGTATCCAGAAAGACATTCACCATATTGATGGCAATATCGGCATCTTGCAGGCGCAGCTCAAGACCTTGCAGCAGCAATTGCAAGACCGCAAGAACAAGTATATCCGCTCCATGCGCTATATGAGTCGCCATCACACGGTACAGGACAAGCTGATGTTTATCTTCAGCGCCAAGAATCTGACCCAGATGTATCGACGTCTCTCCTTTATTCGCCAGTATTCTTCTTATCAGAAGGTGCAGGGTGAGGCTGTAAAGGCCAAGCAGAGACAGGTGAACGACAAGCACCAGCAGTTGCAAACCGTCAAGGGACATAAGAACAACCTATTATATAAAGGTAAGCAAGAAAAGACTGTGCTCGAGGGCAAGCAGACTGAGCAGCAGGTGATGGTACAAGGATTGCAAAAACAGCAGAAGACCATTCAGGCAGTGATAGATGACCAGCGCCAGAAGGATGCCGCCATCAATGCCCAGATAGACCGACTGATAGCCCAGGAAGTGGCCAAGGCTCGTGCCCGTGCCGCTGCTGAAGCTCGGCGCAAGGCTGCCGCCGCTGCTGCCGCCAAGAAGCGTGCAGCGGAATTGGCTCGCAAAAAAGCCGCTGCCGAGGCTGCCGCCAGAGAGAATGCCCGCCGTATAGCCGAGGCAAAGGCTCGTGAGGCTGCCGCCGAAGCTGCGCGCCGCAAGGCTGCCGAAGAGGCAAGACTGGCACAAGAGGCTGCCCGTAAGGCGCAAGCCGAAGCCGCTGCCCAAGCTGAGGCAAAGGCTAAAGCCAAGGAGCAAGCTCGTGCCCGTGCTGCTGCCGAGGCTGCCCAGCGTGCCGCTGCGGAACAAGCAGCCCGCCAGGCAGCTGCGGAACAGGCTGCCAAGAAGGCTGAGGCTGATCGCCAAGCTGCCGAATTGAAGGCGAAAGCTGATGAGGAGCGCAATACGCGTGAGATAGCCGCTGCCAAGAAGGAGGCGCAAGAGGCTTCTACCTTGAGCTCGGTAGACCGTATGCTGAATGGCGGATTTGAGTCCAACCGTGGTCGCCTGCCTATGCCTATCAGCGGAACCTATCGTGTGGTAAGCCATTTCGGTCAGTATAATGTACAGGGCTTGAAGGGCGTAACGCTCGATAATAAGGGTATCAATATCCAAGGAAAGCCGGGCTGCGTGGCTCGCAGCATCTACGATGGTGAGGTGAGTGCCGTCTTTGGCTATGGTGGCATGTGGAATATCTTGGTTCGTCATGGCGCCTACATCTCCGTATACTGTAACCTGAAGTCGGTTAGCGTGCATAAGGGACAGAAGGTAAGTACCCGCCAGGCACTCGGTGCCGTGGGAACCGATAACATCCTCCAGTTCCAGCTTCGCAAGGAAACAGCAAAGCTCAATCCAGAGGCTTGGTTGGGAAGATAATGTATGAATAGTTGCAGCCGGTAGTGTTTTTACTGCCTGGCTGCTGTAGATGATAGAAATGAAGAGGGTGTGGCTTATGACACACCCTTTTTTTATTGCTTGCAAGAGAGATGGTTACTTGCAATTTACCTGGTGTTGTAACAAAAACTTTTTCTCATGTAACTTTTTAATATCTTTTAGATATTATTTGAGAGCTAAATCAATTTTATGTTGTAATTTTGCAGCGGAAATTTTTGAAAAGAATTAATAACTAGAAAAGAAGTTTTATAAATTTGAAGCATTCATGAAAAGATGTATAGGGCTATTCTTATACTGTTGGCTCCTTATCATTTTGTTTACTTCTTGCATTTATGATGACTATTCCGGTTGCCCGCAAAAGGATAACCGTAGAATGGTGCGGATTAATGTGGATTGGCATTTGTTTGATAAAGAGGTGCCTACTGGTATGACGGTCATGGTGTTTCCCTGGTCAGGTGGTGCTCCGCATACTGTCTTGACTAATGAGATAACTCATGCCGACTTTTCCTTAGAACCTGGAAAATATCATGTACTGGTATTCAACCAGAGTACGACCGAGTTTGGTACACTCGACTTTCTAGGAATGGACTCTTACGAGACAGCACGAGCTGTGGTACTGCATACAACATCGCGCTGGTACTCTCGTGGAGATAATGAATTGATAGGGGTTGAACCTGAGTGGCTTGCCTCTGATAAACTCGATGAATTCGATGTTTTTGGAGACTTTTCTGAGGTTACTTTAACGCCAAGGAATGTGCTTTCGCATATCCAGGTCAACGTGAAAGTTCCAAGTATAGGATACCTGTATTCTGCGAGAGGATCCTTAACTGGTATTTCAGAAGGATTTCTGCTGGGACAGGGGAAGCCGCTTCAGAGTAAGGTGACTTATCTTCTGGAGACCTGGACGAAATCGATAGATGAGAATGACGCGACTCAGGGAACGTTGAAGACATCTGTTAAATGTTTTGGACTACCAGAAACTGCCCATCTTGATGCAGAAAACAATAAGTTGTCCCTTTCTGCTTTGTTGATAGACAAAAAGACGCAGGTAGATTATCAGTTTGCGGTAGGAGATAAGTTTAAGAAAGATGAAAATTCATCGGAGTTAGGTTATATTGTTTCTCTCCATGTTGATGTTAAGGTACCGAAACCATTGCCTGAGGTGAAGCCTTCGGAGGGAAGTTCTGGCGGTTTTGACGTCACGATCAAGGATTGGGGTAAACCTGAGGATATTGATATGGAACTGTAGAAATAGTAAAGTGATAAGAATCAGATAAAGTAATAATAGATTAGTTTAATTTAAAAATCCCAACAGATATGTATAAGAAATTTTTTATGGGTATTGCTGCAATGGCAGCGTTGACATTGGTAAGTTGTTCAAGCGATGACTTGAATAGTGTTTCTGACAATTCTTCTAAGAATGAGGCTATCAGCTTTGATGGCTATTTGGGAAGAAGTGCAGTTTCAGTAAATGGTACACGTGGTAGCGTGCTGAATAAAGATGCTCTTCAGAAATTAGGTGAAGGTTTTGGTGTATTTGGTAACTATAGCTCTGTAGGAACTACAGCTGCTTATGGTAAGAACTGGTTTGATAACCAGAAGGTTACTTTTACTTCTGGTGCATGGATATATGAACCTCTTAAGTATTGGTTACCACAAGGCCATATTGATTTCTTGGCGTATGCTCCTTATGATGCAAAAAACACAGCGATAACTGATTTTAAATCTAAAATTGATTTTACTGTAGACAAAGAGATTGCTAAACAGAAAGATTTGTTGTGGGCTAATGCTGAGCAACAGACAAAGACTGACAAACCTGTTACGTTTAATTTCAAACATGCATTGGCTAAGATTGGTTATACCGTCAAAACAAATGTTGTCGGTACAGGTACAACTATAACATTGAATAAAATTACATTGGCAGGATCTGCGGATGGAAAAAAGAACGCTTTCTATACTGTGGGTACTATAGATTTGTCTAAGACTTCTTCTGAAGGTCTTTGGACACAATCATCTTCTGATACTAAGCAAAATTTTGATTGGTTCAATGGACCTCAGTCGTTAACTAGTACATCTGCATCTAATCCTGAAACAAATTATTTGTTTGTAATTCCACAGAATTTCGAATCAGGACATGATGACCTTTATGTTATCGTAGACTACACTATAAATTATAATACTGGTGTACAGTCAACAATGAAAAGTACGGTTACTAGTAAGATTGAAAAGAATTTCTTGCAGGGTAAGGCATATATGATTAACTTGACCGTTGGTCTGACTCCAATCCAATTCAATGCTGAAGTTGCAGAGTGGGGAACTGTTGATGGTAAAGATATTACCTGGAATTAATCGTATCAGATAAAAATAATGAATTAAAAATTATCATAAGATGAAGTTTCTTCGTTTAGCTTTTTATGTTTTGATAGCACAGCTGGTATTATCTGGTTGTGCGGGCGAAGCCGTGGAAGAAACTTCATCTTCTTCATCTTCTGAAATCAACTTTGATGCTTATTTGGGTCGGAATGCTTCAACCCGTGCTGGAGTAACCGATATTACTTTTCTCAAAGGGAAGGAATGGAACTCCGGATTTGGTGTCTTTGCAAGATACAACCATAATGGGAATATCTCATCTCTGATGGATACTGAACACGTAACCTGGGAAGAAAATCATTGGAAATATACAAATACCCGATATTGGCCAAATGAAGGAACTGTGGATTTCTATGCCTTTGCGCCTTATAATCCAGACGTAAAACTGGTCAACAAACCTGAGAGTAACGAAGCTAGTCCAACTTATATAAAGTTTACTTCTTCAACGGATCCTGTAGATTTGTTGTGGGCTAATGCTGAGAAACAGACAAAGGATAGTATCTCTAGTATAAATGGTAAAGTGAAATTTCAATTTAAGCATGCATTGGCTCGTTTGAGCTTTGATATCACAGCCAATCAAGATTTAGAGGAAAATGGTGCAGTTATAACAGTTGATTCGGTTAAACTATATGGCGACTTAATTGATGAAGATAAAGGCGCCTTTGATATCACGGGCTATCTGAATCTTAAAATTGGAGTATGGGATTCCATCGTCGGGGATGTAAATTCTAGAGCGGTTTATACTTGGACACCAACTGGCTTAGAAAATGGTACCAGCTTTAAGTTAAGTGCATCTCAGTTAGACCATACATGTAAAAAAATAGAAAATGCTCGCAATTCTTATCTCTGTATAATCCCTCAGGTGAAGTACTTTCCGTTTTATCTAAAGATAACTTATAAGGTAAGGCAGGGAGATTTTGAGGAAAAGGTGACGGTAAGTAAAAATCTGCTAGAAGTTCTTCGGCCAGGAGTTAGTAATCCGTCTTTTACGTTTGAAAGAGGAAAAGCGTATGTCTTTCATTTGAAACTTTCACTTGATCCTATCAATTTCAACGTAACGACTAAAGTCGAGGATTGGAATGGGGTGATAGATGAAACAATGCCTTTATAAGGATAATCTGGAATATGAAGCGGAATATTTATAGTTATAGTAAGTTATGGATGATTTTCTTTGTCTTGATGGGTGCAGCCTGTACCAATCAGGTGGAGGATGCTATTCCTGTATCTGGTCAGCCTATTGAGTTTTCTGTGCAATCAGATTGGAAGGAAATTTCCAATACTCGCTCGAATG
>ERZ1034687.854-NODE-854-length-18106-cov-3.703895_pt1 | contig 18106 bp, 10 predicted proteins | sample MGYA00520704_ERZ1034687 | MGnify/ENA primary metagenome ERZ1034687 (study PRJEB33766, sample SAMN09781762) | gut metagenome | biome: gut microbiome | host: Homo sapiens | place: Madagascar | study: EMG produced TPA metagenomics assembly of the PRJNA485056 data set... | reverse complement strand
GGCGAAGGTGATAGCGTTGAGGGACTTCAAAGAGACCTCGCGGCGGTTCGTTCCAGTATGGAAGAACTCGGGTTTACGTCTGAAACTGTCGGGCAGAAGCTGACTCGTCTGTTCAAAGATCACTTTAACACGGCTATAGCAATGGCAGGACTGCACTTATTGCAGAACGGCTTACAGCAGACGCTCCAGAATGTTATCGACGTTGACACGGCGATGACCGACCTGAAAAAGGTTTCGGAAGGCTCAAGTCAGGATTACGCTAATTATCTTGACAGCGCTGGTGAACGCGCGAAGAGCCTCGGCGCTTCGATTACGGATGTAATTGGAGCAACATCTGAATTTAGCCGACTCGGATTTAATTTGGAGGATGCCTCCAATCTTGGCGACTGGGCGACCAAATATATGAACGTGTCGGAGTACACGAACATTGAGGACGCGGCACAGTCGCTTGTTTCTACTCTGCAGGGCTTCCATCTTGCTGCTGATGATGTTGGAAGTGTTGTAGACCGTTTCAATGAGGTCGGGAACAACTACGCTGTGTCCTCACAAGGTCTTGGTGAGGCTTTACAGCGTTCCGCGGCAGCTCTGTACGCAGGCGGCAACTCTCTCGATGAGAGTTTGGGTCTTGTAACAGCAGCAAACGAAGTGGTTCAGGACCCAGACACAGTAGGAACATGGGCTAAAACCCTTAGTATGTACCTCCGTGCCGCTAAAGCTGATGCTAAAGAGGCTGGAATCGAAACGGATGGTATGGCAAACTCTGTAAGCGAGCTTCGCGAAACCATCAAAACTTTAACTCACGACAAAGTTGACATCATGGCCGACAAGGCAGGCACTCAATTTAAGAGTACAACGCAGATTATGCGCGAAATTGCCGACGTTTATGATCAACTTAGTGACGTAGATCAAGCCGCTTTGCTCAAAACCATTTCTGGCAAGAGAATGGCGAATACAACTTCAGCGCTCATCCAAAACTGGTCGACCGTTGAAGATGTCATCAAATCGACTCAAAACGCAACTGGCTCAGCCGATGCCGAGAACGCAAAGCATCTTGATTCTATCGAGGGTAAAATGCAACAGTTCCAAGCCACATTCCAGTCTTTGAGCACTTCTATTCTTGATTCTGGTCTTGTGAAAGGAACTATCGGCGCCGGTTCTGGCATTCTCGGGTTCTTCGACACTCTGATTGATAAACTTGGCGTCCTTCCGGGACTTATCGCCCCTGTAACTTCCCTGCTTCTGTCTATGAACGGGAAAAGCATTATCGGAGGAAAGGGAGAATCTGGAGAAAACATCTTTGGTGGGAGCGGGCTATTCAGTTCGCTTAAAAATTATAACACCAAAAATCACGACTACTGGCAGGAACAAAATGAAATTCTGAAAAGCTACGCTCAGATGAAGCAAAAACTCAGAGGTGCTGATTTTGAAAACGCTCTTTCTGGCGCGGCTATTCAAAGCCGTGAGTTTGCTAAATCCCTTGACACCGTTGGGAATGAGTATGATGTTGTTAGTGGGCAAATCGATAACTTCACTGCAAAGCAAGAAAAGGTAGGAACACTCGGAGCCAAGATTACATCGACTTTTAAGGGGATCGGGTCTGCTATTGCAAGTATGGCCGTGTCGATGGCAGCAGTCTGGGTGGTGTCGAAACTGGTCGAAGGTGCCATTACAACAATCGACAAATCATTTATGACCGGCGCAGAAGCTGTGGAAGTAACCAGTAAAAACTTGGAGAATTACACTTCGAGTTCTAAAGCTATCGAAGAAAACATATCCTCTGTAGAGGGGCTACGCGACAGGTTCGAAGAACTGGCAAAGGGCGTATCCAGCAGTGGCGAAAACATTAGTCTCTCCGCTGAACAGTTCCAAGAATATAATGATATCGTTTCACAGTTGGTTGCTATCAATCCTGCTTTAGTTCAAGGATATAACAATGAAAACCAGGCTATCATCGACAAAAACAACTCGATTGAGCGAACTATCGAGCTATTGAAACAACAACGTGTCGAGGAAGCGAAAAAGGCTGTATACGGCGGGGCTGATGAAAACGATGATGGAAAGACCAATGCTCAGGCAGCATTTCTCTCTTCCAAAGATGCTTACGAAACAGCAAAGAAAACGCAATCTGAAATTGGCCAGAGTTTTGATACGTTCATCGAGAAAGTGTTTTCAGAAGCTAATTCTGGCGAAAACGCAAGTAAAACGAATAGTGGTAAGATCAAATCAATCTTAAAAAAATATACTGGGCAATCCTACGATGACTATGTAAAACAGTATGGTATCACTGGCACTGGTGGAATGAAATATTACCTGCTGGCAAACACAGAGGCTATCCGTGAGAACATCTCCGGTATTGTTGCCGATCTGAACGCAGCGGATGTTTTAAGTGGATCTCTCGCCTCGGAAGCCACGAACATCGCCCAACAATGGGGAAATGCAGGGAAACAAATCGAAAACTCTACAAGCGATCTGAGCAGCATGATCGGTATGGCTTTCCAGACCGACGAAGATTACTATGACGGTCTTACTAAAAACCAACAGATGTTCTTAGACGCATTCTCTAGCGGCATTGATTCTTCGATTTTGGCAACTAACACCGAAGACGCTGCAACTGATTACGCTGAGGCAATGATGAAGGTTGCCAAGTATAATGATAATGCCAAAAAGTCAATGGAGGATTATACAGACCTCATTCAGAATCGCGGCAGTATGACCCTTTTACAGTATAGAGAACAGGCTCAGAAAGCGATGATGTCACTCAAAGGAGCTTTGAGAAGCGAACTGACTGAGGATGAGTTGAACGCCATCGATTTCCGTAAGATATTCGGCGTAGAAGACTTTCAAAAACAAACAGATGATCTGAAAGCGACCATCACAGATAATTTGTCTGATGTTAAGATTACTGATCCCGGAAAGATGGAAGAACTTGTAGGTCTTTATCAAAACTGGGTCGATCTTCACAAAGAGATGTCCAAATTGGGCGTTACTTCAGAAGAACTTAACAAGGCTACTTTTGGCAATCTAGATCTGAATGATCGTTCGTCCGTTCAGTGGACGAAAGAAAATCTTGAGAAGTATAAAAGTGAGTTTTTAAGCTGGGCTCCTGAAAAGGAAAAGAAAAAATGGGAAAACGATACTAAAGCGATGGGGAAATACTGGCAGAATTTCGTCAAGGATATGGACGGTTCTGTTTCTACCGTACTTGGCTCGTGGGGTACATTCGGTAAAGACGAAATACCGATTGCATTCACTCCCTTACTGGACGCTAATGGTACATTGACTCCGCTGAGTTCTGATGAGGTAAATAGCTATATCAATGGCATCGTAGGCAGAGCCGCTTCAATGCCGGGTAAATTGGCAGACAATATCTTGAAATTAGACAAAGCGCAATATGGTATTATAGCTGACATCGGCGATACCGCAGAACGCACTGCAGAGATCATGCATTTCGCCGGGTCGGACGGTGCCCTTGCTCAAATTTCATCCGCAATTCAGGAATTCTGCGCAACGAACGGATATTCTACCGGAGAATTCTTCAACGCTATTCAGAGTGGCAGTGAAGACGCAATGAAGGCTCTCGCAGCCATGACCATGACCGCGCAGGACTTCAACCTTGACAATCTCACCGGAGACCAGCTTAGCACATTTGACAAGATTATCGCCACCAGTGGAGATAACATCTCGGAATACCTTGGTAAACTGCAAGCGATTGATCAAGCTGGGCACCTTGGAGAGTTCTTGGATGAATTCAACAAGAAGTTACAGGCTCAATCCGGGGCTGTAAGAACGGTAGCGCAAGATCTCACCGACTATCAAACTGCTCTTGAGAAATCAACGGACAATGTTAAAACTCACGAAGATATGGTCAGCATTTACGATGAGTTTGCAAAGTCTGTCAAAAAAGGGCAGATCAATACCGATACTGCTCGTGCTCAGATGGAGCTACTCATTGGTAAGGTCGTAGATCTCAAAGAAGCCAAAAAGTGGATTAGTGAAAACCAAGGTTTCTTCCTCACCGGTAAAGATGAAGATAAAGTCGGACAAGATCTGACCGGCGGATTCAATACACTTCACAAGAAATATAACGCACTCAGCAAAGACCAGAAGGCTCTTGTTGACGGCATGATGCAGGTAGATTGGAAGAACGGCAGTATTTCTGTCGCAGCGAACGATGTTGTTGACCTCGCTCGCGCGTTCGGTATGTCTACCGCGTCGCTGCAGCAGTTCTTTGATCTGGTTGACTCGTACTCCAACCCAACAGAAACAAATATTTCCACGGTTTCGGACACCGTAGATCAGCTGAATCAGGCAACTATAGATGCCGGCAAGAACATTGAACCTTCTCTTCGAGCATCGAAAGCCGCATGGGATTCTTTGACGGTTGCTGAAAAACAAGCGCTTGAAGCAGCAACGAAAAATACGGGTATTGATCCGACTCAGATGACGTACAACGACATCGAGCGCCTGACTGACTCGTATAATGCGCTTAACGCGGCAATGGGGAAAGATTTTTCGACCGCGAATGTCGAAAAATTCTTTTCTGGCATAGGTGAAAGTGTTGTTACTGTTGAGAAACTGTCCGATGGTACGCAGTCTATTGATATCAAGAATGTATCTGCTTTTGTTGATAAAGTAAAAGAATTGTCTGGGTTGAATATCAGTGAAGGCGATTTGCCGACCATACTGAATCTGCTTAATACCAAGACCCGCGAAAACGGTGACCCGTATAAGTTTACTATTAACGGTGAGGCTCCTATTACCGAAGAAGACACAACACAGCGGATGATGGACGACCTGACGGAAGTGTTCGAGCATAAGTACAATCTCAACATCGACACGACAGAGGCCGAGGCAAAAATTGATGCTCTTATCGAAAAATTGAAATCATTTGCAGACGGATCTTATCGTACAGGAACTACGGACACATCAGACAAATCGGGTGGAGTAAAGTATAGTGAGCCGATTGGTCCTGAATATCAGCCAAAACCAATTGTATTCAAAACAGATACGACACAACTTGATCAAGCTAAACAGAATCTTCAAGATCTTCAAGAAGCAGGAATAATCGATCCGGAAGTTGACATCAATGTAGTGACGCATATGGATGAAAACGCCCAGAAGTTTTTGGCGGGACAGAAATTAGTAGACAATAGTCAATCGGTCTCAATAAACGCGACTACTCATATGGATTCGCCCGCGCAGACAATAATTAACGGAACTTTATCCCCGAGTATTCCAGTTACAGTAAATGCTTCCACTAACGCTGATAAAGAAACTCAGTCGCTGCTTAATGGCTCGAAACAGGTAGGCGTGCAAGTTTCGGCAAATGTTGATACTCCTAATGATCCTGTTACTCCAGCCGCTCAGGAAATGGGAAAAGCATTAGACTCAGCTATCAACAAACCGCGTGTAGTCAATGTAAATACTTCTGCGGCTCTTTCCAATGTTAACAGCTTGGTTGGGTCGATAAATAGTGTTAAAAGCAAGACTGTTACCATTACCGTTAATAAAAGAACATACGAGACAACAACGACTGGTAACTCAGCCCCCGGTAAAAACAAATATACTGGCGGTTACACCGGATTTACCGGGAATATGACCGGCATGGCTTCTGGCGGTCAATCCGTCGGCGGCAAAACCCTTGTCGGCGAGCTTGGCCCCGAACAGTGGATTTCTCGCGATGGCAAACACAGCAAAATTGTTGGCAAGCATGGTATGGAGGTCATCGATACCAAGCGCGGCGATGCTATCGTTCCTGCGAACATTACTGCTGGTCTTATCCGCGGTGGTCTCAAACAATCGTATAATGGAGCATCTTCATCCGGTGCACTATCAAATCTGGATTATGGAACTGGCGGTAAGTATTATAACTGGAAAGGCCCTTCATCCGCGAAAACCAAGACTCAGAAGGTTAAGGTAACCGCTGATACTTCTAAACTCGAGGACGCAGCGAAGGAAGCTCTTGACAAAATCAAAGAAGAAGTCGAGGACATCATCGACCAGATTGAGCACAAGATCTACCTCGTCGAAAAGCAGCGTGGCGATCCGATGCAGATTGTCGCTTATTATAAGCAGATTCAAGCTGAAGCCAAGAAAGCTGCCGACAGATTCCGTGCTCAAGGGCAAAAAGACTCATCAGAGTATGTGAGGTCACAGCAAAAGACATGGTGGGAAGCGCATGACAGCATCATCGACACGATGAAGGACATGTACGACAAGATCACGTCGGAACATGAAAATGCTATCAAACTGGCCGAGCGAAGCCTTGACCGCCTGCTCAACACTGACAAGCTCGAACGCTCTTTCACTCGTGCTCAGCGTAAGATTTTCAACTCGGCGAAGTTGTCACAGAATATCCTGAACGGTGTTGCCAAGAAGGGCAACCCTCTGGCCGGCATCTTCAGCGGCATTGCAGACAGTTTCGAAACCAAGACTGTTGATACTATCTTCTCGTCTATCGATGGCGATGCAATTGAGTCTACGCTCAACGGCATCATTGACCATTATCGCGAGGCTCAGAAGAACCTGCACAAGGAAGCGCAGTATTACCGCGGCATGGGATATTCCGATCTCAGTGACGAAGTGGCCGACCTCTCCGACCAGTGGTGGGAGTACGAAGACGCTGTTAAGGATGTTAAGCAGAAAGTTATCGACTATCTCTCTGATATAGTTGATGCGGCGAGCGACTCTGTTGATACGATTCAGGACGTGCTCGACACGTTCAAGAAGGCCGCCGAGGAATACTCGACAAATGGTGGTTTTATCTCCGTCGATACCTTCCAAGAAATCTCCAAACTCGGCGTCGAATACATGGGATATCTCAAAGACGAGAACGGGCTTCTGACCATCAATGAGGAAATGATCAACCGTGTTATCAAAGCTAAGACTGATCAGATGGCTTTGGAAAGCGCCTCCGCTTATGTGGAGCGTCTGCGTATGGCTTTGCAGGAGAACGACGTTGTTTCTCTGAATAATCTGCTGAACGCAACGGCCGACCTGACTGAGGTTCAGTGGGGTTCCGTCTATGCGCAGCTTGCGATGCTTGACCTCACCGAGGAAGGCTATGCGCAGGCTGTTAAGAATGTAGATACGTACCGCAGCATTCTGGCCAACGTAAAGTCCGGTGTCGGAATTGACTTTGATGATTCTAAGGATAGCGTTGACGCGCTGTTCAAGTACGTCGAAGACATGATTCGAGACGAAATCGACCAGCAGGTTGACGCTCTGGAAGAGCTGAAGGATAAGTATAGCGAGATCATCGATAAGAAGAAGGAAAGCCTGCAACTCTCCAAGGACGAAGCCGATTATCAGGAAGAGGTAGCCGACAAGGTCAAGGAAATGGCAAAGCTCCAAGAGAAGATCAACGCTCTGTCTCTGGATGACAGCCGCGAGTCAATCGCAAAGCGTAAAGACCTTGAAGAGCAACTCGCCGATCTCCAAAAAGAACTTGGCGAGACCCAAGCAAATGAGGCTTACGACCGTCAAACCGATAATCTCGACAAGCTGCAGGAGGCTTACGAGAAGGAAAAGGACGCCGAGATCAAGAAATTACAAGACTCCATCTCTTCTGGAGAGGAGCTGTATCAAATGGCTCGAAAGAGAGTACAGGATGGGTGGGAGTCTCTCTATAGCGATTTAATGAAGTGGAATACTGAGTATGGGTCAACTGGCCCCTATATTTCGGTATAGAAAATTGCATAAATTGCTGGAAACCCCTTAGAGCTATAAGGCTAAAGCGGACAGATGAAATATGCTGAAACGTAAATGCCGAAAACTTATAGATTGGGCAATCAGCAGCCAAGCCTCGAACAGAGGAAGGTTCAACGACCAGAGCAAAAGCTCGTACATTGCAAGCGTTTGGCAATGGAAAAATGCGATACTGAAATTTTCAGTAATGATATGGTCTCATCTCTCAGGAAACTGAGAGGCGTTAAGCGTTAACTGAGTAGCGTCAGTTAGCAAAGATATTCGTATATTCTCAAAAAAAGGAGGTGACAAAGATGCGTACACACGATATTGTAAGCGGAATATATAGTATTACTAATTTGACAAACGGTAAAAGATATATCGGGCAAACCCAAGATATCGAACGTAGATGGGAAGCCCATAAAAACGACCTGCGCAAAAATAAACATCACAACGTGCATCTTCAGCGTGCTTTTAATAAGTATGGCGAAGATGCTTTTTGTTTCGAAGTGCTTGAAAAGTGTGACAACGATGAGTTAGACGCTCGTGAGATGTTTTGGATTGAACATTTTGATACTTTCAATAATGGTTATAATCAGACGCTTGGCGGAGGCGGGAATCGCGGATATCACCTATCAGAAGAGTCCAAACAGAAGATGTTGCAGAATCGGCCTGATATGAGCGGAGAAAACAATCCTATGTATGGCAAGAAATTGATAGATGTTATGGGAGAAGAACGATATAATGCTTATTTGCGACGTAGTTATAAATCACGTTCCGAATCGGCGAAAAAGAGAAAAGGCTATCATGTTAGCGAAGAGACAAAAAAGATTCTCTCCGAAAAAGCTATCGCTCGATACAAAGTATCTCCGCATCCCAAACTGGGGAAAACATGGTCTGATGAGCAGAAAAAGCGTGCAAGTGAAAAAGCTAAAGGTAAACACACTGGCTTGAATGCGTACAATCGCTCACCCGTCATACTATTGAACACCGGTGAAAGTTTTCCGTTGATACTCTATGCAGCCCAGAAATACGGAGCTCCCAAAACTCGTATCTCTCAATGTTGTTCACACAAAGCGTTAAGCGCCGGGGAGTTCAACGGTGAAAAACTAGTGTGGGCTTACGAAGACGATTATTATCGTCTCACGGAAGCTGAAAAACAACAGCTGATTGAACGAGCACAGACTGCGTGTATCGGAGATAATAACGTGAACGCTCGAGGAGTACGGTGTATTACCACGGGAGAAATTTTTACTTATATGGGCGGTGCGGCCGAAAAGTATCATTTAGACCCAAGTTCTCTGACGAAATGTTGTAAAGGGAAACTTCGTAGTTGTGGAAAGCATCCTGTCACCGGAGAAAAACTTACATGGGAGTATGCGAGTTAAGCAGATCTCAATTCCCAACTTCAATCTGCGTGGGATAACGCGACTAAAGCTATGGAGAAGTACAAATTATCCTATCTCGAACTGTACGACAAACTCGGAGACAGCGATTCTGGTTCTTCCTCGAACGGCTCTAATTCCAATATCATTGGCGATTCGAATAAATACGGCACTGGAGACGCAGATGCGGCTGGGATCGCTCGAATCGTGGCGAAGATGAAGAAGAACAGTGATACTTGGTCTGCCAACATGACATCCGAACAGAAGAAGGCGCTCAATCAAAAGAATGCCGGTTATGCTGGTCAACTCAACAGCCAGTACGACCTCGGCGTTCACTATGATGGTCGCACTGGTGTCTGGTATGACAAGTATGGCAACAACATCTATGATAAGTACCTTGGGATATATCACACCGGCGGCGTGGTTGGCGACGCCTCCACCCTGCGTCAAGACGAAATGATGGCGATTCTGCAGAAGGGCGAAATCGTGCTCGACAAGCCCAAACAGCAGTCGCTCGACTCCATCCTCAAGGTAATGTCCGCCATTACCAGCGGTTTGTCCGCTTCTGCCCTGCCCTGCCTGTCCAAGACCGCTCAGATGCCTGTTTCCGGCGTAAACCGTGAAGTTGTCACGATTCCGCGTGAGAACGTCACGAACGTTACCTTCGGCGACACAATCATCAAGGGTGCGGACGGCGACACGGTTAAGCGGCATGAAGCTGTATCCCGCCGCATGGTCAACGACATTATCGAAGTTCTCAAAATCAAAAAATAATGGCCGGCGCGGTATGTTTCCATACCGCGCCTTTCTATAGGAGGTGCTTAACCTGTTTAACACCTACGAATTCACGTTCGCCGGAGAGTCGTCTCTGGCATATAACCTTTTTATCTGTGATCTGGACAGCAAAAGCAACGAAGACACGGCGTTTGGCAACGAAGCCAGCATCATCGAAACAAGAACGACCGGCCGCGTTCAGCCAATTCATCAAGGCGTAAACTACCATGAGAAGCCTCTGGAGTTTAACCTTGTCTTTGGTTCGGAAACGCCACTTGACCGTTACGATTTTCAAGAGGTTCAACTCTGGCTGACCGGCTATCAGGAATACCAGTGGCTCTCCATCTGTCAGCCTGACATGGAAGACTATCAGTATCGCTGCCTGATTACAAACCTCGAGCCAATCTCTGTTGGCTGGCTGCCATTCGCATTTGAGGCTACGGTCACCTGCGACTGCCCGTATGCTTACGGCTTTCCTTTCACGGAGACATACGAAGTGGTCGGCGAAACTGAAATCGTCTTTCGGAACAACAGCTCTGTTCGGGAGTATATCAAGCCCGTGCTGACCATTGAACCGACGGCGGCTGACTTCTCTATCGTAAACGCTGATGACAATGGGCGCGAGTTTAAGCTGACGGGCATACCCGCGGCTGACTCTATCATTACAGTGGATAACAACGCCGGCATCATCACCGAATCCCACGATACAAACCTGTATGATAAGTTCAATATGAATTTTTTCCGGCTGGTTCGCGGTGATAATCACCTGAAAATCACTGGCAGCGGCAAGCTCACAATCAGCGGCAGAATGCTGTTCAACGTGGGCGCATAAAGGAGGTCTGTGTATGTATCTCGATTATACGCAAATCGCCTTTGACAAATTTGGTCGGCCGGAACCGCCTACACTGCTGCTCCAAACGGCTGACGAGCGCACGATTGGCACGCTGCCCAACGTGGCGAATCTGAAAATCACAGTTAATTTTTCCGAAACAAGCGAAATCTCTTTTGACCTGCCCGCCTATTCTGACGGCGTGCCGACGCCGCTTTATGATAAAGTGGTCGGCTACAAGGTGATTCGCACCGAACATTATGGCATCTTTCTGCTGATGAAGCCGGAAATCTCCGGTGACGGTATCGAAGAGATTAAGTCGGTGACCGGCTACTCTCTGGAGAAGAAGCTGGAGAACAAGCAGTTCTTCCTCGAGGAGGGCACATTTAACTTCTGGAATCCCGCGACGCCGGATGATACCATTCTGGGTCGAATTCTGGAAGTATCCCCGGGCTGGAAGGCAGGATATGTTGCGCCGTCTTTGGTTGGACGTTACCGCACGTTCGACCAGTATGACGACTACGCGCTGAGTTTTCTGTATGATGACGCAATGGATACGTTTCGCTGCGTGGTTGTATTCGACGTGTACAATAAGACGATCAACGCTTATGATGCGGACGATGATGTGTCTACCCTGCCGATTTACCTCGGGTTCGACAACCTCGTGACCGACCTTGATATCACAGAACTGACTGATGAGTTAGTAACTGCTATGACACCAAGCGGCGCGGACGACCTTGACATACGACAAGTAAACCCGACTGGTACGAACTGGATTTACGACATCTCGTACTTTATCGAGAATGGCGATATTCCCTCTGCTCTGGCAGAAAAATGGACAGAGTGGCAGAAAAGTGTGCTGAACCGACAGGAATACTACAAAGGGTTGGTCGGACTGCGGGCTTCTGCTACAGCGCGGCTACTCTCCGAACAAGCCAAACTGGTTGACCGAAAAGCCGAACTGGACGACCTGACGAATCAGCAGTCTGTAACCATTCAGGCTCTGGCTCTGGAAACGACCGCGGACGGTAAGGCTTCGCAGCAGAAAAAGCTCGACGAGATCAACGCCAACATGGAGAAGAAAAAGAAAGAGGTTGCCGACCAAGAAGCTGTGGTAGCAGATATCAAGACCACGCTCGACGCTTCCAACCCTAACTCCTATCCGGCGCAAATCAAAGCCGTGAATGACGAGCTGAAGCTGACGGCTTTCTTTACCGCAGACGAATATGCTTTGTTACGGCACTACTTTATCGAGCAGCCGCTTTCGGATGATACCTTTGTTGCTTCCGATGTTGATACCGCTGTGACCGGAGAGAGTTCAAAGGTTACAAATGGCGCGATTGCTATTTCTAATTCTACCATCGCGCAGGTTGACTTCGGTGAAATCAAGAAGAAGATGTACACCATAGCTGGCGGCACTGCCGTGGTAACAGCGGCGAACAAAATGTCCATTTCAATTATCCGTGGTACTCTGGAACACAAGGCCGGCGACGAGTTTGTGTTTAGTCTGTACTGCGGAGAAATGAAAATCGGCGAAAAAACCGCACCGAGCGGTCTGATTACGCTGACCGGCACGCTGTCCAACCTCAAGAATGATATTCACGAGGTCAATGACAAAGAGGTTATCACCTATGAGGGCACTTCCCTGTCGTTTGATATCACGGCGGCCGACCTTTATATGACGACCAATGTATCGGACTACCAAAAGTATTCCGTCGAGATGGAGCTTTACGACCATGCGGTCAAGACGCTCGCCGATGTTGCTTCGCCGACCTATGAGTTCAGCGTTGAGACCGGCAACTTCATCTGGGCACAAGAGTTCGAGCCGTTCCGAAAGGGACTGGAGCTCGGTAAAGGCGTTTACCTTCGTCTGCACAATGATGAGGTTATCACCCCTGTTTTGATTGGCTTCGACCTCGACTTTGAGGATCAGGAGAAGCTGTCGCTCACTTTCTCCAACAGGTTCAAGCGTCACGACAACGTGGCGAACCTGAAAGAGATGATTGAGAACAGCTATTCTTCAAGCCGCAGCTTTGACGCGGCGAAGTATACCTACAATCAGACGGCGAATCAGGCTTCCAAGGTTTCCGAGTTCATGAACAGTTCTCTGGACGCGGCGGTCAATTCCATCATCGGAGCGAAAAACCAGAGTGTGCGTATTGACGGCGCTGGTCTGCACATCGGTGAACCTGACTCTCCGTACCAGATTCGCATCATCAACGGCATGATTGCTATGTCGGATGACGGATTCCAGAGCGCAAAGGTTGCCATCGGGCACTTTGCGACTGACGAACTGGGCGACCATTGGGGCGTAAACGCTGACATCATCGGCGGCAAGCTGCTTATCGGCAACGGCCTCGTAATCGAGGCTCCGAACGATGACGGTGTGATGCAGTTCAAGGTTGACGCTACCGGCGCTTGGCTGTATAACTCTACCTTTGTTTTGGCGAAGGACGGCGGCGGCAAGATTTTAATCGACCCGCGCTACGGCATTGCCTCCGGCAAGGGAGACCTGTATACAACGAACGGCACGACAGTTACCCCCTCGTTTATCGACGAGGACGGCAAGATTGTGTTCGACGATGATATCGCACTGAAGGGATTGAAGATTCCGAAGGGCACGAACTTCTACATCGACGCCAATGACGGAAAGGCTTATTTCCGTGGCAATATCTATGCCGAGGACGGCATTTTCAACGGCACCGTTTATGCCAAGGACGGCGAGTTTACCGGCAAGATTACTGCGACGAGCGGTGAATTCTCCGGCGAACTGAAGGGTGCTTCGGGCACTTTCTCGGGTACGCTGAAGGCCGGTAAGATTGACGGCGGTATGATTTCCGGCACGATTACATCTGATAAAGAATCTGGTGGTGCATTAGAAGGAGTCAGCTTGAACGTAAACAATAAGTTTATAGTGGACAGCTCCGGTAATGTTACTATCACAGACGGCAATATCAGCTGGGGCGCAGTTACCGGAACTGATGAGATTGACCAGAAAATTGATAACGCGCAATCAACGGCTAATTCAGCAGTGACCAAAGCGAATTCTGCTCAAAGCCGAGCGGACGATGCTATGTCTACCGCAGAAGATGCAGCCGATGATGTATTGGCTCTTGCTAAAGGGCAATATAGCGCACCGAAAGCTACTTTTATCAGTGGTACAAAAATAGCCTCTCCGACTATTGAAGGTGGCGAAATCAAAGGCACTAACATTCGAGGTGGCGCATATTATTCGCTTAATGGCAAGGCTAAACTCCAGTTAGGTGATTCCGGATACGGAGATTTGTCGTTCTATGGCGGCGGTGATGGCGCTACTGAAGTATTTCAATTATACGATGATGTAGGCGTCGAAACTATGTACATGTATGGACACGAAGTTCTTCGTTTTAACGCGGTGAATAGTGTGAAAACAATGTATGCTTTGGGGACTTGGGATTTCGGTAGTGCGACAGTCGAAGGACTTACTGCTACATTCGGATAAGGAGGCTGATCTATGGCTACTGTTTCCGTAAGAAATGTTGAGTCTACCAGCGTTACCGTTCGTGTCAGCGGTGTAAAAAAGGGCGACGACCTGTTTTTCTTCGTTCGCCTGCAAGACGACTCATCGGACGTATCAGGAACCGATTATGCGACTGCAACTGGCACGACAATGAGCACAGATATAGGTGGGCTCGAACCAGATACCGCCTATCTTGCCAACGTTCGAGTAAATAATGTGTGGCAAACCGCTGCAAAATTCCGAACAAAAACGGAGCTTAATCCTTATTTTTATACCGGAAATATCGGAACAAACTCCGTCACTGTTTATGTAGAAGATCTTGCCGCCGGTCAAAGCATTCGTGTGCTGATTCGACCGTACAATGATTCCAGTACGACTGTCGTTAATCAAGACTATAGTGCGAGCGGTTCTTCTTTCTCGAAGACATACAAAAATCTTTCGCCGAATACACGTTACGCCATCAATGTTCGCGTTGACGGTTCATGGCTGGGCGCAGATGAATTTACGACAGACAAGCCCGCCATGTCTAAGTGGTCGTGGAGTTCTTCAAACGGTACTGCTTCAGCAGCTCAGACCAAAGCGGCGTATGATGCTCTGATAAATAAGGGGCCACTTTCAGATTTCTCTTATAGAGTCTGGAACGATATGTGTGGTAAGGTCATTGAGATTGAAAACGCTCTCGGACAGACTTGGAGCACAAAATATGCCCAATACGCTGACACTAAAATGACAACATCTGATAAAAGGCTGACCGCAACACGGTTCAATTCACTTCGCTATAATATCGGTCGCAGTTACTCTACCGGTATTAACGAAGTTGCCTCAAGCGACACTGTGTATGCTTGGTACTTTACCACGCTCGCCCGATGTATGAATGAGTGGATAGATCAAATCTAAAGGAGCACACATGACAAAAGAAATTCTCGCGGAAGTAGCACAGATTCACAATCGTCTGGCGGAAATCTCAGTCCGCGGCGATGATGCTATCCGCATGGCAGAAGTGTTGACGCGCTGCCGAAACCTCGCACAGCAACTCTCAAAACTCGCAGAAGAGGACAACTCTGCGGACTAAGAAAGGCGGTGAACTTATGTCGCTTTGCGACCAATCGCCCTATCAGCTGCCGACCGTCACATTTGTTGGCGGTGCAACACAGCAGCTGGCGTTCCATACCTACTTTGAGGACAACGGCCGCCCGCTCAGCATGAGAGGCTGCACCGGCTACTTTTCTGTAGCTGAGTATCTGAATAAATCTTCCCCGCTGATTACCAAAACGATGGATATCATCGAGAGCAAAACCGATGCGACGGACAACATTCTTCGCGTCGAACTCGAGCCATCTGATACGGTCAATCTGGCGGGGAAATTTATTTATCAGGTCACTATCAAAGGCTCCGAGGGAGATGTGGACATTCCCTATCAGGGCATCATGTATGTGACGCGCAATATTGACAAACCAATTATCAAGTAAAGGAGAAAAGGCATGAATACTAAGTATTTTCTGAACCTTGTGGCGGGCAACGTATTCCGTTCCAAGGAGACGCCGGCTATTCCGACGAAGTATTACATCGGCCTGAGCAAGACCGAGCCCAATGAGACCGGCGGCAATGTAACGGAGCCGGAGACTGCAGCAGGCTACGCTCGTGTTGAGCTGAACAGTCTGGGTGAGCCGGTTGACGGTCTGGTAACCAACCAGCAGGCAATCAATTTCAACGAGTCTACCAACGGCTGGGGCACTGTTACCCACTTTGTTGTATATGATTCCAACGAGGTCGGCGCGGGCAATCTGCTGATGTACGGCGCACTGACTACGCCGAGAACGGTCGAGACGGCTACCATCATGACCATCAAGGAGAATTATCTCAAGCTGTCCGTTCAGAACCCGACCGCCTAAGTTTAAGATAAGGGGACAAGTATGAAGGATTATAAACTCTATCTTCGTGACCGGCTGATTGACATTGATCTGGTCACCAAGTCTCGTTACACCGAGTGTGACCTGACGATATCCTCTATCCCCTTCCGTGAATATGTCGGTGAGGTATATGACGCAATTATCGTAGACAGCCATGTGGTCGATACTTATCTGACCGGCCTTTTCTCTGTAGATGAAGGCGTGGTTATCCATTCGGAGATTGACCAGATTCTCCGGCACGTTATGGAACGCGGCATGAACGCGCTTGTTGTTGACAGCAAAGCGGAGCTCACCTCTCACAAGATTCTGAGCTCCTTCCCTAACGCGCTCACGATTCACAGTGAGCCGACCGAGCTGCACGCTGAGACCTTCGAACAGGCTGATGACGTTGTTGTTCTGGCGGTAGACAAGCTGAATATGGAAGTACGCAAAAGGCTCTCCGGCACGGAGAATGGTTTGGAGATTCAGACCACCGCGCAGGAGATTAAGCAGACACTTGAGAAAGCGACCGGCGCACTTCCCTTCTCCGCAGAAGTTCAGCAGACTTGGAGCCACAAATTCGACAAAGCCGAGAATGCATTGCATTTTCAAGCAGAATTGCAAAGTTTATGCTATCAGCTTTTCTCTGATGGCGGCATGACAACGATGGAGCCTTACGCGGCACCGCTGCAGGTGGAGATTCTTTATTCTCTGGGCGGTGGCGCTTCTTCTTTTGCTCTTGATTCTACAGTTGTAGAAATATCAAAGAATAGTTTTCTGCAGACTGAGACTTCCGTAATTCCAGTCGCATTTCCGGTTCAGTTTTTACTGACATACGCCGTGGGTGCAGAGACTCAAACAGTAGTTTCTGCGGCAGTTACCAATCTGTGCTACAACTATTTCTCTGGCTGCAGCTCCGGCATGGAGATTACAGCGAAGCTCGGCGAGCTTGAGGAACACTTCCCGCTCGGCGGATTTGAAAATGCTGTCCAGATAGAGAATACGGCCGCCTGCCATTTTCTGCTCGAAAAAAGAGAGCACGCCGATTCTGATAGCGTTATCGCGGCTGCGTGTGATGCAGCGTTGACTGGTTCTTCTCCTGAGCTGGCTTCTGTTATGGTACTCGGCTGTGCGATTGAGGAGTTTATCCGAAGATATCGGCTGCTGTCCGAGGTTGACAATGAATCTCTGGCTGACATAGACACGATGACGCTCGACAACTTAGATTATGTGGTTTTGTAAGAAAGGCGGTGTAAGATGAGCAAAACACCTAACTACGACCTGTTCGTCACAGATGATGCAGGGACTAAATTCAAGGACTGGCGCGAACAGATGGCGTCCGAGTCCAATTCCAATATGGTGAAGATCGACGCCGCCCTTTCCGGAAAGGCTGAGCAAAGCCGTTCGGTCGAAATTACGCTGACGGCTGACGGTTGGACTGGTGACGCCGCGCCATTTTCGCAGCAGGTTGCAGTAGCAAATCTGAAGGCTGATACCAATGGCTCTATTGCGATTGCAAGCGGCGCGACAGCAGAACAGCGTGCGGCTGTCCGCAAGGCTCAGCTTTCGATTGCGGCGCAGGCTGATGGATTGCTTACTCTGAACTGCGACGGCAAAAAGCCCACGGTGGATATTCCTGCCGTGGTTGTGATTATTGGATAAGGAGGATGAAATATGCCTATTATTTCGGCATTTCCGACGGGCGAAAGTACCGTCGATTATACTGGCCCTAAATCCGGTTTGCCATCGCTGGAAGAGGGCAAGGTTGCGTATGTAACCGATGAAAAGCGGCTGTATACCGGCAACGCTGATGGCACGAATACACAGGTTCCGAATGCGGACGATGTTAAAACCGATGTTTCAGACGCGGTTAGCTCCCACAATGCCGCAACAGACGCGCACGCGGATAAGTTTGCAAAATATCTGCCGCTTGCGGGCGGGAAGATGACGGGCGCGATCACGGGAGGAGACAAGGAAGGTTTTCTTCTCAAAACATGGGATAATATCTTCAACGGAAAACGGTATGTCAGAGGGTTTGGAGGAT
>ERZ1034687.845-NODE-845-length-18222-cov-218.171685_pt1 | contig 18222 bp, 9 predicted proteins | sample MGYA00520704_ERZ1034687 | MGnify/ENA primary metagenome ERZ1034687 (study PRJEB33766, sample SAMN09781762) | gut metagenome | biome: gut microbiome | host: Homo sapiens | place: Madagascar | study: EMG produced TPA metagenomics assembly of the PRJNA485056 data... | reverse complement strand
GTCTGAATATTACTCTAATCTCGAAAAGACTTCTAAAGAGAAGGAAGCTCAGGCCACAAGAGATGCTGCCAAGGCGAAGCGTGAAGATATTGCAGCCGAGAAGCAGCGCCAGACTGAGTTGAAGAACACCGAACGCCGATATGATTCTCTTGGCAATAAGGTTCGCCAGCTTCGCTCAGAATACAGCAGAGGTATCTCTATCGGCGCAGATGTAAGCAAGGCAGAAGGTGAAATTAACAGACTCCTTGCTTTAATGAGAACCCTTAGAGATATCAGGGGAGAACTTTATTCAGGGAACTGGAAGAACAGCCTCGGTGCGCTTGGCAATATGGGAAGTGGCCACGATACGACGTTAGCTTCGAGGGTTCTTCAAGACCAGAGGGCAGTAAACCAAGAGGTTCAAAGAAGCATTGAGCTTGAACGGAAACGTCAGCAGGAGATTGCTCAGACGGCTGCAAAGGCACGAAACGATCTTGCAGCAGCATTCGCCGGAGCCAACGCTGAAGCGAAGAAGATGCAGTCTATTGTCGGTGATATCAAGTCCATCTTCTTGCAGGGAGGTATTGTCTTTGGTGCTCAGCAGTTCTTTAATTCAATCGTACAGACTGGCGGCGAGATTGTTCAGCAGCATGTAGCGTTGCGTTCTATCCTTGGAGATGTGCAGAAGGCTGACGAATTATTCGCTCAGACTCAGCAGCTTGCGTTGCAGTCTCCATTCAAGTTCGGAGAGTTGAACAGAGATGTCAAGCAGTTGGCCGCATTCGGAGTTGAGGCGAATGACTTGTATGATACCACAAAGCGTCTTGCGGATATTGCATCTGGTCTTGGTGTAGACTTCGGACGATTGGGTTTGGCATTCGGCCAGGTAAAGGCTCGTTCTTGGCTCGATGGTAAGGAGTTGCGCCAGTTTGCTTACGCTGGTCTTCCTCTCTTGCAGAAGATAACGGAATTATATAATTCTGAAGGCAAGAACGGGCGCAAGAATTACACCCAAGCAGACGTCAAGAAGATGATATCTGGAAGGCAGGTAAGCTTCGAGGATGTTCAGAAGGTACTGTGGAAAATGACTGATGAGGGTGGTCAGTTCTACAATATGCAGCTCGTGTTGTCCGAAACACTGCTTGGTCGCTGGAATAAGCTTATTGATGCCTGGGACATTATGCTTGGAAAGTTCGCAGAAGGCAAGAGTGTTGTCGGAGGCACTTTCTCTTTCCTTATTAATAGAACAACAGATTTGGTTTTGGCTTTGGATAAGGTCTCTAACGCAGCACTTGCATTCGGTGCTATGTATGCTTTGCGTAAGGGTGCGACAGCCATTGCTTCAAGAGTTGGTATAAGCAGTAACCTTGCAGCTTTGCGGGCTGAACAACAGGTAAAGCTAAGAACTTTCGCCGTAGAGCAGCAGCAAGCTCTCATTGAGGGTAAGATAACCCTGGAAAAAATGAGGCAGAATATTGCTGACTACCAGGGAATGCTGAATAGCAAGATTAATACCAGAAATGCTGTAGAGCAAGCTGCACTAGAGGGACGACTTAGCGCGTTGAAGATGCAAAAAGCTTTCCGCGAGGGTCTAATATCCAAGGAGATGATCGAACAGCTTCGTCTTATGGGTATGATAAGCGCAAAGGAGTCGGAGCTGATCACAAAGAAAGGAGTAAGGGCAAGAATGTCGCTTGCTGTTGACCAGGTGAAAGGAAAGCTTGGAGGATTCTTCTCTGGATGGAATATTGCGACACTTGGTGTTACTATAGGAACAGCTCTGTATTCGGCATATAGTCAGTTCAAGGACAGCATCAAACAGGATACCGACAGGATAAACGAGACTGCAAAAACAACAGTAAAGACACTATCTGATACGTTGTCGGAAGTTGGTAACAAAGGTACTGGCGAGACCCTTCAGCAACAGGTAGACAAGATGACAGATGTCCTTAAACAGAGCGGACTCTATACTGACTCCATTAAGGAACAGATAGATAGTACTGATGACCTTGGCAATGAGTATGATATCTTAAAACAGAAAATCATTGACGCCAGGAATGAGAATAATTTCACTCCAAGCGAAGGAGAGAACTTCGCAAAGGCAAAGAAGGCAACTGGTGCTGGATTCGCAGGTGGAGCAAGCTGGTTCGGCCAATGGACTGGTATCGGTCAAGACGATATTGACGAGAATATAAACGACGTTGCAGGGAACCTTGCCCAGCTCCAGATGAAGATGGAGAAATTCGGTGATTCTACCAAGTCTTCAATGGAAAAGGTTGCAAATTCTATCCTTGGTGCAAGGTCTGCCGGAATGACATTTGAGGAAAAAATAGCCGAGATATGCAGTTCGAGAGGTGTAAACGGATATTGGGAGACATTTGTCAAGAAGGTAAGTAACGGAAACAAAGATGTTGAAGATGATCTCCGTGGGTTAGAGGGCGACTTGGATGACTTTAGTGGAAACTTTGGTCAGATAGCTACCGACGATATTCCTAAATATCTCGAATATATGGCCAAGAGTAGGAATATGGACATGGTTGAGTTCTCAAGGTGGTGCAAACAGCACCCGGATAAGTTCAGAACCATGCTTGACCAAATGTTATCTGAGGCGAACAAGAAAGTTCCTGGTCTTGTAGCGAGACTTCAAAGCGTAGCTATGGCTATTTTGAACATAGGAAAAGCAAAGCCACAAGAAGGCAATACTGGTCCAAAAGTTTGGAAAAACCCTAACAAAGTAGGAACTATCGAAAGAAAAGCCTTCGACAAGCTACAAAAGGCAGGAAAACTTAAAGGAGGAACAGATGGTTTCTGGCAGAAGGAAATGGCCGAGTATCTCCACAATCTGAATGGAGGAAATAGTAACGGATGGACTTCATTCGGAGAGGCTGTAAGAAAGAGATACAAGGAGGTCCGTGACGAGAACGACAATGCAAAGAATGCAGGCGACAGACAACCATACGTAAGGGAGCAGCGAATGCTTGAAGCAATAGCGGCTCAGTCTGGAATAAGTCTTGATGTAGGCAAGAATAAGGTTACGGGTCATTTCGGTAAGAACAAGAATGGTCGCGAAGAAGATAAACAGTTGAAGAATCTCCGTGAGCGCATCGACTTATACAAGAAGATGTATGCCGAAATCAAGAAGTTCAAGGAACTCTATGGAGAAGGTGCTCTTGGTCAACTTGCAAATGACGGAGAGTTTGAGGCTATATTCAATGATAAAAAGAGGTTCCCTATCTCCGACTACACCAATTATGAGACATCTATTAAAGAACTCTTGAAGACTCTCCCGGCCTCAACAAGGGAGAGATTGGACTATGCTGCAAACGAGAAGGCTGGCATTCAAACTGAAAACCGAAAACTTCTCGAAGACCAGCGCAGAGACGAACTGAATGTACTCAATAAGCAACTTGACACTATATCTGAGCAGTATGAGACATACAAGAAGATATATGAGCTGACAGGAAACAAGAAGGGTTCTGAGAACATCGCTTTCGGAGGAACTGTTCAGTTTGACACATACAAGAGGTTCCTGGAGGAGCAGCTCGATGTTGCCGTAAAGCACGACAATATTCAGTCAGGCCTTAACTTGACTACGGACGAGGTTAAGGGAATGAGTCTTGAAAATGTCAAGGATAGGTATGGGGAAGAGTCTCGTGTTTATGATATTCGCAAGAAGCTGGAAGATGAGAACAACAAGATCAAGAAGGAGACCATCGACCTGATGGCTAATTTGATTGAGAAGAACGCTACCATTGCCCAGCAGATTGAGGACGAGAACCGCAAATACGAAAGGCAGCTTGAACTCATCAAGGGAATCAAAGACCCACAGATGAGAGACAGAGCCAAGGCCGGCGCCACAAAGACTCACAATGAGAATGTGGCGAAGCTTCAGTTTGAGCAGTTCAAACAAGAGTCTGACTGGGTTACCATCTTTGATGACCTTGACAGGGTATCTTCCGCTACCATCAATACAATGATTAGCAATATCGATGAATTTTCTCGGACTACAGGACTTTCGATCGAAGTTGTTAAGCAGTTGCGTGACGCATTGGATAAGCTGAGAAATGAACAGATTGACAGAAATCCACTCCCGTCTATATTTGGAGGTGTTCGTAGAGGAAATGCAATCGGAGAGATACTTAATGGAAATAGGAAGGTTGGTGCTTCCGGAATCAATATCACGGATGCCCAGGCGAAAAAGACTGGACTAATAGCGGGTAAATGGTATAGCAATGCAGACTTAGAGAATAGCAAGAAGGGAGCATACAATGATTCCTCAAAGGCTATTACTTCTCTATCGGGAAAGATGCAGGCTTTATCAAACATCATGGATCCAGTCATTAACCTGTTTGAGGCTCTTGGCGAGCAGGATTCTATCCTCGGACAGATTGCAGGAGGTGCTTCCAACGCATTTAGCGCAGCTGCCAATGTATCTGGCGGTTTAAGCGCTCTTGGTCTCGGGTCGGCAGGTCCTTACGGAGCGGCAGCGGCAGCGGCCCTGAGTGTGGGAAGTTCGCTCATCAAGGCATTCGGCGCAGACTACAGCAGCTACAACAAGGCGAAAGCTGAGTACGAAAACCTTACCTCCATCTGGGATACTCTCATCTCCAAGAAGACTGAGTATATGAATATCCACTGGGGTACGGAAGCCGCCAATGCCTCGAAGGAAGCCCAGGAGATGCTGGAGTCTGAAATAAAACAGACGAAGGTGATCGCCATGAAGAACTTCAACTCAGGTGCTTCGGCAGGAAGTCACTCTATCAAGGTGAGAGACTGGGAGAAGCGCGGGTGGAAAGAAGCTGCCCCCGAAATATCCAAGAGATACGGCGTGAAGTTTGACAACATGACCGACATTCTGGATATAGACTACAAGGTGCTTCAGCAGATAAAGAAGGACTACGCGGAGCTTTGGGCCAACCTTGATGATGACTCAAGGACCTATCTTGACAAACTGATAGAGTACGGCGAGAAGTCGGAGGATATGATAGAGTCGCTGACTGAGAAGCTTACCGGCAACAAGTATTCCGACCTCGTTTCCGCCTGGGGTGACGCAATGGCCACGATGTCGAACACATCGGATAACCTTGTGGACCATTTCGAGGAAAATCTAAGGAATGTTATCTTGAAATCCATGATAGAGAACCTTTATGGAGAGAAGATAAAAGCTCTGATAGAGAAGACCAAGAAGTATGGCGACCCTAATGGCGGTACGGAAAAGAAGCTTGACACAGCAACGGGAAAAGTAATGTCCGAGTACACCAACACAGAGATGGATGAGATAGGCAAAGACCTTGCTGACGTGACAAAGCAGATAGAGGCATCAAGAGATTATCTCAAGCGGTACTACGGATGGAGCGACAACAGCAGTTCTTCTCTTACAAATTCTGTGAAAGGAATAACGGAAGAGACAGGAGACCTGATTGCCAGTTACCTCAATAGCATACGTCTTGATGTGTCAGTAATAAGAGAGGAGCAAGTGAAATGTATGTCGGAATCGAACGAGATAGCCAAGTCACAACTAACACAGTTGAACTTCATATCTGCCAACACCCTAAGAAACGCTGAAGCAGCAGAGCGAATAGAACGCGTATTCGAGGAGTATAGCAGTAATTTCAACATGGTTATCAACGGCGTTAAGTCTATCAAGGTAAGATAATGTAATGATTAAGGGCGTGATGAAGTGCTATTCGCGCCCTTAATCGCATAAATATACATTGATATTCTTATTTTACTTGTATATTTATACAATTAATTGTATATTTGCATCATGATAATTGATTTTGAGTTATGAAAGATTATTTCAGAATTTATATGCAGAAAGAAGGTGATGGTGCCAAGGTAATGGACACTATAACCGATTTCGGTATGTACGTAAGCGAGAGCCCGTTCAAGCCATGCGACGCAGTGAAGGAGCCTGTAAAGAGGAGCTGGTATGACGAGCACGGAGACGATGAATATATAGGCAAAGACGGCCTGTATATGGCGGCATACGAGAATAAGGTAAAGTTTATGTTCCACGGCGAGGCTTTCGGCGCTAACGAGAAATGTAAGGCTTTTATTGATTACATCCGCAAGTCAGGCATGATGAAGATGTATTGCGACTTCAATAGAATCGGAAGACAGCATGTAAGACTTAAGGATATTGATCCAAACCTATATAGAGATCCGGATAACGAGGACTTGCTAGTCCTCTCTATTACTTTCAAGTTTAACGACCCTGTTACTGATATTAAGCCGATTAAGGATACACAGGGCAATATTTCAAATTTAGTATAGCATACAGATGAGCGCTTGGAATATTTATCATAAGGATGGCTCGAAGCTGACAGACGTGAACGATGACGAGGTTGTCGTTCACGGATTGCAGTACTCAGACAAATGGATGGGAGACTGCTTCCTTACCATTGACTTCAAAAACAACGCTCCAATCAACTTTAAGATAGGCGACTACATCATATACAGAGGAGAGCGCTTCGAGTTGAACTATGAGCCGGGAAAAGACAAAAAAGCAAGGCTAAATACATACGGAGAAGGCTTCGTGTATGAAAGTGTAAAGTTCAATGCGTTGCAGGACGAGTTGTCGAGATCGGAGTTTCTCGACGTGGTTCTGAACGACAACGAGCTGCATTATACAGCCCTGCCGAAGTTTTCGTTCTACGTAGAGACGCTTGACGACCTTCTCGACAGAATACAAGCCAACCTTGACGAACAGATCGGCAAGGGTGTGTGGAAAGTGTACTCGCGCAGTAAGAAAAGGTCTTTGCAGAGAGGATGTTCAGATGCAGACTGGACGAATGTTTATGGAGGAGGAACACCTAAGAACGTTATCGAATCCAAGTCAATCACCGTTGACGGAAAGACCTGTTGGGAAGCTTTGGCCTTAGTAAACAGCGAGTGGGACGTAAACTTCATTGTAAGAGGTCGGAACGTGTACGTTGGAACGGCAGGCGTGCTCGCAAACAATATCTTCAAGTACGGGCTTGGAAAAGGGTTGAGTGAGTTGATCCAAAACGCAGACTCAGAACAGCAAATCGTGACAAGGTTAAGAGCTTACGGTTCTGAAAAGAACCTCCCGTCTCACTACTACGCAGACCTCGGCGTAAAGTACTTCTGTAACATCACAGAGGTGAACACGGCAACAAGCTATCTGTCAGTGTATATCGACATGGAGTACATTGACAATTATTTCACCATCCCAAGAGTTTTCGTACCTAATGACGGGACTGGTAAAGAACAGACGTACGGATACGTCCTGAAGGTGACGTTTGACTTTCAGACGGTCATCACCTGTGTTGTGACAGCTTTGAGCAGCGGGCAGGCCGTAATGTTATACTCGGAAGTGAAGAACAACATGGAAGACAACGGAGACGAGCCGTCAAAAGAAAATCTTGACAGGTTTATCGCACAGGTAAACGCAGGAAACAGAAAGTTGTATATAACTGGCGGCCTGAATACTAAGGCAGTGCCATCGTCAATGAAGGAGTATGCAAAGAATCTGCCGAACAACATGTCTATCAACAGGCTGATGTTGCCAGGATTCCCCCATGTTTCACTTAACGACTACTACAACTCGCTGAGTAAGGCTGATAAGGAATATGTAAACCCAACGGGCAAGGAGCATATCTTTTCGACCAATCCACACAGGCCCTATATTGACTCTGTGAACATACAGCAGATTGGTCTGCGTTCCGCATCGCAATATTTTGATAACGATGACAAGACCAACGGTATCGTAGAGATATACCCTACAATCGAAGAAATGGTTGTCGGTGGCGTGCGTGTTGATGAGATTGACGATGGCGTTGCACCAGGTGACAACGGAAGGTTTGAAGACGGACAAACCGTAAACAATGTTGACATCTACCTGAATCCGTCTATCGACTTCGATATCAACGACCTGAAGGACAGTGATTTCTCTATCGCCATGAAGGATGGCATGTGTGGAGGAAGAACATTTAAGGTAGCATCATCGGTAAAAGAGAACGGCAGATGGAGGTTGACCATACAGAGAGTAAAGGACGACGCCTTGGAGTTGTGGTTCCCATACAAAGACTATCCTATCAGAAAAGGAGATCACTTTGTACTGACAGGTATCACCCTACCCGACTCTTATGTGAACGCAGCGTCACTAAAGCTTCTGAAATACGCCCTTGCCTACATAGACAAGAACGACTACACAAGGTATGTGTACCAGCCAAAGGTAGACGAAGTGTTTATGGCCAGACAAAACGACCAAGCGACTGAAGATAAAACCGGAACCATCAAGAGCCTTCACGACACGCTGAAGGCCGGCGATATCATGGAGTTTGACGATGACGACTTACACATAGGAGGCAAGGTGACCATCGACCAGCTCGTTATAAGAGAAAACGAAGGAGGCATACCAACCTATGAAGTAACTCTGAGAAACGATGTAGAAGTCGGAACGATGGCTAAGATAAAGCAGCAGATTTCATCCCTTGAGTCAGGAAATGGAAAGGTAAGTAGCGAGACATCGAAACAGATAACCGACTCGACTATCAATGAAGCTTCAAAACATTTTCTGTCGAAGCTAAAGGATGACACCGCACAAGGCGTGATTACCTTCATCAAAGGACTGGTGAGCGAGGCTTTAGTAAAGCTGAACGGAGGTGCTTACTTTGGTAAGGGAGGAGCGTTGATAGACGAGGCCGGACGGGCCATCTTGGAGTCGTTGCAGTCCATCGACTACGACAATGCGGCTGAGCAGGGTTTCGCTGTTAAGAAGGAAAACGAGAAATATCACGCTTTCGTCACCAATCTTACCATCTGGGGAAAGGCTATCTTTAACCAACTGGAGGTAAGGAAGCTGTCGTATGCAGGCGGTAATGTGTATCTTTCGGGCGCAGGAAGCAAGATAGTGAAGGTTGTGCCTGTAATATGGGAAAGCGAGAACAACAAATGGCATGAAACTACTGTAGATAAAAAATGTGAAGGCTGGCTCTGCTATCTGTTGGCGGATGACGGAACTACGGCTACGCAGAACCTGTGGAGAGAGGGCGACCAAGTTAGGTGCAAGACCATCGGAACGCTGGCTACTGGAACCACGAACGCAAGCAACAAGAGCTACTGGCGAACAATCCCTGAGCACGGCGTATCGAGTGTGAACGAGAAGATATATGACAAATTTGGCAACGAGCTGTATGGAGGACAGATGTTCTCATGGATAGTAATCGGCAAGCACTCTTTGTCGTTAGACTCGATGACTGAGGAGCTTGCAACGGCAGAGATAGGTGGTATTCCTGAAGCAGGAGACACTATTGTGCTTGACGGACACAGAGCTGTTTATGTTGGAGGACAAATTGTAGATGACTACAGCAGAAAAGGTGTGCTGATACTGGAGAGTACTGGCGAGAACACACCTCGCATCGTAGGCTTCAAGGGTGTAGACAGATATACACATGATGGTAAGGAGGTATTTGAGCTTTCGCCTGACAAGATAAGGCTTAATAGCAGTATCTTTGAGTGGGTATCTTCGACTGGCGACACCATGCACATGGTGAACTACAGAGGTGAGTGGAAGGCAGGAAACTATGACTACTACGACCAAGTGAACCATAACAACGCCCTGTGGACTTGTATCAATGAGAGTGGTACAAGTCAAGAGCCTTCTGACGCAAGCAGTGACTGGCAGAAGGTGTTGTCGGGAGAAAAAGGCGACAAAGGTGACAAAGGCGAAAAGGGAGATAGAGGTGACGAAGGACCACAGGGACCTAAAGGAGAAACAGGTGCGCAAGGCGAAACTGGCGCACAGGGACCGCAGGGCGAGAAAGGAGAACAAGGTACTCCTGGAGCAGACGGCACTAACGGAGAGGACGGAGAGGATGCTATCTCTATCCTTGTAGAAGATGCTCCGCTCGTTTTTGACACAGATGATAGTGGAATTGTACCTGTTAGCATATCAAAGGCTGCGAAGGTAAAGATAATGAAGGGTAACCTGAATATCTCTAATGAATGCAGCAATATTAGCTCAAGGGATGATTTGTGTGTAAATTGCAAATGTGGTGCAATACAGAAGGATGGATATATCGAAGTATCTGTATCAGGCAGTAATATTGCAAAGAACGATGTAATTGTTGACGGGGTAAATCAAGGACAGGTTTCTGCAACATCAGGCTATGCGGTCGCACAATTTGTTTACGCTGGTGTTGTCTATTTTGCGCAGGTTCCATTCTCGGTGAACGTGTCGAAGTATATGGGTAGTGTAAAGGTTACGGCAAAGCAGTATCAGTCGCAATTTAAGGCATTGGAGAACGACCTCAAAGGAAGCAATCCTACCGTTCTCAAAGCTTACACATCTACTATCAAGCAGGCGGCAAGAGAAATCTCACTCTCGGTGAGTGAAAAGTCTATTGGAAGAAGAAACCTTCTCGTGGGTAGCGCGTTTTTGCGTGAGGATAATAACTGTACTATATCCAAAGACGCAAGAATCGAAATAAATTCGGGCTATCAAGGTACGAATTGTATTCATGTCATTGACGCGACAGAAGCAGGAAATCCGCATTATGTGGGCGCATATTGGGACGGCTCACAAGGAGGAAGAAGCATCAAGATAGAAAAGGGTAAAAAATACACAATGTCATGCTTTTATAAGACCAATGATATTAACGGAGAGTTCTGGCTTGAAGCTATCTATACTGATAAGCAAGAAAATGCAACAAGAAAAGGACAAGCAAAGTATCTTTCACCAAATGGGCATACTGTTAAAAAGGTCAATGAATGGGAATTGTTTACAACGGTTGTAGATACAACAGATGCGGAATACGATTATATTGCATTCAACTTTTGGGAAGCATGTAATGTCATCGCAGGACAGATTAATGCGTGGATTTGCCGTCCGATGGTAGAAGAAGGTGATACTTACAACGGCTGGACGCTATCGCAAAACGATTATGACTATGTGGGAGGAAACCTTTTGGAGGACACGATGGCACTGACCAGATCGTCTGACAACAGCAATCTTCAGTTTGCCAGCGGACTGATTTTGTTTGGTAAATACGAAGGCTGCTACGGTATATTGTACAACAAAAACAACTCGGCAGAGTCTCAGTTCACAGAAGCCTTGCAATATAAATTTCCAACAACAGCTACCCTTTCTGGTCAGGCGAGAATAGTAAAGAATCAGGACTATGTGTTCTCCTTCGTTGCCAAGGGCAGCGGGAACATCAACGTTTATCTCTATGGAGACAACGTTCATGCAAACGTATTTACAGAAACCTGCGAAGGAAACGTATATCTGGACGGCAGGGCTGACGGATACACACAGCTCGCACTCACCTCGACCTTTAAGCGGTACTGGGTGCATTGGCGAATAGAGGACTATACTGGCGAGGGAGCAGAGGTAATCCCAGACAAGGTGCTGATACGTGTTCCAGGCGATACTGAGGCTTGGGTGACAAAGCCGAAACTGGAGGAAGGCGCACAACTTACTGATTATACAGAACGGAAGACCGACCTCATCGACAGAGCCACAGCAAAGGCGGCAGGACTTGAGATTACGTCGAGAGGAGTAACTCTGTATGGCGAGAAAATCAAGGTGGAGAACACGTTATCTACTGGTCAGACTACGACAGCCGCTCTCTTTAAAGACGGAGCCATCAATGCGGCTCTGATACTTGCGCAGATGCTTACATCGCAAGGACACAACGGACAGATGGTAAGGATAGCCGATGGCCTTATCAATATCTACGGAAAGGCAGGAACTGCAAACATCCGCTTCGGTCTGAACAGTTCGGGACAGGCCGTGCTGTCGTACTACGACGACAACGGAAACTTTCTCTACGACCTCGGTCCTGCTGGTATTGCCTCACTCAGCAAGACCGACGCAAAGATAACTTCTGAGCAATATATCAAAGCAGAGGATGCAGGACTGACGACTCCGCTCGGAGAGAATGTAGATCTTCCGTGGGTTGACACAACGAAGTCGTGGTACACGGCAACGAAGGACAACAACTACATTCTTTTCGTTAAGGGTGCGACGGGTAAAAAGACAACCCTGTATCGTTACTCAGCACCAAGAGTGAACGGAAAGATAGTAGCCGACTCGGCCAACGGATTGAGTACCTACGACCTTGCGAGTGCAGCCGACGGAAGGACGTTTACGAGCCGCACAATGGTGAAGAATGGTGCGCTGACAAATCTTGCGGATGGCGTGTTCCTCACTGGGGATGTCACTGTCTACGACAACACAAAGCTGGTGCCTTCCATCAAGAAGGGACAGAGCGTGACAAGGCCATCCTTCTATGTACAGACAGCTTCCTTTAACGCAAAGTTCACGACACTCGGATGGTTCGGAAGAATCTATTCAATACAGACAGAAATCACTTTCGGTAATCTTGACGTAGGAATAATGAGCAATAATTACTAAACGAATATGATAACATATAAGGAACTGTATGCTACGCCTTTGGAAACGAAGGTTGCGACATGGAAAAATAATGAGGTGCGTCTTGCTGTGAACGAACGCAAGACAGAAGACGGTGAGTATCTGTATGACTGCGTGCTGCTCGATATGAATACCGATGCGGAGCCTACTGAAGAACAGCTGGCAGAGGCTCTGAGAAACAAGTGCATCGAGCAGATAACGGAGTACGATAAGAGCGCAGAGGTAAATACGTTTTATCTCAACGACGAGGCTCACTGGCTCGACTTCGAGACAAGAGATAGGGTATATCAGGGCAATGAGCGACTGAGACGAATGGGGAGAACGGAAACGACCCTGTGGCTCGACGGCGAGTGCTATACCCTGCCTATTGACACAGCTCAAGACCTCATCAGTAAGATAGAAGTCTATGCTAAAGACTGCTACAATGTTACGCAGACCCATCTTGACAAGGTTGCGGAGTTACAGACGATAGACGCATTGATAGCTTATGATATTACGGCAGGTTATCCCGAAAAAGTACGACTAACAATTTAATTTTATAGCTATATGAAGAAAATCGTTAAAGGTAATGACTTCACGCTGAGGATTCCAGTGGCGAAGATGGTGGAGGGGCAAGCGAAGGCTTTCCCCTTGCCAGCCTGTACGGACGTGGTGGTACAGGTATGCAATCAGTTCAAGCGCATCCCTCTTGCGTTTGAGATTGATGTAAAGGAGGATAATGTTCTCCTTGCGAGAGTAGAGGGTGATAAGATGAGCCTCGGCACGTATGCTATCGAGGTAAAGGGCAATATATTTGGCAACGACTGGCGAAGCAATGAATACCCTCAGTTTGCTATCGTGGCCAACAATGCCGATGCCGATACTGAGTTTGGTGAGACCGATGAGGGTGACAATAGCGTAGAGATGGATACAGCTATGATTATCCTCCCTCCTACCGTGGAATTGTCAGACCTCATCGATAAGGCGAATGAGGTTCTGAAAACCTCCAAGGAAACAAACGACACTCTCAATGAGAACGAGGAAGCGAGAAAGGAAGCCGAGACTCTGAGGGGGACTGCCGAACAAGGACGTGTGTCTGCTGAGGAGGCAAGGGTGTCTGCTGAAGGTAGTAGGACAAAAGCCGAAAGAGACCGTGTGTTGACAGAAGCTGAGCGTGTAAAGGCAGAGCAGGCTCGCACGGAAATCGAAATATATCGACAGACAAACGAGCTTACTCGAAAGGATAATGAAACGAAGCGTATAGCTGCTGAAACAAAGCGAGAGAGCGATTTTGGTGCTGCCATCAAAGCAGCAGAGACTGCCACTACTGGCGCAGAGAGGGTTAATGCAGAACTGGAGGGAAATGTATTGAAAGTAACGAACCGCAACGGAGAGGTGAAGTCAGTAAATCTTACCGATACCGACGAGCATGTAACAGTCAACTGTACTACAACGATGGAAGGTGTAAGCATGGAGGGCTTGGTTATTAATGTCTATGTTAATAATGGTGCAGACCCTCATCAATACACTACTGATGCAAATGGTCAGGCTGAGTTTACTATCACCAAGGGTGCAACCTATAAGGTTGTGTTCCCATACGTCCCAAAGTGTAACATCATAGACCCTGTGCAACATGTAGCAAGCGTAGGCAATAGAATTATTGATGCAAACTATATTGCTGAGACAGAGAAGGTAGAGCGGTTAACCATCAAAATGTCTAAGGCTGACGAAAGCGGGAACGTCACTCCATGGGAAGGCGGCAAGGCGTATGTCACCATATCGGGTAAAAAGACTGAATACGTCATGGATGCCGAAGGTAAGGCTGTCGTTGAGATTAAGAATGGTACATCTTACACAGTAAGCGTTGACAAGATAGACGGTATGTATGAGCAGTACGACCGCTACTCTATCGCAAGAACTGCTATTGCAGATAGTTATCGTTTCAACTTCGTCTACCGTCCTTACGAGAGCGGCATTTGGCTCATTGATGACAACAATAAGCAATGGTCTTATGATGACTGGGAGGCAAGCGGAAATGATAATAGCAAGCTGATGTTTGTGCGTATCGCTACACTTTCTACTCAACGCTATAAGGGAGATATACTTATCAGTATTGACAAGATGGCAGACTTCTCCAAGGTAGCCATAGCTAAGCAATGGTGTAATCAGAACGTAGCGTTTAAAAACATACCTATTAATGGTCGAGACAATAATGACACGAACTGGTCTCGCTTCGTGTATAACGGATTGTTGGCTACACAGACCATTATAGCAGAAGGTGACGAACGAGGGCTGACTACGGCTGCTGCTGATTATTGCTATAGTTCTACGATTACGAATGGAGATAAGCTTTATCAAGGTTATCTGCCGACAGCTAACCAATGGGAGCTGACATGGCAGAATATTGATATCGTGATAGACGCTATCAATAAGAAATATCCAGACGCCAATGCTAACAAGACAACGTTAAGTGGTTATAAGTGGACTTCTACCCAGAACATCGCCGCCAGCAGCTACTACTTCACTACGGCTGTCTTCGCCAGCATCAAGACGTACAATTATATGGCGTTTCCGTTCTACGCTTGTCTCTCTGACTCTCCATCTCTCGTTGAATTTAAAAATAAAAAGTTATGAAAGTAAATTTTGTAAAGACATTTATTCCTGTAAAGGATTTTGTCGCAGTAGAAAAAGTAGGAAACAAGATATTCGTTCGTTTCGATACTGTTAAAGATGCTGACATGGACGCATACTCTTGTGTCGAGGGTTCTGCATCTGCATCTGAATATAATGAACAGGAGGTGCGACGAGAGTATGAGGTGCGGAAGCAGAAGTGGGCAGAAAAAGCCTTAACCATTGCTAAAAGGGCTAAGATTGCGGAGATAGCAGTCTATGACCAATCGGACAAGGTGAACGGATTTATACTGAATGGACTGCTGGTTTGGCTCGACAAGGCAACACGTGTAGGACTGATGAACTCCACCACTATTGCCAAAGCGGCAGGACAGCAAACGACAACTCTGTGGCTTAAAGGCATCAAACTGGTGGTGGACTGCGACAAGGCTATTCAGTTACTCTCAGCCCTTGAGATGTATGCCCTGGAGTGCTTTAATGTGACAGCAAGCCACAAGGCAACTGTAAATGAGCTGACAACCATTGAGGAGGTGGAGGCTTACGACTACAAGGCTGGCTACCCGAAGATGTTGGAGATGAGTGTTTAACTAATTAAAATGAAAAGATTATGTATATACTAAGTGTTATTTCATTTCTCCTCTTGGGAGGATTTCTGCTTCTCGCAGCGATGCGCTTTGGCGTTCCTGCGATGGTTAGCGACGTGTATTACCAGTTACAGAACTGTACTGGAAGTGAAATCATCGGAGACAAGCGCAAGCGAAATTATGGCTGGGTATTCACGGCCGTTATGGTTACGTGTGCGGTACTGATGATGGTGTGTATGCTCGACACAGGTAAGGGTGTTCAGTTCCTTGCCTTTATAGGCTGTGTGGGGTTAATGTTTGTAGGTGCTGCACCAAATTATCTTGATGCCGATGCCTACCCTATTCACAAAGGAGGTGCGCTTATAGCTGCGGCAGGGGGTGTAGGCTGGTGTATGTCGGTGTGCTGGGTTCCGACGGCGGTTCTTACTCTTATTTATCTGCTACTCGTAAGCTGTTCGGACGATGACGAAGGATATAAGCCTGTGTGGTATATGGCAGAGGTTGCAGGGTTTCTGGACGTATTCGTGACGTACTGGATAACAAATTGATAGCAAAACGCCGTTATTGGTAACAATAAGATGGTTTAGTAAAGTTTAACGCTAACAACTTGACATTTTTCTTGCGTTATTGCCACAAAAGTGTAACTTTGCAACCATCTTATTTTGAATCTTAAAACCGAAAATTATGAATAAAGAAGACGAAGGCGACTTATTAAGGTGGTTGCAAGACAAAGACGTAAGTGAAGTGATGAACTTGCTGATGAAGCACGGAAATCGGTATAGCAGAAGGATTCTGAAATTCTTTTGCTGGTTCTGTAAGTACGTTCCAATAATCATTATGTGCTTACACGCTTATGGAATGTGGGATTTTAGCCAGCATCCAAGGGAAATGTTCATAACAAACAATGAGAATTTTCCATGTTATTTATTCATCTACTTTATGGTTTATATTTTACCTATGGTTTTGATATTAGCAAGCCGATTCTTCTTTTTGTGTTGGAGATATAGAATACCATTTTTCTACTTCTTCGGTATCAACGCTGCCCATATTGTAGAGTGGAGTTGGTACACAACTCAAGATATGATTGATTCGTGCTTCACTGTCATGATAGTAACGGCAATGTTTTATATATACGGATTTTTTGATATGTTCATTAGTCGAACCAAATTAGGACGTAAAATCTGCGCATAAAGGCGATTTTTGAGAATTTTTCGTAAAAACAAAGGTAATATGGGAAAGATACTAAATTATAAGTTGCTCGGCACGGCTTTGAAGTCGCTGAGCGATGCTTGCTTTAAGGCTGACGAGCAGCAGCGAGATGGTGAAAAGGTCACTGCTTGCGGAATGAGCGACGAGGACTTGGATAGACTGTGTGATATTATTCCAGATATGCTCAACCCGATGATGAGCACAGAGGAGGTAAAAGAGAAGCTTCACGTTTCTGATGCAACATTGAACAGGATGGTAGCGAGAGGCGACATTCCCAATGGTGAATGCAAGAAAAGAGGACACACCCGATATTTTAAGAAGTGGGATATACTTCACTATATTAAGAGAAAGAGAGGTAAGTGATTGCCTCTCTTTTTGTTTTCAATCGTTTCCAATGTTTGCAAGATTGGAAAAGATTTTAATTCCCCCTATATTAGCTCAAAATGATATTACCCACTATCACCTTAAATCACTGATAATCAACCACTAAAAGAAAGTGTGATAGAGTTATATTTGTTCTTATTAATTCGCTGTACCTTTGCATCGTAACGTTACAATAGTGTTAGTTAATATTAAGGATAACTTAAAAAAAGATTGTATCATGGAAATGACAGATGCAAAAGTAGTAGAGAAGAAAATCTACGAAGAGGGAAAGAAGCACGATGAGTATGCCAGCAAGGGTCTGGCGGGAACCGCACTTGGCATTGGTATCGGTGGCTTGGCTTTAGCTTTGCTCAACGGCAATGGTCGTGGTATATTCGGCTCTCTCGGTGGCAGCAATATGCCTGAGAACGTAAACATCAACACTTACGGAGCTAACTCAAGCTCAAATCAGCCAACCGCATTGCAGGTAATGGAGAAGGAATGCGCTGATGAGGTGAAGCTGCTTACCGACATGTTCGGCTTGAAGCTCGACACTGATAACAAGTTCTACGCTATGCGTGAAACTGACATCGCAGAGAAGTTCTCTATGTACAAGGGTGCTACAGATGCTATCAACGCTGAGAACCGCCGTGCAATGCAGGCTGAGTTCGGTCTGTACAAGTCTCAGATTGATGCGGACTTCGGTCTGTACAAGAATCAGAGAGACCAGTACGATGCGCTGCAAGCAAAGTATTGCGACCTTGACAAGAAGGTGGCCGTAATGGAAGCCCTCACTCCTTACAAGGAGAAGCTGATGATGGCTTACGTGAACGAGAAGACATGTAACTGTCTTCGTGGTCAGTTGGTACTCCCATCTACGCCAGTAGTTTCTGGTTACGGCAGCTACGGCTGTAACTGTGCCACTCCCTCCACTCCCTCCACTCCCACTACAGGAGCGTAACAGAGCAGCAAGGAAGTCTGTAAAAAGGACTAAAAAGAAATGAGTTGGTGAGGGGTGTCTGCCCTCGTTGGTGGATGCCCTCTCACCTCTCTATAATATATCACCAACTTAAA
>ERZ1034687.840-NODE-840-length-18250-cov-18.128112_pt1 | contig 18250 bp, 23 predicted proteins | sample MGYA00520704_ERZ1034687 | MGnify/ENA primary metagenome ERZ1034687 (study PRJEB33766, sample SAMN09781762) | gut metagenome | biome: gut microbiome | host: Homo sapiens | place: Madagascar | study: EMG produced TPA metagenomics assembly of the PRJNA485056 data... | reverse complement strand
AGCGTCTTCCAACTGTTGTCATTGCGTTAGCGTTTGCAAACATAGTAACTTTTTACTTTTTTACCTTTAAACATTAAGCTGGTTCAAATCCATACTCCGCCTTGTAGAGGCGCACGAATTCGTCGTGGTGGTTATCGTGCAGATCCATCATCACGTTGGCTGGCACGGCACTCAGCTTCTCGTACTTCGAGTAGTCTTGTGGTTCTGCCACGATATTACCCTTGTCGGTTCGGTGCAGGGTTGCCGTAATCTTGCCCTGTGGCTGCATGGCCGACAGCGTGATGTTCAACTGATCCAGACCCAACTTCTTGCCCAGTTCTATGAAGTGTTCCTTCATGCCTGCAGCAAGTCGTTTCTCTGTAATGGCAGTTTCCACCGCACGGGTAACAGCAGCCAACTCCACAGCCTGCTGCTGTGCCTGGAGCGTCTGTACCTGAGTCTCCAAGGCGGATGCCTTACCTGCCGCGAGACAGAGACTCACGAGCTTCTGATTCACTTCTTCTTCCGTTGCGGTCTCCTTCAGACCCAACTTGATCGCTAAATCTTTTAATTCCATTTCTTTCTTTTTTAATGGGGTTTTACTTACATTATCTAATAGAGGAAGAACACCATCAATGGAGTCCTGTCCTGCTGAAAGTGAGATTGTCTTACCTTCATGAGTGAGCACGATGGCGTCATCATTGCCACCAATATCTACCACACTCACCTCGATGAGTTTCGATTTCGTCACCGTCGGTCTCTGCTGACCCTCGGCGAGCAGCTGCTTATCATCGCTCATCTCCAAGATCTGAAAGTTCGCGCTCACCATTTTCACGCTACCAAACTCCCATTGCTTCTTCAGTTGCTTAGACAGTTCCGTAGCCTCGTCAAAGACCAGCTCGCCCGTTACGTCCTGACCTTCCACCTTCAGATCCTTCACCATACCCACCACCTTGCCGCGCTCGTGCATGTAGAGCAGCACCGGGTTGCGCTGATACTGCGCCAGATCTATACCTGGTGTAAGAATTCGAGTGCCGTAGCAGTTCACGCTCTCATTACTGATTCTTACTCGTTTACCTTTGCTCATATCTTTTTTACCTTTTTATCTTTAAAAGCAAGAAGGCTCTTTTTACTTTTTACCTTTTTACTTTTTTACCTTTAAAAGTTTTTTCGGATGCAATATTACTAACTTTTCGCATAACCTCCAAAAAAGTATGAAATGGTTGCACACTTCTATGAAACCGCTGCACACTATTTTTGCAGATTGCCCAAAAAGTCGCAATTTTGCAATACCAAACCCGCAAGGCATCAAGCGCCTCCGTGGTTTTCTATTCACATTATAAAAACATTCGAATATGACAAAAGCAGAATTAGAACGTAAGAAGAACCTCGCCCGAACCCTCTACATGGCGGGTAAGGAACAGGCAGAGATAGCCGAGCAGATTGAGGTATCAAGGGTAACAATATCCAAGTGGGCAAACACGGAGGGATGGAAAGAGCAGCGGGCTGCCAAGAACGTGACACGACCGGAGCTGGTCAATAAACTCCTCCTCACCATCGACACCCTCATCAGTCAGGTAAACGAATCCGGCGACCCGGACAAGATATCCGGATTAGGCGACCGATTGGCCAAACTCTCGTCCGTTATTCAGAAACTCGACAAGAAAGCCAACGTAGTGGATGCCATCGAGGTGTTCATGGCCTTCAGTAAGTGGATGCAGTTCCGCGCACAGACCGACCCAAACATCACACCAGAACTTCTCAAGACATTCAACTATTACCAGGATCTCTTCATTTCCGACAAGATGAACAATGGCTTTAGTTGTGAACTCTAAGGTATAACAATAATAATAGAAGCAAAGAAGGATGGCAACACTATCAGAGAAAAAACAGGCCATCGAGGCATGGCGGGAACATTGCAAGCAGATAGCAGCGCTTACCGACACCTCGCTCATGGCTCCCGAAAGCAAGGCGGACAGAAAGAAACGTATTGCTTCCCTGCAGAGGGACTATGCTGCCTTCTGCGAATATTATTTTCCTCACTTCCTGCAGCTCAAGGATAAGACCACCGGCAAGGTACTGCGCACCATCCACAATGCGCCGTTCCACAACCAGGCAGCCCGCAAGGTGAAGTCTACGCCCAATCTGAAGGCGGTATTCATGTGGCCTCGTGGTCACGCCAAGAGTACCCACCTGGACGTTTTCCTGCCCCTGTGGCTCATGTTTCAGCCTCTCAGGCTCATCAACTTCATGGTCATCGTGGGCAAGAGCGAGGACGCTGCCTGCCGATTATTAGGTGATATCCAAGCTGAGTTAGAATACAACGACCGACTCAAAGCGGATTTCGGAGAACAGAAACCCTCTGGTGGCGACTGGACCGACGGCGAGTTCAAAGCACAGTGCGGCGTCAAGTTCCTCGCCTGCGGACGCGGTCAGAGTCCTCGTGGTCTGCGCGACCGTGAGGCACGTCCTGACTATATCGTCATCGACGACCTCGATGATGATGAACTCTGCAAGAACGAGAAGCGTGTCCGTGAACTTACCTCATGGGTTAAGTCAGCCCTCTTCGGGTCCTTGGATGTGGGTCGTGGCCGCTTCATCATGGTGGGCAACCTCATCTCCAAAAACTCCGTACTCTTCAACATCGCCCACACCAAGGGCGTATTTCTTTCCAAGGTGTATGCCGTGGATAAGAACGGCAACCCTACATGGCAGGAGAAGTGGACACGCGAGGAGGTGGATGCTTATCGTGAATTCGTGGGCTACCGCGACTGGAACAAGGAGATGATGCACAACCCTATCAAGGATGGTACCATCTTCCGCCACGAATGGATCAAGTATAAGCGTATGCCGAAGCTCTCGAAGTATGATGCCTTAGTCTGCTATACCGACCCATCCTGGAAATCGACTACCGAGAACGACTACAAGGCGTGCCGACTCTGGGGAAGTATCGGCAAGGAACTGCACCTCATCGATTGCTTCGTGCGTCAGGACACCACGGGTGCCATGGTGAGATGGCTCTACAATCTCTACGAGCGAAGCTTGGAAGAAGGCGCAAGTATCCAATTCTACATGGAGGCAAACCTGATGCAGGATACTGCCCTCGATGAGTTTGCTGCAGAAGGCGACCTGCGCGGCTACCAGCTGCCCATCACGGCCGACAACCGCAAGAAGCCCGACAAACTGCAGCGTATCGAGTCCGTAGCTCCACTCTGGGAGCGTGGCGTGGTATTCTACAACGAAGCACTCAAAGACTCCGAGGATATGCAGGTAGGCATCGACCAGACACTCTCGCTCGAACATGGCAGCCGCGCGCACGATGATGCGCCCGATGCCGACGAGGGCGCCATCTATATCCTACAGAAGCAGGGCAGAGTAGCAGCCTTTGTTCCGAGAATAGTCAAGAGAATGCGCCCAAAGAATTCATGGTAGCAAAAACATTTCTAATTTCTCATTTCTAATTTCTCATTAAATCATGAGTTTCATCACGCAGGAAGATTTTAAGGTCGTGAGCAGCGAAGCTTCGCTCAAGGCCATCACGGGTGCTGACCCGGATAACATCAGCAACGCCATCGCGGAGGCACAAGAAGAGGTAGCCGGTTATCTGCGCCCTAAGTATGACACCGACCGCATCTTTGCCACCGAAGGCAACGATCGCAACCGTCAGCTCGTCATGTACACCGCCGATATTGCGCTCTACAACATGATTGCATCGCTTCCCAACCGTATGGGCTACGAGACCCGCAAGGAACGTTACGAGCGTGCCATCAAGTGGCTTGAGGGTGTACAGGCGGGCAAGATAGTGCCAGACCTACCCATCGCTACAGACGAAACAGGCAGTGACATCTCGCAAAGCGGAGTCTTGGCATACGGCAACGGTCCCGACCGCCACAGCTGGTAAAATTTCTAATTTCTCATTTCTAATTTCTCATTAAATAAAAATGGCAAGATTGAACATAAATAGAGCCAAAGACCGCATAGAGGATGCCTGGAGAGCATTCCTCGGCAAGCCGCAGCTCTGGAGAACCAAATATGGTAACATCGAACTGGTAGGCAAGAACAACCGCCGACAGGTGGAGAGCATCATTGCCAAACTGCAGCGTACCACCGAAGCACTCACCAAGGGCGACATACAGAAGTGGCGACGTGCGTGGCAGCTCGCCATCAGCGTGGAAAGCCCCAACCGCCAGGCGCTCTACGACATCTATCGCGATACTGAGATTGATGCCCACCTCTCTGGCTGTATCGACCAGCGAAAGGGCTTCGTCATGTCTCGCTCTTTCAAGTTGGAGGACAAGAACGGCACGCCCAACGACGACCTCAACCACTTCCTCGAGCAGGAATGGTTCGTGGAGTTCTGCCGCCTCGTGCTTACTACTCCCTATTGGGGTCATTCGCTCATCGAACTCGGAGACCTCGGTACCGATGGAGACGGATGCCTCGCTTATAACAGTGTGTCGTTGGTGGATCGTAAGTACGTCATACCCGAGCACCACCGTGTCATCACCGACCTCGGACAGGACTGGACTACGGGTATCGACTACCACGAGCCGGAATGGTTCGGCAACCTCATCGAGGTGGGCAGACCCGACGACCTCGGCCTCTACCTCAAAGCTTCGCTCCACTGCATACCTAAGAAGAACGTACTGGCGGCATGGGACGTCTTCAGCGAGATCTTCGGCATGCCGCTGCGCGTTGCCACCACCAGCTCGAGAGACCAGAAGGAGGTAGACCGTATCGACGACATGATGGCGCGTATGGGGCAGGCTGGCTATGCCGTACTGCCTACGGGCACAGAAATCCAAATCGTAGAAAGCGCCAAGAGCGACGCATTCAACGTTTACGACAAGCGTGTGGATCGTGCCAACTCCGAAATCTCCAAACTTATCATCGGTCAGACCATGACTATCGAAGATGGAAGCAGTCTCTCGCAGAGCCAGACCCACCTGAAGGTGTTTGAAAACTTAGTGGAGAGCGATGCCAAGTTGCTCGCCAACACCATCAACAACCAGCTGATTCCTCGCATGATCAGCCACGGTTTCCCTCTGCAGGGTTATCACTTCGCATGGGATGACAGTCCAAGCTACACCCCGGAGCAGCAGATGGAGTACGAGAAGATGATATCCGACCGATACGAGGTGGACGGCAAGTACTTCGCCGACAAATACAATATGCCCGTGGGTGAACGCATCCAGCAGCCTTCACTCTTCGGCAGTGAACCTGCAGACAAGGACAACAAAAAGAACCTGAAGAATTTTTTCGACTGAGCCCCGAAGCTTACGAGGGGCTACACTCGAGATACAAGGAGATACTGAAGGGCATGGACGTGCCCGACGCTATCCAGCTCATGGGCGATAAGCAGTGGCAGGAGATCAAGTCGCGGCTCACTGGCAAGTTCAACAAGATGATGAAAGGCCTCTTCCGTCAGAAGGGAGCGCAGCTCGATATCAACATCCTGGCAAGCGACGAGGCGCAGGATTTCATCACCACCCATGCAGGCATCCTTGATGCTGGCTTCCAAAAGGTAGAGATGAGCGACAAGATGCGCGAACGGCTTACCCGTTCCAACTACATCTTCTCGGGCATCAAGACGTTCCACGAGCTCAACGAGGCTTTCCCTTCCATGCTCGATGAGAATGGCAATAAAAAGCCGTTCGAACGCTTCCTGAACGATGTACAGAAGATCAACGACACCTACAATGCCAACTATCTGCACGCCGAATACAACTTCGTACAGGCTTCTGCCACCATGGCGGCCAAGTGGGAACAGTTCAGCGAGGATGGCGACCGATACTACCTGCAGTACCGCACGGCCAAGGATGACAAGGTGCGCCCGGAACATGCTGCCCTCGATGGGGTGACACTCCCGATGAGCGACACTTTTTGGGAAACCTATTACCCGCCGAATGGATGGAACTGCCGTTGTACCGTGGTACAGGTGCGCAAGCAGAAGTACCCAGCTACTGAGCACGGCGAAGCCATGAGTAGGGGCGAGGAGGCCATGAACGGCGAACGATACAACATCTTCCGTTTCAACAGTGGCAAGCAGGGCAAAACCATGCCCGACTACAACCCTTACACCATCAAGCGGTGTAATGACTGCGATGTGGCGAAGGGGGGTAACACGAAGCTTGGGTTTGTGCCCGACTATCAGCTTTGTCAAGGTTGCATAATGATCAGGAAGTGTAACGAAGACAGAAATAGAGATAATAGTGCCAAAGCTACTAAAAAATCACCAGAGGTTAAGAAGTTACAGGGCACAACAATCTCTAACCCTGACTTTAATCACGAAGTACTCGTTACTGGTGGTTCTATTAGGGAATGGACAAATCAGCCGCATAAAGAGTATGCCGCAAAGAATAGTATCCTAAAACATATCGCCAAAGTATTCCGGGAGGCTAAATACATAGGATTTATCGATAACTTCAAGATGAAACCAGGCGTAAAACAGTCACATTTATTTGAAACAAACGTCTTAGGAGAATTATCCTGGATTATCGTTAGAGAATATGAAATTGGTGAATTTGTTCTCCATAGCATTTCTGATAGCGATAAAATAAAAACAGGAATAAGAAAAGAGTAAATTTTAAAGCAACTACTCGGAGCTACAATCCGAGATCGCCCTAAAACCTACTCTTTCCGCTGCAAATATACAATAAACTTTTCAATCCCGCAAGAATATGAGCAAGAAAAATCAAAATTATGATGAATTTATAGAAAAATTCAAGCCAAGGAAGACTACAGACGACTGCTATACCCCCCCACCTGTGTATGAAGCAGTATTAGACTGGGCACGAAAGCACCTCGATATTGGCGACCGCCCTGTGGTACGACCATTCTATCCAGGAGGAAATTTCGAACACTTCGACTACCCCGACAACTGCGTGGTAATAGACAACCCTCCGTTCTCCATCTTCTCGAAGATTTGCAACTGGTACGTAGAGCATGGCATACCGTTCCTTCTCTTCGCTCCAGCCATGAGCAGCATCAAGCAGAACGTCACCTATATCGGTGTGTCATGTACCATCACCTACGAGAACGGAGCGAATGTGAATACCGCATTTGTCACCAACATGATGGGCGATATCATCTGCACCACTGCTCCCGACCTCCACGAGGCTGTAAAGAAAGCCAACGACGACAATCTGAAGCAAAGCAAGAAGACAGTAAGAAAACTTTCTTTCCCTGACTGCGTGCTTCGGGCCACCACGCTGCAAACCATGAGCCGTGCGGGCGTTGACTTCTGTATAAAAAGAGAACAGGGCTGTGTGGTCGGTCAGGCGTGTGAAAGCAAAAATAGCGAGTTCGGAAATTCTATCCTGCTATCCGATACTGCTACAGCCAAGAAGTTGGCAGCAGAGAAGTTGGCAGCAGAGAAGTTGGCAGCAGAGAGACTGACCCTCACGGAGAAATCCAAGGCGATTATAGCACAGCTGAACAGCCCCTACTAAGGCTGGGCCTCTATCCCTACTACCGATGAGCCTCAGTCCCTATTAGGGATGGAGCCTCGTCCCTATAGGGATGCAAAGACAATATTCTAACGGTGTTCTATCACCATTATATTCACATTTTAATCTTAAAAAGTAAATGATCAATTACAGTATTGCAATGTTGGGCAACCCTGCCAAGAAGCAGGACCCAAAGAAAGCCTACGGTGTGGCTCAGTACACCGAGAAGATGACGCTCAGCGAATTTAGTGAGCATATCTCAAGCCACGGCAGCACATACGATGCAGAAGACGTGGAAGCTATCCTCGGAAAAGCCGTGAAGTGTCTGCGCGAAATGCTCTTAGCCGGTAAGAAAGTAGAGTTAGGTAAGCTCGGAGAATTCTACGTCACCCTGCACGGCAAGGGCACAGAACTCGCTAAGGACTACAACCCTGCCACCTGTGTGGAGAAGGTGAACGTGGTGTGGACTCCTGGCAGCCTCTTCGAGAACCTGAAGAAGGAAGCAGCCTTCAGCTTTGTAGCAAGCCGCAACGAACAGGCAGAGGCCAAGCGAAAAGCCAAGGCACAGAACGGCGACAACAATCCTGGTAATACACCTGATCCCGGAAACAAGGAAAACCCAGACGACAAGGGTAACACCGAAAATAAGGGCGACACCGGAGACACCGGACAGGACAACGGAGGCGAGGATAATGAGTTATAATCCTTATACAGGCATGAAAAAGGGCTGCACCACGCTTGGTGCAGCCCTTCGTTTTCACACATATCCGACATAACGAAATACAAAAATTTAAAAAATAAATCTAATAACTTAAAACAATCGAAATATAATATCTAAAAATAAGCGTATGCTCTTACCACGTTTTTAAATATTTTACCCTAAAGACATCCACATTCTCGAGCAGTTCCATGTGACTGTGATTGGTGTCTGTCATATAAGGATAGCTCACCTGATACTCAGCCCTCGTCTCTATATTCTGCAGGGCTTCCCAGATGCTTTCTCCTATCTCGAAGGAGGCGTGATAGGCTTCATCATTCCAGTCGGTCACCAAGTGGAGCCTGAGATCTCCACTGCCTCTCACGCACTTCCCGAAGTCTGTATTCTTCACCACGTCCCAGCTGATTGTACCGAACTCCACGAACACCGCAGGACGTCCCCATTCACTTTCCTCATCTACAAAGGCGACGTTCTCATTCCACAGGTCTATATGCTGCACTGCAGGCACCCCGTCTTCTATCGCCCTCTTGATATTCTTGTATAAGTTTTCTCTTGGATCCATATCTATGATGTATTAATTGATTTCTACTTTTTAAGATCAAGATGATTGAAGTATTCCTCAAGCTCATCCTCGATAATCTTTGTCACTTCTCTCTCAACTTCCGGGGCCATGCCCAAGAACTGGCGCTTCGGTATCTTGATGGTCTTGCCCACCTTCATCAGCGCCATCGCCCGCCAGAATTCTGCGTTAGGGTTAAGATTCATCTTGGAAGTCCAAGCGTAGAAGCCGCCATCAGTCAAGGTGCGACGCTTACCGCCCTGTTTCTTAGCCATTCCCATCGACTCATAGAACTTGGCTCTAAAATACCGCTTCATCTTCTCCGTTACCTTGATTTCTCCACCTTCGTTATGTATGGCTGCATAAGGAGAGGAAGAAAAGAACGTAATAGAGGTATCATCGCTCCGGCTCTGAACGCTCTTTCTCAGGTCGCCCGAGGCTACGAGTATATGCCCGTCGCCTCTTATCGGACTTTTTCGTCTTGCCCATGCCTTGGTAAAGAACCCCTGGCGCTCGAAGTTCTTGTCGAACTCATCACCGATCTCCACCCTGATATCACTCAGAATATGTCTGATCACTACCGATAATTCATTATTTCCTGCCATATCTTTATCAGTTTTCAGTGTTCATAGTCCCATCCTTCAAACTTCAGGAAGGGTTCGTCGTCTTTAGGAATCTCGTTACGAGGGTCGGCACTCGCATTCAGCACATTATATAGCTGTCGCTCACTGATGGCGTACTTCGGATAGATGTACCGCCTCCAGATTTCACGATTGGATATGCCCATTTTGGCATATTGATCGTATATCGCATTGATGTCAGCTACCCGTTTCTTGTAGCTAAGTCCGTTCCTTTGATGAAATTTCCGCAAAACAACTTTCCCTTCCTTACTATTTACAAAACGTTATAACATGGTCTCTTTATTTCTACTCTTCTTCAGAACCTTCCTCCTCCGTCGCCTCCTTCTCGTTTTTCGGTGCGATGAAGATGCGGCAGAAACTTGGCTCCATTCTGTGCCAGATGCCTAACTTCGGATCGCGCTTGAAGAAGTAGTAATTGGTAGCGTTCTTCTGCACCACATTCGACTCCTTGAAAAGCGCCATGATGTCGGCGTATTCCTGGTCGTTGAATTTATCCTCCAACTCGTAGAGCTTACTGATACTCTTGTAGTCGAGATCTCCTGACTGGTTGCGCTCCAGGAGTGTCATTGCCAACTGGTACATAGGATCATTCTGCCCCTTCTCGCTTTTCTGCATGTACTCCTTCAGGAAGGTGACAAGACGCTCAGCTGCAAGGTCTGCACGCTCATCAAAACCCTTCACCTTATTACAGCTTACCAGGAGTCGGAAGTTTCCGTCCGTAATGGTGTAATTGCGCTGATCGTCGTTCTTTACCTGTCCGTACTGTCTCATGATAGACGTGAATGCCTCTACTTCGCGCTCAAGCCATTGTTTGAAGCTCTTGGTATCTGACATCACCGTGATAAGATTTTCCTCCACACGGTGCATAAAATCGGCTCGCAGACCCTCGTAGGCATCACGCTTGTCGATACGCTCGTTCTTAGCCTCCGCGTTGAGTTGCTGGCGGAGCGCCTCTTTCTGTTCGTCACTCAATGATGAGATATCAAACTGTCCCTGCTGAGTATTACCTTCAGCTGGGCTGACTTTTTCTTCTTTTTTGCTCATAACCTAATAGTATTACTTGTTGTTGATTAATATTTTGTTCTTTGTTCCCAAAGGATTCTTCGCTCTTTCCTCTTCCCTCTTCACTTCCCAATCCTCCCTTGCGCTTGATAGCTCTCAGTTTGCGCTCGAGAGCTTCAAGGTCAGGAATGTCCAACTGGGCAAACACCTTGCCGCATATTCTCGGATGAGAGCAGAAATCATTGATGCGCTGCCAGTCTCCGGTGTTGACCCCTAACTCCTGCATCAGATGCAGACAGATGGAGCGGTGCCGCTTGCGCTGATCTCCATACCCGCACATGTTCTCGAGCGCCTTGCACATGTCGGTATATTCTCTCGTCGTCATCTCGCGAAGATGTGAGGTGCGACCCTTCGTGTACGTTGAAATGAGGGCTTCTTTCTGTTCTTCCTCATCCCCATAGTGCGGTACTTTCTTGAAGGCGGCATAAAAACGCCTGTAGTTCTTAACTGATCCTGCCATCCGTATTTCCCTTTAAATTGTACTATGTATATCATTCGAAAGCCGTTTTAATGCTGTTCCTACATCTACGAAACCGTTTACCTCTAAGGCTGAACAGTCATCATTCCGTCGTTCACAAGGCGGTACTCCTGGTAATGTTCACGGGCGGTCTCGACTGCATAGCCCAGACCTTCAGCCAAGTCCACCTCCTGAAGGATTGGTACATTGTCAAAACAGAGGTATATTTCGCCCTCAAATTCTCTCACCTGCAAGCGGCTAAGCGCCTCACGTTTGATGTTTCGCTCATGCTTGAGCACCTTCTGACGGTGAGCTTCTTCTGAGATTTTCTCCCACCATGCCTTGATGGCAATAAATAATTTCTTCATAATTACAAGTATTATTATTAGTTTATAATTTTGTCGCAGCTTTAGCGCTGCATTGCCTTTATCTTTTTACTTTTTTTACCTTTTTACTTTTTTACCTTTATCAAATCCCGTCGAGTATATAGTCCATACTGTTCAGGTATTCATTTTTCATCGCATCTGCATTCATATCGGACACCTTGCCCGCTACTTCCTCATAGATCTGCGACTGGTCCAGATAAGAGAAGTCTTTCGTCTTTCTCTTGATGTATTCTATGATTTCATTTACTACCTCTTCCATAATTCTCAAATATTATTACTTGCCTGGATGAGTCCATCCTCCCATACTCTGAAGGTAGCTCCGGCTTCTCCGATGAATCGACCCTGGCAGACTGCCTCGTAGCCGACTACTCTCACTTTCACGCCTGCCATATACTTCAGCCTGACTGCAGGCTTGCCCAATGGCTGACTCTTCGCTTCCTGAGAGATGAAAATAAAACTCTTTCGGGGAAACTCATTCACCAAGGCTTCTACCTGTGCGTATTCCCAGTGAGAGTACTGGAAGGAGTCCACGATGATGAACTTCGGACCCTTGCGCTGCTTCAGCATCCTTTTCAGGTTGTCGATATCTGAATCCGTGCAGACTCTAAACCTGCCTTGCTCTTCTTCCATGTGAAACCGCTCGATACGCTCCTTGAAGCTCATGCTCACTTTCTCTTCATAAGAGCAGTAGAGCACCACGCCGTATTCGCAGAGTTTCTTGGCGAGCTGCATCACGAAAGAGCTCTTTCCACCAGCCGACGGTCCCGAGATAAACCAGGTATCATACGTATCCGGCTGCCCGAAGCACCGCTCCCATTCTCCACCCCAGGGTATCGGCTTGTAGGTCATCTTCAGTATCTCCCTGGGACTGTATGCTCTTTTTGCCATATTTATCTTAAAAAGCAAGAATGCTTTTTTTCTTTTTTACCTTTTTACTTTTTTACCTTTAAAAGCCCTTTAAGAGATTTTCAGTTTCTCTATCTCGGTATATACTCGTCTCAGTCCGCCTCGGGTCTGTCTCACGATGGTGGCGACATCATATCCCTCCGGGGCGTTCACTTTTGCCACGATGGCAGCCTGCTTCATCAGGAACTTCTCGCGCTCCTTACCGTCGTCGGGTGTCACCTTGCAGTATCGCCCACCGTAACGGCTCAGCATCTCGGTATATCCCACCTTCTTGCAGTCGATGCTGCGGTTGATCTTCTCCTTCAGCCCGTCGGCTCCCATCATATACCAGCCGCAGCAGTGCTCGGTGGCGTTCCAGAGTGCCTTGAGCTCTAAGAATGCCTCATACTGCAGGTCGCCTGCCTCGTCGAGGATGATAAGCGGTGAGTCGATGGAGCGGAGGTAGTAGGTGAGGTCTTCATATACGTCTCCGTAGGTTCCCTTGCTGTCAAGTCCGAACTCTGCCGCTATCTTGCGTATCAGCCTGCGCTTGGTCTTCACCTGCGAGCAGTCTATATAAGCGGCGTTCTTATGACTCTGCACGTAATACTTGGCGGTGTAGGTTTTGCCGATATTAGGCTCGTCGCAGAGGATCATCGAGAGGGCGGAACTCTGTGCGGTCTCCAACTGCTTCGTCACGATAATGAAGGTGTCGGTCTTGCCTGTCTTCCATTCTATCTCGTGGCGCAGACTTACGCCTAAGCGTCTGGCCAAGCGTATCCAGTTGCCGTCGCTGATGGTTCGGTCTGTCTGTCCCTGCTTGACCATGGAATAGACTGAGGTGGCCAAACCGAGCACCTTGGCGTGCTTACTGTCACTGTCGAAGCGGACACGGTCTTGGGCCATCGCCGCCAAAATCTTCTTTTTCTGTTCTGTTGTTATCATTGCCATAAGTTTTTGAAGTTTATATCATGTCAATTGCACGCTGCAGGATATCTTCCTCGGTCTCGTCGTCCGTAAAGACGTCCATCGGTTCCGCGTCTGGTAGGTCTGCAGTAAGTTCCTTTATCTCTTCCGGTTCGTCTGCATGAGGGTCGGTCGTGCCGACATCCCTTTCTGTCTCCATCGTTCCGAGAGCAGGAACCATGTTGTTGTTCACGTAGGTGTTGAATTCCCTTACCTTCTTCTGTTGATGGTAGAACTTCTTCTTGTCTTCCTCGGTCTGTTCTGCCATCACTCGGTTGTAGGTCTCTACCTTCTCCACCTGGTCGATATATCGGTCGCCCTGGAAGATGAACACATCCTGTGGCTTTCCGTCCTCGTCTGGCAGATAGTAGGCGGTCACCTTGTAGTTGTTAGGCGCAAGGCGCTCCAATACTTCGGGCTTGCTCAGCCACCAGTCTGCGTAGGCTACTCTTACCGTAGAGTTTCGTCTTACCGAGGTCTCCACCTTCTCGCCGATATATCGGGCAAGGGTAATAGCATCGAATGGGCGCAGGTTCGGGTTGATATTTTCCATCAGCACGTCCCATCGGGTCATACCGGGATATTTCTTCTGATTAGGGTGCAGCGTATGGTTCCACTCGTAGTTGTCGCGGCGGTCGTCTGCCACGAGCTCGTCAAAGGTGAAGTACTGCTTATCCTCCCAGGTATCATTGCCCGCATCGCTTATCTTCTTCGATTCCACTCTGTATTTCCACTTGCCGTAGAATCGGCCGATGCCTACGTGGTTGCGGTGGATGATGCGCCGCTTCTTGGCTCCGTTGAGGTTTTCTGCCTGTTTCTCCTGCGAGTTCAGTGGCGCACAGTAGCGCACATGGCTAAACACCGTTCCTTCCTGCAGCAGGGTGTACTTATACTCCGACATCAGGTGGTTCTCTACCTCAATACCTGCCGGAATACCCCAGCCATGCTTGGATATCAGCCTGAACATGTCTCTGAAACATTCCTTCACTAAGTTCTGGTCCTTGTCCCTGGAATAGCTGGCACCTAACACGCACTGGCTCACAGAGTCGTAGGCATAGTAGGCTTTCACCCTCAGTTTCGTATCCTTCAGCTTGCGGGTCAGATCCACGTCATCCATGGTTATCTGGCTCAGCGAGTATTCTCCGGCATGGCGGTGCATGTGAGGCATACTCTCGTGCATGAAGGTGCTCCAGCTCAGCTGGCTCTTATCCCAGATAAGCCTGTTCTTAGGCTTGTTCAGGATGTTGCGGATGGTGCTGTCGCTCAAACTCTTCGGGTTTCCGTCCTTGTCGCAGAAATCTTCCGGATTGAACAGCTCGCCCGTCTGAATATCATATACATCGAGCTCGCCACATACGAAAGCATCATACAGGTCTTTCACCTGTGAGTTGAGTGGCTTGTTAGGAAGGCATTGCAGACCAAGCACTAATTTTTCGGTCTTCACATCCACTTTTCGGGTGTTCTGATTGCCGAACTTACCGCTGATCAGCACGCCGTAGCCGCCAATCTTATACTCATTCACCTTCTTCCGGAATCTCAGTGTCGACTCGGGCAGGGTATGATGATAGGTTTCCTTCAGCACCTTGATGGTCTTGGCCATCATTTCCCAGTCGTAGCGTTCACCCATCAGTTTGCGGTAGGCAGAGGCACGTTCATAGAGCTTGATACAGGTATTGAGCACCGAGGCGTTCGTCACATACTCTATGATTTTCTCAGCCGTGAGGTCCAGCCCTGTCTGCTGCCTGCTCTGGAAGTAGCACATGGCGTGCTGATCCACCTCATAATTGGAAGTGATCCACCCTCGCAGCCTTACTTCAGGACCTCCGGGGAACTCTACTTCCACCGCCTTGCGGTATTTGGTAGGCAAGCTATCTACGGCAACCAGGGCATAACGTCCTTGTCCCTTACCACTACGCACTACGTTGATGCGGTTTCTGGCAGATAGCTGCTTGTAGTTCGAGGCTGTCATTATGTCACCGTCAACAAGCTCACGAGCAGATATGCAAAGTGTATTGCCGTAATATTCCATAACTATAATTTCTTTGCGTTTTGATTTCCGTACTTGCCACTTACGAGACAAGCATAGCCATTTCTTTCGAACAAATTCATCTTTTCGCGAAGTCTCAAAGGAGATGCCGGCAACTTATGATCACAATCGGCTCTTAGCTCTTTTACAGCATCTGCCAAAGATATCCAGTCGAACTTATCTCCCATTAACGGCTGCCAATATATACCATGATAATAAAGCTTTATACAACATCTCAGCATTGACGCATTTGCTATGCATCTCGCCTTCGCTTCAACTGTCAGGTCCTTATCGAAAAAGAACTCAGAAGCTTTAGAGTCTATGCAAAGGTTTTCCTTAAGCCATTTTTTTATTCTAAGCATATTGCCGCTTGGAATAACCGCTTCTAGTTTAAGGCGATACTTTACAGGTAGGCTATCAACTTCAACGAGAGCTGTATTTCCTTTTGCGCCACCGCCTCGACGTACCACGTTAATGCGGTTTCTTGTAGCCATCTTTTGGTAATTAGCCGGACTCATAATGCCCGCCTCACAAAGTTCTGGCACAGATATGCAAAGTGTATTGCCGTAATATTCCATAGCTATAACCTTTCTTTATTCTTCACTGGTGAAATAATCCCAGTTTCTACCCATACAGATGCCTACAGAGAGACATACGATGGCAGTAATCAGAAACCAAGTAACATCCATAATCTTCTTTTTATGATAATTAATCAGCAAGAAGGCCTATCAGCAAGAATGCTCTTTTTACCTTTTTACTTTTTTACCTTTAAGCTGTTTTTTGGCCATTAAAGCCTCGCACTCCTGTACGTGCCCAGCTGCCTCATCGTTCCATGCCGATGCGTAGCGTTGCAGGGAGGCCATCTCGCTCACCCGGACATTGTCCGCAGATACCATTTCCTTACCCTTGAAGAAGATGGTAGCATTACCTGTCTTCTTGTCAAACTCCAGCACCGCTCCGTTGGTGAAGTACTGTCTGAAGCTTCCCTCATGGTCGAAGAGTAGGGTGTCATCCTTCTCAGCCACCACCGTCTCCACGCCGCCGTTAATCTTGGCGTACTGGCGGATGCGCTTCGCCTTATCGCTTTCTCCCCGCTTGGGGTCGAAGGTGAGGGCAAGCCATATCGACTGGTCCGACACCTTGAAGGTCTTGCGTATTCCTTCGCGTACCTTCGTGCTTACGTCTATTGCTCTTTTCATATTCTAACAATATTATAATCCTTTTCTAATGGTGGAGGAAGGCGGAGTCGAACCGCCATACATTCCAGCTACCTCCAAGTTGCCGGGAAACGTTGCCCGGCTCGTTGTTAATCCTGATTCTTTCTACCCTTAGAAAACTAAACTTATGGCAAACATTAAGTATTTTTCGCTCAAAATGCTTATCTTTGCATCGAAATACATGTTTCACTTATAATAGATATAGCTTATGTATTTAATGAGAGCCATTGTTACAATCGATTCCCGCCAGATCGAATCCCGCAAAAGCCAGAATGATCTTAAAAAAGCACTAAGCCGTGTTTTGTCATTTTTCCAACCTTACGGAATAATTCCTGAGGATAAGACTGGCCAGTATCAATATTATTACGAGAACGAGGAAGCTGAGATGCTATGTTACTCAAACATTGCAGTCTCTGTAACGCTTCATCGACGGTGTGTAAACTTTCGAGAAGTTGCACTTTTATCTCAGATAGTTCAGACGACAGTAACCTGGCTTGACGATCCAAGCGGTTATTCATATCGTTGCCAAATTCTTGCACCGTATGTCTATGCGAAGAATGGCGATGCTTACGTTTTGCCATGATCTTTTCTTTTTGTCGAGGGTGCAACCATTACCGCTGCACCCTCATGGTTAAACACTCTATTTCTTCTCAACCTTATAGCCCTTACCTCGAAGGTAAGTCGCTACATACTCATCATCACCCACATCTTTGAGCACATCGAAGAGATATCCCTTCACATAGTCCGCAACTGCGCTTGATGATGCAAGCTCGATGTTCTTGGAGATAAACTCCACTTTCTTTGTTCTACCAAGGCCATTGAAGGCCTTCTCTACATTTTCCATCATTATAACTTTTTAAGTTCATAAATTTGCCCAGCTCGCGCTTTTTTAGTATCTTTGGCGCGGTGTTTATCTTAAACACGGTGCAAAGATAGGAAATTTTCTAATAACTACCAAATGTTTTAATAGATTTTTTCCTATTATGGTGTAATTTTTTAGAAAATAGGCTATGATAGTAGAAAGAATTAAGGAATATATGGACCATAAAGGTATCTCTGTAGCTGCTTTTGAAAGAAGTATAGGGATGTCTAACGCCTCGTTTGGTAAGTCTTTAAAAAATAAAGGAGCTATTGGTACCGATAAATTAGAAAATATCCTAAGTAGATACTCCGATATAAGTCCCCTTTGGCTCTTGACAGGCGAAGGAAACATGCTCAAAACGAGTACTTCAGGCGCTGATGAAGCACCATGTCCTGAGGAAAAGGAGAGAAAAACGGAGAAAAATGGAGAAAAGCAGAGAAGATCAGAGAAAAATAGAGAATATTCTTCTCGAATCCATAAGCTGCCGGAGGGAAGCATGGAGGGCATCCCACTCATACCTACCAGCGCTATGGCAGGCGCATTTACCTCCGATATCTCCTTCATGGAGTACGAATGCGAGCACTATTTCATACCAGACTTCAAGGGCGCCGACTTCCTCATCCGTGTGAAAGGCGACTCCATGCAGCCTACATACTACTCTGGCGACCTTGTGGCTTGTCAGAAGATACCGATGAACGACATCTTCTTCCAATGGAACAAAACTTATGTTCTCGATACCAACCAGGGAGCCATCATCAAGCGAGTGCTACCGGGCAAGGATGATGATCATATCTGCATCGTCTCCGATAACACCAAGTACCCACCGTTTGAACTGGAGAAATCATACCTCCACGCCATCGCCCTCGTCAGAGGCATCATCCGCCTGGAGTAACCTCGTTCTATACCCACCTTTAGGACCCGTATCATTTTCCCAGCTCCGGGAAGATGGTACACACCCGCAAAAGCGTCCCTCGGGTATTCTCCCTCTCCCTCAAAAGCACCCCTCAGGTGTTCCCCTCCCCTCAAAAAGCGCCCCTCATGTGT
>ERZ1034687.838-NODE-838-length-18253-cov-11.398011_pt1 | contig 18253 bp, 14 predicted proteins | sample MGYA00520704_ERZ1034687 | MGnify/ENA primary metagenome ERZ1034687 (study PRJEB33766, sample SAMN09781762) | gut metagenome | biome: gut microbiome | host: Homo sapiens | place: Madagascar | study: EMG produced TPA metagenomics assembly of the PRJNA485056 data... | reverse complement strand
TATAAAAGACTTTGAAAAGTCAACAAAAAATCAGTATTTTAATTATTTTTCTGTATTAAAGAAGCATTTTCAACACGTTTATTAAGATAAGGGGGCTTATCATGGCAAAACCAATAAGTGAAGATAAAAGAAATATGATTCTTAATGGTAATCTCTTTCATGCAATTCTCATGCTTGCGATTCCGGTTATGATTAATAGTTTTATCCAGTCAATGTACAATCTTACAGATACTTTCTGGCTTGGAAGAATAGGTACTGAGAACCAGTCAGCCATCACACTTGTTTCTCCTTTCCAGAATATCCTGATTAATTTCGGTAACGGCATAACAACTGCAGGTGCAATCCTTATATCACAGTACCTCGGTGCAAGAGAAGATGAACAGGCTAATTCAATGGCTAACCACATCTGCCTTACTTCACTTGCATTTTCAGTATTATGCGCACTTATATGCTGGCTTGTCTCTCCGGGACTTGTGAAATGGCTCGGTGCTGAAGGAAGTATATATAAATACGGACTTACATACATAAGAATTGTAGTACTTGATCTGCCTTTTCTGTTTACCATTAACCTCTTCACATCAGTCAAACAGTCTCAGGGCGACACAGTAAAACCAATGCTTCTTAATATGTTTGGCGTTGTTATTAATCTTATATTAGACCCGTTATTCCTTATGGTTTTCAAATGGGGTATCGCTGGTGCTGCCCTTGCAACTCTCATTGCCAAAATTCCATGTGCAGTGATTGCACTTATTGTACTTACAAGACCAGAACAGCTTATAAGAATTAATTTCAGGGGATTTAAGTTTGATAAAAGCAAGATGGGTTCGATTGTAAAAATCGGACTTCCAACAGCAATCGGCGGAAGCACTATGCAGCTTGGTTTCCTTCTTATGACTAAAAATGTTAATGCTTACGGATTTATTGCAACAAGCGCTTATGGTATTGGCAACAAGATTAACAGTATCATCACAATGCCTGCAAATGGTATCGGCTCCGCCATATCAACTATCGTTGGGCAAAATGTAGGTGCCGGTCAGAAAGACAGAGCAGACAAGGCTTACCATTACGCACTCCGTATGGGTGCACTGTTTCTGTTATTCTTTGGTTTGATTCTGTCAAGAAGATTTATATCTCAGGCTATGGTAACATTTTTCTCAACTGATGAAAGAGTTATTCCGCTGGCAACAGATTTTCTCTCACTTATGGCATTCTGGTGCTGGAGCAACGCATTTTACAATGTCACTCAGGGACTTTTTCAGGGAAGCGGTCACACCATGATAACCATGATTGTCGACGCTTCAAGAATCTGGATATTCCGTCTGCTGACCCTCTGGGTATGTGCCAATGTGCTTAATATGGGGGTTGCATCTGTATGGTATGCTGTCGTAATCAGTAATGGAACATCTGCTGCCATACTTTATGGCCTCTACTGGACAGGAATATGGAAGAAATCTACTATAAAAATTGAAAAAACAGAAGGTTAATTAAAGAAATACATTTACCGATATACACTATAGAAATACTACAATAAAAGTCCAAGGAGGGATATCATGTCATTAAACGGAGTTAATTCAAATTATCAGGCTTACGAAACAAATACTGTTTCAGGTTCTGATAAAAAGGTTTCAACTAAAGAGATTTCAAAGACTACAGCTTATTCTGATGTAGCGGCAACCTATGAGCATGCTTCACAGTCTGAAGGTTTAGTAGCAGCTGTTAATAAGAAAGCTTCTAACGCTTCTATTGTTGCACAGTTAAAGGCGGACCAGGAAACACGCATGGCTCAGATGCAAAGCCTCGTTACTAAGATGTTCTCTAAACAGGGAATAACTATTGGAACTGCTGATGATATGTGGAAAGCACTTGCAGGCGGTAACTTCACAGCAGACGCTGACACTATTGCACAGGCTAAGGAAGATATTTCTGAAAATGGTTACTGGGGTGTTAAACAGACATCTGAAAGAATCTTTTCATTTGCACAGGCACTCGCAGGTGATGATGAAGAGAAGATGTCTAAGATGAAAGAAGCATTTGAAAAAGGTTTTAAAGAAGCCACTAAAACATGGGGCAAGGAACTTCCTGATATTTCCCAGAACACAAGAGATGCTGTTCTTAAGAAATTCGACGATTACTTTGCCGGTAAGAATTCATAATCAGACATAGAGGTACAGACTTTACAGACTGTACCTCTTTTTATGTCTATGCCTTCACAAGAAGAAGCTTGGTACCCCGTGGTATAATCACAGACTCTGACAGTCCATCAGCGCATTTAGGATTACTTGCCTTTATTGAATCTGCTGTTGTATGATACATTTTAGATACATCCCATAATGTTTTAGTGCCATCAGCAATATACCCGGTCATTGACGGCATCTTTGACAGATCACATTTTTCTTCTGACATATAAGCACTTTTTATGCCACTATACTCAAAGTTTCTAAAAACAATTACATCCAGTGAAACTGATGATTTAACCTCTATTACACCTGCACTGTTTATTGTGGCTGAAAGCTGCTGTACTGACGGCTTTATGTTGTATTCGAGTGAATCCTTACTGACGCCGTCAATCTTAACTGTACCTGCAAACGGAATGATTGTATGCACACTGCCAAGCGGCTGACTGTCACTTGAAGTTATGTAAAATACATTTGCACTTACAACACCTTCCGCAACCAGCTCTCCTTCTTTATATGTCACATCGTCAAGCTGCACCGTAGCTGTACAGTTACATATCTGCATAAGGTCAGCATAATTCTCGAGCTGGAGATTACCTGAAACACGGCTTGATACATTATTTCGTACAACAAGGCAACGAAGCTGTGTATCTGCATTCTCTATTTCCATATCATATGAAGGCGAGTATATATCTGCTATAACATCCTTCTTACGCTCCTCATATGCTTTTACATCCATATCAAGAACCACTTCAACTGCAATATCGCGGTTTTCACCATCTAAGTCGGGCCGCTCCTCAACTGTCTTTCCAATTATCTGAAAATTAACATATGGAATCATATCTGCATTGCAGCCACTTATATCCAGACTTCCTTCAAATGATGCTGTTGTCTCATACCACTGCACATTGCCTGTTTCGCCATTTCCGATATACATTACAAATATATCTAAATCACCAGCAAGTTTAAGGCCATCATCTGCCAGTCTTGTATTTAGATTTCTTACATCTACATCATCCCAGATTATTTCCTGTATCTCTGGTTTGCCTGCCGGAAGTGATACATTTTCCCTGATTCTGAAATTATCACGCTGATTGACTGCAAGCTGTACGAATTCCAGTTCTTTCTTTAACTGCTGGATATCTGTATTCTCTGTCTCCTCAACTCCTGTTATCATCTGTATATCCTGCAGATTCTCACATATAAGCTTAAGCGTAACAATTGCCTTCACACTTATTTTTCTTGAATTAATTGCCTTAATACTAAGATCTTCTATTGATGCCTGACATGTGACATAATCACCTGTACAGTCACTTGAAAGATTAACATTTTCAGAAAAGCTCATTTTCCCAGTCATCTTGACAGGCTTCATTCTCTCTGAATCAGATGATGCCCCAATATAGAGAAGTGCAAATTTTAATTCTCCATCAACTATCGCTTTATCCTTATTTACCTTTACACTGTCGGTCTGGACATTTCCCCATTCCTTTACTATGAGTTCAATATCATCTTTCGTGTCTGGCACATTAAAATCATCGTCCAGTGTAATCTGTGCCACGGTATTACATTTTAAACGGTATTCATGAATATTTTCTGTTCTGAGTCTCACAGACTGACCTCCCATACATTCTACATTTTAAATACGACACTTTCTTCCCGCCGCTCCATCTTTAGCACTATTACCGGATATGTTTCCACCTCATTTACCGCTTCCCCAGCCGCAGGTCCTATCAGGTTAAGGTCAATGTACAACGCATTATCCCCCGTGTACACATCATTAACCTTAATGGAATACCCGCTGGTCTCCCGTGTTCCATACCCGGCCACAACATATGTATAATCCTTAGTCGTATATGTAAGCCTCATCACTTTATCTTTTTTGCTTTCGATAAGCTTCTTAAGCTCTTCCGGCAGGTCTGCATTTTCAACCACTGTATAATCAACACTGGTCTTATTATCTGGCTCTTTGCTGCCAGAACACCCTGTCATGGCACACGCAGGCATAATTATCAACAATGCCAACATAAACGTCATGATTTTTCCCCATAATTTTCCACACATAAAAAACACCCCCACAATAAGACCTATTTAATCTTATGTGGAGGTAAAAAAAATATTCATATAAAGTTATTGTTTATGTTCATTCACCATATGAACACGCACGCTCCCAGTGTCTGTCTATGGCTTACGCTTTCAGTATTCCTGCGCTTAGCAGGAGTAAATGCCGCTATCTACAGAGTTTATTACAGTGTGTGAAAGCAAACGCACTTCGTTTGAACGAGCTTTCACACACTGAACTTATGTATATAGCGGCATTAACTCCTACACAGCTCGTCATAATTCAAGCATAAGCCATAGACAGACACTGGGAGCTGGTTGTACATATGCCGAATGAGTGTAAATAATAGATAGTAAGATTTTTTAAACCTTACACAGCGTATCCCTTACTCTTTATAACTTCTATAACCTGATCGACATATTTCTCGCACTCTTCTGTGCTTCCTGCCTCAACCATTACACGGACAACAGGCTCTGTTCCGCTTTCGCGTACGAGGATTCTTCCATCTGCGCCAAGTTCATTGGCAACTGCCTCAACTGCGGCCTTAACATCTGCATCATCCTGTGCCTGTGTCTTATCTGTAACCCTGATATTCTTAAGAACCTGTGGATATATAACAAGTGGTGCTGCAAGCTCTGACAATGTCTTCTTCTTTGCAAGCATAACCTCCATCATCTTAAGGGCTGTGATAATTCCATCACCTGTTGTTGCATATTTAGAGAATATTATGTGTCCTGACTGCTCTCCACCTATACGGTAGCCGTTCTCTGACATACACTCATATACATACTTATCTCCAACCTTAGTCTTTTCGTACTCAATTCCTACTGCATCAAATGCTTTGTAAAGTCCGAAGTTAGACATTACTGTTGTTACAACCTTGTTTCCGACAAGCTTATCTCTATCCTTCATATAACATCCATAGATATAGAGAATATGGTCACCTGTTATGATCTCACCCTTCTCATCTACACACAGACATCTGTCAGCATCACCGTCAAACGCAAATCCTACATCAAGATGCTCTCTTCTTACTAAATCCTGAAGTCCTTCAATATGTGTAGAACCGCAGTTTGCATTAATATTAGTTCCGTCCGGAGCAGCATTTATAACATATGTCTTAGCTCCAAGTGCGTCAAATACAGCTTTTGCAAGTGTCCATGCACTACCATTAGAAGCATCAAGACCTACTCTTATTCCTTTGAATGAATAAATTGCAAGACTCATAAGATATCCCATATATCTGTTACGACCTGCTGTGTAATCAACTGTACATCCAATGTTTTCTCGTGTTGCGTATGAAATTTCTCCAAGCTCACCATCAAGGTACTTCTCGATTTCAGCGATAACATCCTCTTTCATCTTCTCACCTGCAGCATTAATAAGCTTAATTCCATTGTCGTAGAAAGGATTATGGCTTGCAGATATCATAATTCCACAATCAAAATCTTCTGTTCTTGCTACATAAGAAACACTTGGTGTAGTTGTAACATGAAGAAGATATGCATCTGCTCCTGAAGCTGTAAGTCCGGCAACTAAAGAATACTCAAACATATAACTGCTTCTTCTTGTATCCTTACCAATAACAATCTTTGCCTTACCATCCTCATGATTCTTTCCATAATACCAGCCTAAGAATCTTCCCACCTTAAATGCATGGTCAACTGTAAGAGTTACATTTGCTTCCCCTCTGAATCCGTCAGTTCCAAAATACTTACCCATAATCTACTCCTTAATCATCATATCCGTTAGGATTATTCTTCTGCCATCTCCATGAATCAGCACACATAGTCTTTAAATCACGCTCTGCTTTCCAGTGAAGCTCTCTCTCTGCCTTACCTGCGTCACAGTAGCATGTTGCGATATCACCTGGTCTTCTTGCCTTAATTACATATGGTATATGTATTCCCGTAGCAGCCTCAAAATTCTTTACTATATCAAGCACTGAATATCCATTGCCTGTTCCAAGATTATATATTGCAATTCCCGGATTATCATTAAGCTTTTCTATAGCCTTAACATGTCCAAGTGCAAGGTCAACCACATGGATATAATCTCTTACACCTGTTCCATCATGAGTATCATAATCATTACCAAATACACCAAGCTCCTTTAACTTTCCAACAGCAACCTGTGTTATATATGGCATAAGATTATTAGGAACTCCGTTAGGATTCTCTCCTATTGTTCCGCTCTCATGTGCTCCAATTGGGTTAAAGTATCTTAAAAGAATTACATTCCATTCCGGGTCAGCCTTCTGGATATCTGTAAGAATCTCCTCAAGCATTCCCTTAGTCTTACCATAAGGATTAGTAATCTCACCCTTAGGGCATTCCTCTGTAATAGGAACAAATGCAGGATCTCCATAAACTGTAGCTGAAGATGAGAATATAATATTCTTAACACCATGATTTCTCATAACATCAAAAAGTGTAAGTGAACCGGATATATTATTCATATAATACTCAAGCGGCTTGGCTACTGACTCACCTACTGCCTTAAGTCCTGCAAAATGTATAACACTATCGATACTTTCTTTCTCAAATATCTCATTTAATGCTGCAGCGTCATTAATGTCTGCCTCATAAAATGTAACTTTCTTTCCTGTAATCTTCTCAACTCTTTCTAAAGACTTTCTGCTTGAATTTACAAGATTATCAACGACTACAACATCATAACCTGCATTCTGAAGTTCTACTACTGTGTGGCTTCCAATAAAGCCTGCTCCGCCTGTAACTAATATTGCCATTATTATCTCCTTTATGTTCTATACTAATATAGCCACAAAACTTCATATAACATGTCGTTCTGTGGCTTATTATATGTCTTGTGTTACGATATTATTTGTCGCCTTTCATCATACGCTCAGTTGACCATATTTCAACCTCGTACCTGTTGCTCTTATTGTATCTCTTTCTGAGATTCTTAAGCTGCTTTAAGTACTCTAATGTAACCTTTCCTGAAAGCTTTGATTCACCTTCTGTTCTCTGCTGGAATTTGTATGGAATCTCTACAACCTTGCTGTATGTACCCATTGCAAGAACCTCAACCATAATCTTCCATCCGATTGGCTGAAGATCAGCATTCTCAATAACTTCTCTTCTGAACATAAAGAGTCCGCTTGTAGGATCTGATATCTTTCTAAGGCAAGGCAACATAACCTGTCCTATCTTTCTTGCTGTTCCAGATACGAACTTTCTGTACCAGTTAAGTCCGCCATCATCTCCACCCGGAATAAGTCGGCTAGGTATACAGAAATCTGCACCACTTTCCATAGCCTTATACATATATTTAAGAACGATTGGCGGGTGCTGTAAATCAGCATCCATACATGCCATATATTCTCCCTTTGCAAGCTTAAAACCATCGAGAACAGCAGTTGCTAATCCTGTACCATTCTTTCTGTGTTCCATTCTCACCTGTGGATATTCCTTAGCAACTTCCGTAATTACATCAGGTGTATTGTCCTTACTGTCATCGACAAAGACAATTTCATAATCAACACCCTTCAAAGCAACATCAATCTGTGCTACAAGATTTCTGATGTTCTTGCTTTCATTAAATGTTGGTATTACTACTGATAACATTATTATACTCTCCTTTAAAAAGAATTCTCTCGTCATTATACATCAATATACGACAAAGTAAAACATTTTTTTATACTCTGGTAACAACCATGGTTGCCTGTCCCTTAACTATTATTGAACGAAGACCTGCACTTACAAAGAAACTGTCGCCTGCTTTAAACTCCATAGTCTTTTCATAATCATCAGTTTCAATAGTTCCTGACCCGTTAATGAAAAGTACAGAAACAAAGGATGCCTCATCAACAGTAATCTTTGCTTCGTCACTGACATCATACTTATATACTTCAAAGTATTTGCACTGGACAAGTCTTTCTTCTGTGAAATGTTCATTTCTTGCAATAACAACTTCTGTCTTATTGTCCTTGACATATTTATGGTTATCAACAACATCAAGTGCTTTCTTTACATGAAGTTCTCTCGGATTACCGAACTTGTCCCTTCTGTCATAATCATACATACGGTAGGTACAGTTAGAATTCTGCTGTATCTCACATATGAATACACCTGCGCCTATTGCATGGATTGTTCCTGCCTTAACCATGACAACATCGCCTGCTTTAACCTCTATCTTATTAAGTATGTCTGTGATTGTATTATTATTAATTCTCTCAAGAATTTCTTCCTTAGATGCGTCTCTTGAAAGCCCGCAGTACAGATATGATCCCGGTTCACTGTCCACTACATACCACATCTCATTCTTTCCATATTCATTCTCATTCTCAAGAGCATATTCATCATCAGGATGAATCTGTATAGAAAGTGCCTGCTTTGCATCTATGAATTTTATAAGGATAGGAAATCTGTCCTGTGCCTGACATTTCCAGCCTAATGCTTCTTTTCCTATAATATTAAGGTACTCATTAAAGAGCATTCCTTTATATCTTCCCTCAGCTATACGGCTCTGACCGTCAGGATGAGCTGAAAGTTCCCAGCTCTCACCGATGACATCATAATCACATTTCTTGCCATATACATCACGAATCTTGGTTCCACCCCACAGATTATCCTTAAATGCAGGTTCAAGCTTCGCAATAGGACTCTTATCCAGTCTTACATAATTAGCAGATGCCTGTGGATTATCCTTATTATATATCTTAACAAGATCTGTATCTGATATATTATCTCCAATACCAACCTCTATTACTACCACATTCTTGTCTGTCTTATTAGCAATCCTGTGTTTCGTTCCCACTGGAATGAACACACTTTCATATTTGTTATAATCAGCAGTTTCATTACCAAGTGTAATTGTAGCAATACCTTCAACTATTGACCAGTGCTCAGTTCTCTTTTCATGCCGGTGAAGAGACATTGACATTCCTGGAAAAACAGTAAGTTTCCTGACTTTATACCCTTGGGAATAATTAAGTATCTCCTGTATTCCCCATTCCTTATAAGTAGTCCTGTTATAATCGAAAAACGCTTCATAAGTATCCATATTATCTTTCATAATCTGCTTGATATTATCAGCAGACTTTTTAGAAGATACATATGTTGCATCATCTGTATTAACAACTACAAGATCTCTTAAATCATTGGCGACAACAAGCCTCTTCGGTGCATTATTTATAATATTAACATTATCGCAGTCATTCTTGATAACACATTCTGACTTGATATTGTTTCCAAATTCAGCTAAATCGCTGGCATTGCCGACATCCATCCACTCAAAATGTGCTTCAACTACTTTTATTGAATCACATTTTTCAAGGAGAAGTGTTTCAATACTGCCATGCGGCATAGACTGCATAACTGTTTCCGAAAATCTGACAGACCTTCTGATTGCCGGCACCTTTCTCTTAGCTGTCTTACAGGTAGTGTACAGTTCTGATGCAAGGCGTCTTGCAGCATTAGTCATATCCCCTGCTCTGAATACAAGTATTCCACTGTTCCACAGATATCCCTCATCATAATCATATCCAAGCAGGCCTTCTGTCTCATCTTCATCGAAATCCATTCTTGCAATAAACTTCTTAACATTCTCTTTATTCCGAAGAATGTACCCATAAGTGGATGACTGTGATTCCGGCTTAATGCCTAATACAGCAAGATATCCTTCTTTTGCATATTCTTTAGCCTCAATTATTGAATCTTTATAACCATCACCCTCAATCAGGTTGTCCGAATTAACAACCAGAACTAATTCTGACGGGTTGGCAAACATAGTCCCTAACAATACAGCTGCTCCTGTTCCCTTGGGTGTACCCTCAAGGATAACTCTGTACTTAAGACTCTGAAATGCCTTCATCTGTCCATTAACAATATTCTTATAGCTCTCATTGGTAACTATTATAAATTCCTCACAGAAAGGCATATTCCTTACTACAGTTTCCTGTAATATGGAACGGCCTTCTTTTATTTTCATAAACTGTTTTGGAAACTGCCTTCTTGATAATGGCCATAAACTATCACCACTACCTCCAGCTAAAATTACACATTTCATAGCAATCCTTCCTTAATCCTGTTATGTATCTGTATTATTTACTCCTGACTTACTTAATTATTATTAGCATTAACATCTGCCGCAGCAGTTGTATTATCAACAGCTTCTGTTGTCTTTGTTTCTTTTGTAGTTTCCTCTGTTACAGGCTCTGTTGCCTTTGTTTCTTTTGTAGTTTCCTCTGTTACAGACTCTGTTTCCTTTGTTGTAGTTTCTATAGATTCGTTTGTCTTTGTTTCGTCTGCCTCTGTTTCTTTCTCGTCCTTTTCCTCTTCTCCACCATCATTATCTTCTATGCCACTTGCAGAATCTTCTACAGTCTCTTCCTCAGCATCTTTTATAGTTGCTTTATTTGGTCTCTTAGTATTTTCTTCTGTGGACTCATCAGCCTTAGTAGTCTCCTTTACAGCTTCATTATCAGCTGCTGTTGTATCATCTGCTTTCTTCGTAGCTTTAGCCTGAGTTACCTTTTCCTTAGATGTTGTTGTTTCAGCTGTTGTAACCCTTGTATTGTTTGAATTATTATTCTTCTTAGCATCTGTTTTAGAATCGCCTGATAATACAGCCGATAAAAATACACTTAAAACTATTGCAAATAATATAACGCCTCCAGCTACATAAACCACAATTCTTCTTGCAGCCTGTGATAATGACGGAAACAATTTCCCTACAACTCCTGCCAGCTTTCTCACAATAGGATTTGATGCATCTGCTCTTCTCATTGCAGCACTACGATCCGCCTTTGTTCTTCTGAATGGATGTTCATCACTATCATCATCTATATCATCATCTTCAAAATATGACTTTTCATCATCTTCCGGCTCTGAGTCGTCGTCTGTTTCTTCAGACTCATAATACAATGCATCAGGCTCGGCACCATCTTCCGTTTCATATCTGTCAGCCTCATACTCATCATCAGAGCCATTCTCTTCTTCATATTCTGATTCTTCTGTCTCAAGTTCAATACCAAGCATCTGTGCTTTTGTCTTAACAATTAATTCACATATAAATGCACTGTCTACATCAAGCAGTTCTTCTATTTCATCAACAGAATGCATTTCATATCCGTAAAGTTCAAGAAGGATTGTCTGTACTCTGGATAAACTTCTGATAGCTTCACTGGTATTATCATAATCTGCCGGATTTCTGAACATTTTAACATTATCTCTGATAATATTATATAATTCAGCATCTTCCTTAATCTTATTAAATTCATATTCTAATCCGGTCACATTATTTTTAATTGTATTCTTGTCAATCAGTCCAAACATAAATGCAGATACAAGTGTTGCTACCTGCCTGTGTATATTTTTACTAACATCAATTTTATCAATATTATTACATAAATAAATAAATGCCCTGCTAGTTACTTTCTTGCTATTATCTCCAAATACCGGGTATACAAGTGCATATACTTCCTTATAAAATTCCTTGCAGAATACTTCCTTATCCTGATTACCAGAAACAACATCTTTAATAAGCTTAACTAACTGTTCATCATTCTTACTCATATTACTCCTCATTTCTGCATATATTTATCCATTTAAATAAACACTTCGTATAATTATATCACTATGTTAAAGAATTGTCACCTTTTTAATATTTCCATGCACTCATATCTACATTTCCAGAAATGCCCGGTATAGAACCTGACTCTGTAAACTGCCACATCTGGTAGCTTCCACCATAAGTGCAGCTGCTTCTATACTGTGCAAGCCATACAGTACTTCCAGAAGCAAGTCCTCCTGCATTGATTCTGTTAGTCATCCAGTCTTTATTAGCATATACCATTGCCGAATACCCGGCACCCCTTATCGTCTGTACAAATGCATTAATAACAGCCGTTCTTTCCGCAACCGATATTTTATCTCCTCTTCCTCTTCCATTTCCTGCACTCTCTACATCTATTGCCAGCGGAAGAGATACATTATACCCACTACATGCAGATATAATAAAACTTGCCTCTTCAACAGCTTCATTAGTATTAACCGCCTGAGTAACAATATAGGCTCCAACTTTGACACCTGCAGCTGTTGCATTCCTCATGTTTGTATCAAATCGTTTATCCTTTACCAGTCTGGCAGTCTCATATCCCCTGTAGCCTACACGTATAATTGCATAGTCAATTCCTGCTGCCTTAACGCGATTCCAGTCAATATCTCCGTTATAAGTAGATACATCTATTACCAGATGTGAGCCAAGCGAACCGTCTCCATTAAAATAATATTGTAATCCGTCAATCTGATTCCATCCCGTAACCGCCTGCGAATTTCTGAAATAATATGTTTTCCCCTGTATATTCTGCCATCCATCAGCATATACAGTCTCTGTCTCAGCTTCTAATGAAAGAAGGATATAATTTTTTCTGGCTGTCGTACTCTGATTATCAGATGGTTTAGTATTTTCTCCCTTAGTAGTTTCTTCTGTTTTAGAAGTTTCTTCTGATTTAGTACTCTCACCTGTTGTCTTTGTTTCACTCTGTGTTTCTTTAGTTCCTGCTGCAGTTTCCTTAAGATTATCTGCAAATACTGTTGTATTATTAGTCATCTCAACATTTTCAGCACTAATATTTCGCTCAGGTACAAGGAATTTTGTTACAACATCTGCCTGCCCTCCTGTTATCTGAATCTTTCCTGTTTCATATATGTATCCTGAATATGCAGACACACTATGATCATCTATTAAAACAGAGCCAGCTGTATATCTGGCAGCTTCATCGTCCGTAAGCTGCATTGTACTTCTGCCTGTTATCTTATAGATTATATTGTCACCCGATTTCTTCAAAGCAGTAACATTGACTTCCCCTGCTGAAGCTGTTGTTTCAGGTACAGAAACTGCAGGTGAAGAATTAGAACGGTTCTTTGATGGATCCTCTTTCTGTGTAGCAGCTGAATCTGCCACAACCTTTTCCATAATGTCATCCATTACTGCAAATGTCTCAACTGTCGCTTCTGCTGCATCCGGAGTCTTATACCCTTCCTCAGCCTGCACTACCAAAGTGTATGTTCCCGTTTCAAGATTCGGCATAAGAACTGTACCATCCTTGTCATCATCTTCATAAACTTCCTTATCGACATCCTCAACATTCTGTCCTGCATATGCAGACTTCAGTTTTTCAATCTGCTCTTCATTATCCTCTTTACTGCCACTTAAAAGGTTAAATACAAGATTATGTCCTGAAAGAATCTCTCCATCTTCACCATACACACTTGCAGTAATAGTATTTTCATCTGCTACCGCTTCCAGATAAAGCGACAAAACTGGTGCTTTCATTTCTTCTGCTGTTTCCATCTGTGTTGATGTATCTTCTATTGCTGCAACATCAGTACTTTTCTGCTTCCCAATACGACTGACAACTGACACCGTAATAACTATTCCGGCAACTGCCACAACAACAGCACCACCACACACAGCCGTTATAATGACATGCTTCTTTACCCTGAAAAAATCCTGAAGCCATATCTTTGCTGTCTGTATAAAAGAAAGTTCTGTAATCTCTAATATCTCATACTCACTATCCTGAGAAACAACTTCCTGTTCACTTATTGTATCTTTCTTAAATAATTTCTTTAATGAAAACATTTTTTCTCCATTTTAAAAGTTGTATAATCTCAATAACGGCGCTACATTTTATATGATAGCGCCGTTTGTAACCCGTTGTTATTATTTATTGTTAATTACCGTCTCTTCCGTTGTCTCCTGCTTCTTAGCTGCAACAGATAACTTTCTGGTTTCTGTCTGACTTTCTGATACAGACTCTGTCTGGCTCTCACTCTCTGTTTCCTTCTGAGTTTCTTTTTCTGTTTCTGTTTCCTTTGCTATAACTGTCATTACAGCAGTCTGTTTTACAGTTCCATCCTTTGGCACATCAAAGTAATATACAACAGAATAAGTATAATTCTTTACATCGTACACATTTGAAAGTGCCTGCTCCGGCGACATAGTTATTTCCTCACCGGTTGCAATATTTCTTTCGATAACCTCATACTGTGTAAGTGTTGCATTTTCAGATAAGCTGTTGGTTCCAGACACTCCATTTACAAAGCTGAAACCTGCCGGAAGTCTGCCTGAGGCATCTGACTGTACATTAATATCCGGTGTTACAAGTTTTGCTGTAACATCAACGATATTAAGGACTGCATCCTTTGTTATATTACCAGATTTCGGATCTTTAAATGAATATCTGACTGTATATCTGCCTGGCTGTGATAATGCATCTTCTTCATCAACTGAATTTCCTGAAGAATCAATTATATCATAATCCACATCCATCTCATAGCCTATTGAATTAACTCCTTTAACCCCTGACATGAAATCCACACCCTCATTGAGCTTTCCTGAATCATGTCCCAGATATCTTGTTATGTTAGTATTAGTTACTGTCAATGCAGCATCCTGTGCACCATTAACTTTATAGTTGGCATATCCAAAGAATGCAATGTTCATATCTACATATCCATCAATACCATCAACCGTATCAGTTACTCCATACTGCCACATATCATAATGCCACTTGAAGCTTGCAAGGTCATCACCGTATGTCCAACGTGTTGAAGTATAATAGTACTCGCTCCAGTATGCTGCCATCCATACTTTAAATTTGTTGGAAAGCTTTTCCCCATTAAAGTTATTGTACCATCTGTTTCTGTTAGAATATACCATTGGCTGATATCCATAACTCTTTATTACATTACAGAAAGTCTCACATGCTTCTGTTACTGAATTATAATCACCATCTAATTCCCAGTCAAACGCAACCGGATATGTAATCTGATAGTCTTTTATAAGATTAATACAGAAACTTGCTTCATCATACGCAGTCTTTGCATCTGTTGCACCTGAATAAAAATATATTCCTACCTGGATGCCGTTAGCTAATGCTCCCTGAATATTCTGCTTGAATTTTCTATCTTCGTATAAACCATCATCTCCGCCACCACATTTAATCATTGCAAATGTAATTCCATCGGCAGCAACCTTTGACCAGTCTATATCTCCCTGCCATCTTGATACATCTATACCATACACAAGCTGATTAACTTCATATATCTGATCAGAACTTGATGTTTCCTCAGTTCCTGAATCTGAAACCTCTGCATCCTCTCTTGATGGCTCTGATGAATTATCTTCAACTACCTCAAGCTCTTCTATATCCTTTACTGCAACAGGACCAGCACCACTGTCTGCAACAGCTTCAATTATCTGATTAAGTTCCTCACTTGTTGTATCATCACTTGAAAGTGCTTCCTCCATGAGACTTTCAAGCTCTTCTACTGACGAGCTCTCTTCTTCAGCTGTTTCTTCCTGAGTTTCTGCAAGAATCTTATTAAGTTTATCAAGTCTTTCTGATTCAGTTTCAGTCTCAGACTCATGCTCAGTTTCCTGTGCCTGCACAACATTTTTAGTGTTATTATGTTTAACATACTCAACACCTGTAACTGTTGCCGCAGTTCCCGACACCGCAACTGCACCTGTAATAATACAAATCTTGGCATGTGCCACAAATACTGACTTCCATACTTCTGCCAGCTTACCTGCTAAACCTTCTAATAATTCTTTCATTCTTAATCGTATCTCCTAATTCTCCTAAACCACATGTATTTTAATCATAATAATGCTTAAAGTACACTCTTCCAAATATAGCCCATGTATCAATAAATGCCTGCCATATATCTTTCATCCCTATTCGTCGGCTATCCGAATCTCTGACATATACAACTTCAACCGGCATCTGTGCAATTGTAAAACCTCTTCTGTGTATAGCAACCAGAAGTTCTATATCATAGGCAAATCCTGATGTCCTGACAAGATGTGCCACCGGCTTGATTGCCTCCACTCGGAATACCTTAAGCCCTGTCTGTGTATCCCTTACATTAAGATGAAACATCACAAGCAGCATTATGTAATAACCCATGCTTATAACCTTTCTCTTAAATGGATAATCCAGCTTGGAATCCTTATGGAACTTGCATCCAATTACAACATCTTTATTATCGTCAAGCATTTTTTGAAGATAACCTTCAAGCTGTGATGGATTCAATTCTAAATCTGCATCAACAAATGCAACATACTTTCCTTCCACCTGTGAAACACCGGCAATTATAGCATTACCCTTGCCTCTGTTCTTGGTAGAACTTATCATACGCACTCTGTCGTCCTCTTTAACTGCTTTTTCAATTTCAGATTTCGTATTGTCCCTGCTTCCATCATTAACCACAACTATCTCTAATTCTGGAACAAACTTTTCAACAATTCTGAGTGTTTCTTTAATACTGTTATATATAAGCTTTTCCTCATTATAAGCTGGCATAACTATTGACAACATCCCATCCAGATTAACCATTGAAATTCCCCTCTCGTGTCTGCACATTTATTAATATTACAATGCTATGATGACTTTTTCAAGTATAGACACGCAATTAACGCAGATAATATTAGAAGATTCAAAAAAAACAATTGAGGAGAACCGATATGAATAACTCAGAAAATCTTCCAACAGACAACAACAATAAATCTATCGTAAAAGGTCAAACTATGTACAATTGGGAAACTCACGATAATCAGGACAAAGTGATTCTCGACAGCATTAATGCAATCGAAAGAAGACGTGAGCATATGACTGACGAACAGTTAAGAAAAGCATATGCAGAATTACAGACAGGACTTGGTCCTGATATATACAGTCAGTTATGTGACCGCAAGGCAAGTGACAATTTTCAGGGGTGACTTTATTATGGGTCACCCCCACCACCTGCAATTATATATTATTTGCGGCACAGTCAAGTGCTGCTGCCACAACAGCATCCATGTCATAATATTTGTACTCACCAAGACGTCCGCCGAATATAACTTTGCTTTCAGCGTCAGCAAGCTCCTTATACTGTGCATATAAAGCGCCGTTCTTCTCATCATTTACAGGATAATATGGCTCATCACCCGGCTTCCACTCAGAGCTGTATTCACGGCTGATAACAGTCTTAGGAAGGTCGTCGCCATTCTCATCCTTACCGAACTCAAACCATTTGTGTTCAATAATTCTTGTCCATGGAGTTTCGGCATCAGTATAATTAACTGCTGCATTACCCTGAAAATTAGGAGTATCCAAAGTCTCTGTTTCAAACCTTACTGAACGGTATTCAAGATTACCAAGCTTATAATCAAAGTATGCGTCTATCGCACCTGTATATACAACCTTTTCAGCCTGACTGTCTAATTCTTCCTTCGCATCAGCAGATGCAAGATAATCAACGCCAAGTCTTACCTCAATGCTTCCGGAAAGCTCGCTGTCATTAAGCATATTGGCAACCATCTTAGTATATCCGCCCTCAGGGATTCCCTGATAAAGCGCGTTAAAATAATTATTATCAAATGTAAGTCTTACAGGAAGTCTCTTGATAATAAATGATGGAAGCTCATTACATGGTCTGCCCCACTGCTTCTGTGTATATCCCTTAATAAGCTTCTCGTATATATCGGTTCCGACAAGACTTATAGCCTGCTCCTCAAGGTTCTCAGGCTCTGTGATTCCTGCTTCCTTTCTCTGCTGCTCGATTCTTTCTGCAGCCTCCTGTGGTGTCACAACGCCCCACATCTTATTGAAGGTATACATATTAAATGGCAGTGAATACAGTTCCCCCTTATAATTAGCAACAGGTGAATTAGTGAATCTGTTAAATGTAGTAAACTGTGAAAGATACTCCCACGCCTTCTTATTATTGGTATGAAAAATGTGCGCACCATATACATGCACATTAATACCTTCCATCTTCTCTGTATATACATTACCGGCTATATTATTTCTCTTATCTATTACAAGAACCTTCTTTCCTGCTCTTGCTGCCTCATGTGCAAACACTGAACCGAAAAGTCCGGCTCCTACTATTAAATAATCATACATAATCCTGTTCCTTTTCTATCTTAAATAATGGGATGATGCCGACCGCACCACCCCATTAATTATACTTATTATATTACATTAATTCAACATAAGAAG
>ERZ1034687.836-NODE-836-length-18329-cov-19.509960_pt1 | contig 18329 bp, 29 predicted proteins | sample MGYA00520704_ERZ1034687 | MGnify/ENA primary metagenome ERZ1034687 (study PRJEB33766, sample SAMN09781762) | gut metagenome | biome: gut microbiome | host: Homo sapiens | place: Madagascar | study: EMG produced TPA metagenomics assembly of the PRJNA485056 data... | reverse complement strand
TGCTTATTTTGAAATTTATCAAAATAATGTAATAAATATCTTCCCGTATAATAAGAGGGTATACCCTAATGATCGTAAATAATTTCTCGCGCACCTTCCATAAAAGATGTATCACGAGTCTTTAAGGGAATTGGTAGATAAGCTATTAAATTTTTATAAGTAACCTAAAGAATTGAGTAATTGTCTTTTGGCAATGTATTAGTTTTACAAGTCAAAACAGCTTCAATACTTCCTTCTACGGAAGACTTAGCTAAATCAATATATGGATTAACTTGTACCTACTTTTTAGTTTTTGGGTCAGTTTCTAAATGGTATCCTCTATACCAAGAATACTTCACATCATTAGGATTCAAAATAGCCTGTATTTTACCTTCTGCATTATCATAAATATAAGTATTTACAGTAATAGTATTTTTTTTATAAGTTTCTTCTCCATCACTATTTTTAATTTTCTAGTCATTAATAATTAAAGCATTCTAATTCTCAGTAAACTCCATCACAAGAGTCAAATTAGTACCATTTGTCCCAGCTTTACCAAAATTTAATTGTTTCTTAGCTTCATATTCAACACCATTAATAGAGGCTCTGCATATAACTAGATTATTAAATTTCTAAATAGTCCATTGATTGCTAATGCAATAAGCTTGCTCTACACTTGTGAATTCTTGCGGAATAATTTTTTCTTTAGGACGTCTTGTAATTTCCCAATAACTATTAGTTCTATACTAAGCACCATTTTGAAGAATCTTACTATCGTTTTCCGCACGTTGCTATTCATTAGTAATAATCATAGAAGATTTAGTTTGTCCCTCTTCTGGGATATACCATTTTATCCAATCGAGGGTTCCAAGAGTACCATTAATCTCAGCTCCATTGAACATGGCCTTAAATCGTCTCTCATATCCTTGTCCTAAACCCTCATTATTAATTTTACCATTCTAGTTATAAATAAAATAATTACCTTCTGAGTCATCTAAACACTCAATTGTTAATCCAACAGAAGCATCTTTAGTAGTTTCATCAGGGACATCTTCTTCATTTTCAAAAATTAATATATTACTATAATAAGCTTGCTTTATATTTTCTTCCCCAACTTTTTCGTTAGAATAAATAAAACCTATAGCTTTAATCTATTCTGTTTTCTTTTTTATATCAGGTAAAAAATGATAATGTAAAGCATTACTAGTATCTGCAACAACAGGCTCCCAATTTTTACCCCCATATTTATCAATATTCTCACATCCAGGAGAATAACGATACCACTAAACACCCTTACCTGCGCCTTCTTTTACATCATCGCTGTTTATCATAACAGGGGACTAATCATCTTCTAAATGTATCCAACGCAGATATACATCTTTCTCATTGTTTTGCCTTGTATATTGATAACTTAACATATTATCAGTATGAAGCATTAATGTTTCTTTATCAAATTCATTAACGTCATAGCCAAGATATATCTAAACATTATCAACAAAAAGATTTTTAAAATTCTTTATTTCCGCAACATTAATAGTACTAATTCTCTCACCAGAACCATCTATAAAGTTATTTCCTTGGAAAAAGTATATTTCAATATCTTCAATATTATTTATAAAAGAGATATCAAAAACTTTCTCTTGCGTAAAATATACTTCAAATTGATATGGATTGCCAACCATATCGAAAGAATTAAAATCTAATTCATAAACTTGTTGGTTATATTCACCGGGTCTAACAACTGTTTGTCCACGTACTAAAATTTTTAATCCATAAGTGCCTGAAACAACATCTAATCCATCTAGTAGTGAACGGAAATCTGCGGAAATACCAAATCTAGTATATCCAGATAACTTTGTCGCATTTTTTATACTATAAATAGGACCTAAAAGTGTCTCACGCCCATTTGCTAGTAGTCCTTTATCTGCAATTACATCAGTTGCTTGCGGGCCATTAAGTATATCATTAGTAACTTTTATCATTGTTTTTAAAGGAGACTAATATTTAAAAGGAGTGGTATCTGTTGCAGCCACACGCCCTTTTATGATTTTCTATAAATTATAATCTCCATTTGGAATTGTCACTAACACATTATTACCTTTAGTTAAACTATTATCTGTAGTAAATGCCTCATAACGAGCAGTTCCATCTGAAACAACGTATTTACCCTAGTAAGCATAAGAATCATCTACTATTGTACATAATTTAGTAAGGTCATATGATAATCCTGCTAATCTAGTAGTTACTATTTCATCTACGGCTGTGCATAGTATTTCGCCATAGTCAACTCCCATAGATGAACCTCCTTTTACTCAAATTTTTCTAATAAAATTTAAAAAACAGATAATTTTATTATTCTATATTGGCCAAAAAGAAAAAGGAGCGGAATATTTCATCCGCTCCCAAAAGTCATACACGATTAGCATACTATGCCGCTTGATTAATAAGATTATTAAATGCTTCTTTAATTTCATTATGGTCTTCTACATTAGGAAATTCTGCGACAATATGAACATCCTATTGTAATGTTTCATTACTATTATCTCGAATTGTAGAAGCTATCAATTGTCCAAAGCCTGCGCTAGCCTATTGAGCATTTAAATCAATAGTACTTAACATAGCTCTAACTAACTAAACCGCAGTTAAAACATTCGTAGTATCTTCAGAATTAAGAACTAATTCTTTTTCATGTAAAACTGCTAATTTTCCAGCATCTCCCCAATTACCAGTATATCCACCAGTATCATATTTAACCATCGCAGAAGAACTACTAGAACTATTGGATGAAGAATTGCTATCATTATTAGCATTTTTATTTTCAATAGCTTTAGAAACATCATAGTTGATATTACCGGTTTCTGGATCAATAGATAAACATTCAAGTAATTTATTAAAAGATTCAATCAGACTCAAATTTGCTTTTTCCATTAGCCCCAATTGTATGCTGTACTCTTTTTGCCATCCAGTCACAGAATCAATAAGTGACTTAAAATTACTATCCATATCGCTAGTAATCTTATTCATTTCTTTAACAGCGTCTTTACTTTCACTTACCACTTTATTAATACTTTCTGTCGCATCGTTAGCAAAGTTTCTGGTAGAAGTGCCTGCCGCATTCATTGCGGCTTCAATTGCTTCAAAATAAGATTTAGCTGCTGTTTTTAAAGAATCAGTAAGAGCATCTGCTGAAGCTTTAATAACTTCTGAAAAATTTGCGCTATTTTCTTGTGAATTTAGTAAACCACCTAATAAGCTATCTTTAAAAGAAGTAACAAAATTTTCAGTATCAGAAATTTTGTATCCAGTAGCATTGTGATAATTAGTCCAATCTTCATCATAAAGTTCTTTATTATTTTTAATAGCTTTATTTAATTCATTCTCTTGCATCCTTAGTTGATCTTCATAAGAATCTTGAATTTTCTTAATAGCTACATAATAATCTTCTTGACTGGCGAAGTCTTCTACACGTACATTAGCAATAGCTTCCGCCATCTCCTGGCTAGTATCAATTAACTTCTAACTCATTTCATCGATGTAATTAGAACTTAAATCTTGCATAGCATAAAGCGCATCTTCATATTTCTGCTGTGCGGAATCAATTGCATCACTACTCTAAGTATATATATAGGACCAATTGCCTTCACTGTCTTTCTATAAGCGTACAGTATTTTTAGCTCTTTGCGCTTCTTCTAATTCAATCTCAGCAAGCCGCAAATCATAAGTTTTTTGTAAATATTCTAAATCATATTTACTCATTTCATTGCCATCTTCTTGTAAATTATTAATCTATCCAAGAAGCTTCTTTAACTTTTGTTTGCCAGAAATAATATCAGTATCATCAATTGTTTTATTAATATCTCTACTTAATTTACTTAATTCATAAATTTTTTGATAATCATCAAGCATAGTATCCGCAATATCCTGCTATCTTGAAAAATCATCAGCTAAACCATTAAGTCCTCCACCCATTTGATAAACAGAATTATTAAAAGAATCAGTAAGATTATTTAAAGTGTTTTCAAATTGGTCAGTAATAGTAGTCAACGTATTTTCCCAAGAAGACATCATCTCCTCATTAGAAGACTAAACTTGTTCATTAATTTCTAATAAAGTATCTTCCCAGAATTTTTGACTTTCTTTATCTCCATTGGCTTTAGCTTCCTCAAAAGCCTTTTCAGCTTCTCCTTTAGCTTTTAAAACTGAGTCATAAGCATTTTTAGTACTCTTCAATTGATCAATAGCATTTGTGACAGTAGCTTGCGCAAGATTATCTAAAAAGCTATTAGTAATACCTAAAGTATCTTTACCAATAGTGTCAATAATATTTTTATAACTTGCTAACACATTTCCATAATGTTCAACAGAAGAAGTGCCTTTACTTAATTTATCAGTCCAAGCACTAAAGGTATCCATTACCTTGTCTTCAATGTTAGAACGTAAATCATCTAATTCGCTATTTAAATCTAATAAATTATCACGATACTCTTTAATAGCTTCTACTTGATCATTAGTAAGATTTACTACTAATTGACCATCTTTATAAAGAGAAGACATATTACCTTGTAAAACATCAGAAACAATAATTTGCCCTTCCGTTAATTTTAAGACGTCTTCTAAACCTTGACGATTAATTTTAATTTTTTTATTAACTTCATCCATTTGTTTACTAAGTAAACCTATTGTGGAAACCGCGTCAAAAGCACTATCATCTAATTTACCAATTTTGTATTCAAGAACTTTAATTGCGCTATCTGGAACATCTAATTGAACTTCAATACTATATTGTACTTTTTCTAACTACAAATCAATTTTTTGATTTGTTAAATCTTCAAGTTCTTGCTATTGCTCTCTTAGTAAATCATGAGTTTCATCGTATTGCTCAATAGCCTTTTCGAGTTGTTCATAACGTTTTTCAAATTCCTACCATTTAGTACTATCTTCATCATAATCTCCCGCCATCTTGTCCCATACATCATACATAGCATCTTGAATTGCATCAAAATTAGAAATATTTCCTAATTCATCAAATTTTATAGTAGGAGCATTATCAAATTCTTTCATGGTTTCTTTATAAAGCTTAGTCATTAAATCTTTATCATTTGGTAAATTTTTCTAAATTTCATTTAAATATTCATTCTATTTATCAATAAGTTCATCTGTTTTAGCAATTTCTTTATCCATCTAATTAAGACGATTTTTGCCGAAAGCTCTATCTTTAGCTTTACTCAATTTATCATAGGCACTCTGTAAGTCTTCTATCTAATTAGTAACGGTATAATATCTTTTTTTATCAAAATAGCTTTTCGAATCAGCATGCTTTGGGGTTTTAGGACTACCGCCTCCTCCTCCGCCACCTTTAGATCCTCCAGAAGCTCCACTTCCATGACTACTATTATTAAATTTAATTTCTCCTCCAGATGACTTATTAGCAGAAGTTACTTTTAATCCAAAACCAGTCATTTTTCGTTTTGCGTATTTTGGAGTTGTTGTATAAGTCGCTGTCGGAAACGTTGCTTCACCTTGATAAACTATATCACCAGCAGAAGAAGGAACTGAATATCTTGTAGAAACATATCCTGGATGTGCCTGGATCTCAGAAGCTACTGGTTCCTATACTTCAGTGGAATCTTGCTCTACTGTTGCATTGATTCCCATCGCGCCTAATGCGGCAGTTGCTTCAGTCGCAGTCATTTTAGCATTATTTACAAGATCTGATAATGCCTATAAAAAAGGCCCTGAATTTAAACTTGCACCAGCTTCAATATCAGCCAAATTGCCTAAATTACAAGCTTCTGCGGCATCTTTAACGGTCTATAAATCATCTAAATATCTCTAAGGATCTAGCCCGATACTCGCATAAATATCCTATCCGGCAGCTTTCTATAAAGCCTCATATGCTTCTTTGCTCCCATTTGCCGCTTGCTCTAAAAGTTCTAAATTTTTAGTATCAGTAGCAAAACCTTCTGATAAAGAGCCAGAATCTAAATCCAATAAATCTTCATAAGTATTTTTTAACTATTTAGTGATAGAAGCAATATCCTAAAGATTCCCAGAAGCAAGAATCTTTTTCCAATTAGACATATTCTCTTTAGCATCTTCTAAAGCAGAGTCATATCGTAATAGAGCTTTAGTGACATCTTTTAAAGCGTCTTCATCTTTTACTAAATTCTCGCTGAATTCAGTAGCCCCTTGATTATCTTCATCGCCCTACTCAGCAATATCTTTAAGTATGCCTTGCAAAGATTCATACTAATCTAAATCAATATCTTCATCTAAAGTATCATGAATCTATTTAAAACGTTTATTATAATCCTCACCTGTAATTAAACCCTAATGCCATAGTTCATCCAATTCTCTTACGTTATTTGCTGTTAAGCTTATAGCAGATGAATATTCCAAAAGGTTGCCTTTTAACTCAAGATATTTTTGAGCCGCCTCTGTAGTTTTAGCAACTAAGTCTCCCGATAAGTCATATCCCATATTTTTAAGAAGATTCGTATTAGTCATATGATTATCAGATTCAGCATAACCTGATATTTCATTTACGTTAACGCCCTCAGACCATTGGCTCAATTGTTCTCGACCACTATTAATACTTGTTTTTAATTTATCTATCTCAATATTTTCAACTAAAGATTTAAAATCAGACGCTGCTCCAATTAATTTATAAGTTCCATCTAACTATTCTGCGAAATACTATTGATATACTTCATCTAATTGATTATATTGTTCAGCTGTTATATTTTTGTTAGATTCGGCCATTGATTGTAAATTAGAATAATTCTATTTCCAAGCATCAATGTCTATTTTACTTGGGTCATAATCAGCTAGCTAATCATTAAAAGAACTTATTAATTTATCTATAAGCTATTTAAGAAGACCATTACTACCAGTTAATTCATCATAATTTTCAAAAAAATCATCTGGAGAAATGCTACCTTGCTCCTTCATTTTTTGTAGAGTTTCTTTTGAGAACCCGCTTAATCCTTTCGATAAAGCTTGTAAATTATTCTATCCATCTTGAGACATCTCCGCAATAGATTTATCTAAAGTCTAAGTCGCTTCTGTAGTAAAGTTACTTAAAGCCTAACTAGCTTCCTATGCAGCAATAATATCTTTTCTCTACTAATCATTTAGCCCAGAATAAGCTTCATTTTTTTCTTGTGTTATTCTATCAACTACATCGCCATTATCTTTTATAATATAGTTATCTCCAATAGCTTCCTAAAAGGCTTCTGCAATAATATTTGAGTCAGATTCACTTAACCAATTATTTTTAGCCTATTGTAATTGACTTCGCTACTAAGCCATTACCTAATCATAAATAAAATCTTTATAAGGACTTTTCTGATAATTAGTATTCGCATTTAAAATACTTTGAACACTCTAGCCACCATATGATTCTAAGTTCTATTGATAAGAATCTTTAGAATTTTTATAATTAATAAATTTATCTAATTCATTTAAAATAAGATCAATCGTATTGGTCTAACTCTCAGTGGTAAACTCTCCATAAATAGCTCTTGCTTGTTTACTTACAAACTAATTATAAAAGCCTTCATTTCCACCATTTTTAGCAGCTTTAGCCTAAGCCCATTCCCCTTTAATCTAGTCTAAAGACTAACCTTCACTAGTTAAAGCTTTTATAACACTATCTGCATTTAAACTTTGACCATTTTTTAAATTATTTCCATAATTATCTTTTAACTTACTCTAAGCTACTCCAATTTTAGCCTGACTTTCTAATAAGCTAGTAGTTCTTGCCAATGATTCTGCAGAAATTTTATTTGAATAAGCAATGTCCTAAGCATTTTCTTTTCCCTCAGAGGTGATTATAATTTCACCTTTATCACCAATATGCCAATCTTGACCTTTAATTAAATTATACTTTCTAATTAATTCCCAAGCCTATTCATTAGCACTTTCCAAAGCATCGGTAAAATTTTGAGTTCCCTATTCTAAACCATTTAATTTGTCAATAGCAGAATCATAAGATTCAAAAGCAGTCTTTAAATTTTCATAAGCAGTAGTAGCTTCTCCTGCAGCTGTTTTAGCTTCTTCAGTAGCTTTAGTAATATTTTCTAATTTTCCTTCTGGGGAAGAATTATGAACTTTTTTGAAAATATAAGATATAAGTTTAAAAGCTCCATAAACAAGTCCTGCCACAACTACAATAGCTCCTAATCCAGTTACAAGAGCACCAACTCCAGTAGCCGCTCCTGCTGCCGCTGTTCCAGTAGCAGCCATGCCTGTTGCCGCAGCTCCTGTTGCGGCAGATGCTTCAGCTGCGGCAACTGTTGTTCCATGGAATTTGGCAATAAGGCCAGGTATAACTTTACCAACAGTAGATGCCTATTTGCCCAAAGATCCTAAGCTCATTGTCATAAAAGTTAATCCTGAAGCAATTGAACCGAATTTTTCCCAACCGCTCAAATCTTCATTATTCATAGCATCAACAATAGATTTAAAGCTATTAACAATGTTATATGAGCTCATTACACCGCCAGCTAAATCTGCGAATGCCTAAGACATCCGAATTACTGGTTCAGGATTAAAACTATCTGTCGATTGACTAGCAGCTTCAGTCTTGACCTTCAGTTCCTCAGCGTTAACACCTAGTTCTTTATATTTTGTAATTAAATCGTCAATACTTTTTCCATCCCAAGAGCGAATCACTTCTTCAAATTTCTCTGCGGGAATAGTTACTTGTTTTAACGAAGCTTCTAAGACCTAAATAGCTCCTTTTAACTTATTAGGATTATCGATTCTTCCTAAATCCCTAAAAACTTTATCTAATCCAGTAGCCTCTTGAACAGCTGGATCAATTACTGAAGATAGAGCTTTTAACTATTTTTGAAAAGTTTCAATTTTATGTGTACTATCTATACCAGATTTAGAAATTCTTTTCATAGCATTAACCATCTGTTCAATTTCACTAGTTGGTTTTGAAAAATCTAAATTTTTAAAAAGTTTTATTGGACTGGCTTCTAAATTAAATTCACCATTAGAAAAACTCTACATTATTTCCTAATGAATAGCAGTATATTTTTCTCCAATTTTTCTTCTATATTCATCTAATTTATTAATAAAAATTTCAGCATCATTACTAGCTTGCTAATAAGGATTATTCTAACTTTCTGGACCATTTTTCCTACTTGATAAATCACTATAGGCTTTCTCAGCTAAATTTAACCCATTATTAATCGTTTTTTTATCAACATCAACTCTTTTATTCGTTAAAGCCTATTGCTATAATTGAAGAGTTTTCTAAATTTCTTCATTCTTTTTAGCTTGTTGTTCTAAATCTTTATAATTAGCTTCTATCTACTATAGCTATATCTAATAAGACTACTTTTCAACATTAGATAATTTATCTTCAATATTATAATATTTACTTTTAGCAACTGCCAATTGATTAGCCTATTTAATAGCTAATCCAGCAGAAGAATCTTCACTAATTCCTTGTGTTCCTTTAGATGTTTTATATAAGTCAAATTGTTTCTATGATGCCTAATTCATCTAATCAAGAATACTCTTATAAGCTTTTTGACTTCCACCAGTTAATAAACTAAAATTATACTATAATGTTTTTATAGCGTCAGGAATTTTACTTGAAAAGTTAGCTATTAGAAAACTGCTTACTCCCATTATAACTGTTTTTAAACCACCAGCTTTATCAATAAAAGCGTCTAAACCACTAATAATATCAGCAATACCATTAGTAAAAGAGATGAAAAATTTATCATCAATTAAACTCTAATAAACACCTTCTGCGGCTGCACGTACTCTTTTCTGCGCAGCTTCCCATGATTCCGCATAAATCTCAGCTTGCTTGTCTAAAGCTCCTGTAGATTGCTCAGCTACACTGACGTTTTCTTTAAAATAGTCATAATTATTCATCAAAGCCATAAATTGGCTATATTGTCTTACACCCGCAACAGTCTATGCTAATGCCATCTTTTGGTCATCAGCCAAAGTCTTCCATTTAGGGCCTAATTCATCAAGTATAACATCCATATCTTTTAACTCACCAGAAGTTGTCTTGATATTAATGCCTACTTTATCCAAAGCACTTGAATACTTATTCAAAGTGGTCCCATCGTCGAGTGTATCTCCCTAGTTCAAGCCCTGAATTCTTGCGAATAATGTCTTAAAGGCATTACCAACAACATCGGCACTTTCACGAGTCCTCGCTGTAACCGTAGCAAGAGCTGCTGTTGCATATTCATAACTTAAACCTACTGTCTTAGCAGTTGCCGCAAACTTATTAATGCCTTCAGAAATTTCGTCAGAACTTGAAGCAGTTGCCGCACCTAATGCCACCATAGCATCAGCATAATAAGATAACTCTTTACTACCATCTGCGAAGTTATTCCAAACAGCAGTTAACTAGTCAGCAATTTTGGAGGTACTTTCACCTGTTACATTAGACATTTTAATTGTTGCCTCAGTACGTTCACGCACTTCGTCATCTTTTAACTTTATATTCCACAAGTGTCGTTAATACTTGTACGTTTCTTAAACTGCTCTCAGTCTCTCGACGAGAGAATAGGCCATATCTTACCTTTTTAATTAAGGTATCTTTATTTCAATTTTACTTAAAATTTACTCCCCTTTGACTGGGGATGGTCGTTGAACTTCTATTTTAAAATATAAAATAGTAGCTGCGGATTACCTAATTTTTAACGTTTTTACTATATCTATAGGAATTAATTATAGACCATTCAAAAAATTAGTAGTTAAAACTTAAAGGCTTCCCCGCAATTAAAAGATTTGTAGGGCAAATATATATTAATTCTTCTTCCATGTCTATTTGAGCAAATCTTCTATCTGATAGTGTATCCCTTTTTTCTTTATATAAGGATGCGTCCCATCAGCAAAATAATGAATAGTGGTAAAATTTTTAGTTCTTTTATTGTAGACTTTACCTTCTTTATTAACACAGTAAGTCGGTAAAATGGGAATTATTTTAAAGCCTTCAGGAACCCAATTAACAATGATGTTCTCAATATTATCTTTATCTTCAGCCCTTAACCAATAAAAGCCAGAACTCATGCCTTTTCTATTTGAAGCATCTTTAATAGCGACTTCATTTCCTTTAACAACTTGTGCTGCTTCATGAAAACTACTATACTTTTTAATAAAAGTACCATTTTCATCAAACTAATATACTTCTACAGCTCCCACATGACCATTAGCATAAGAATTTTTCATATTCTCGGATCCAGATACTAATCGCAAATTCTCTAGACGATTATCATCTCGAATACCATTAATATGATCAATTTGTAACCCTTTTGGAATTTCTCCTACAAAAGCTCTCCATACTAATAAATGAACACCATAGGTTTTTCCTTGAAGACCAATTCTCTTATAACCATGTCTATCAGTGTACCGTAAAATCAATTTAGTCTATTTATTAATAATAACTCCCATATCACTAATCAAATAATCAGAGTGATTAGGAACAGTTTTCCAATGGTTTGAATCAATCTTATCTTTCCAATAAGCTTTTGAAAAACTTTTTTGTTTTCGTTCTACATTCAAAGCATTTTCAACACTAGTGGCCCATCTTAAATTGCAAGCTCGATTGTCATATTTATCCTAATTAATATGATCTACTATATTATAATTATTAGGATTTTCGCAAAAAGCTTGCGCCACTAATCGATGAACTAAAAAGCTTCTAGGCTTTCCATTTATACTTAAAGCAACTGAATGATATTCATTAGTAGTATGCGTTCCTTTTAACTCTCTATTAAATTTGATATTATAAATTTTACCATCATCGCTAACTTCATAATTAGTTTCTTTACCATCAATTATAATTTTTTTTCTCATTAATTCATTAAACTTCCTTTCAAGAGAATTTTTTATTTTGCGATATCTATAAAATTTTTAATGAACTAATTTTGAAAACGTGCCCAAATTTTTAATGAACAGAAGAATCTACTTTTCCCTATTGGAAATAAATCAATGATCCTTTTGTATAATCAGTGGTCGTTGTACTAAGTGCTTTAGCAGCTTTATTTGCCTATTCAGCAAATTTAGCCATCTACTCAGTGCTCTGCCCAGTAACTATTCTAATATCTGTCAAAGAAGCATTTAAATCTTTCGCATATCCATAAGCGCTTTGAATAGCTCCCTAAAAGCCTCTTAAAATATTATTAGAAATCTAATATTTAGCTGTCTATTTTAAAGTTTTAGCAAAATCCTATAATTTATTACTAACTTTTAGCATTGGCTAATCTGCTTGAGAGATACTTTGTGCCAACTTTAAAAAAGCTTGCTAGCCAGTATCCCCAGCATCTAAAAACTTTGTAGATAACTCTGTTATATTAGTATTAGAAGTTTTTAAACTTTTATCAAGAGAACTTAAATCAAATCTACCTGTTTTAGCATTATAAGCATTATTTAAATGATAAGATAGCTCTTTTGCAGCTTCCGCAGCTGCCTGTATCTTTTTCGCTTCTAATAAATTACTATTTGTAGAAGCTCCTTCTAATGCTAATTTATTTAATAGGGATTGTAATTCTTGTATTGAAGTTTTTGCCTATCCGGTATCAGCAGTAAACTTCAAGGCAACATTAACCTAATTACCCATTAAACAATCTCCTTTCTCTCATAACCTTTTTTATTTTGCAAAATAAAAAATAGCCGTGGAGATAAACCCCACGGCTTATTCTCTATCTATTTTTAAAGATAGAGTCATAAATTTATTTTAATTAGCCCATCTTATTAAGGACTTCTTGTAAGAACTCAACACCATTACGATCAGCTAAATCTTTTTTAATTTTTTCTGCGTCAAATTCAAGATTTTTATAATCAGTCGCAGTAGCTTCCATAATCCCCAAGAAAGAAGTTTTATAATCATAAATACTTTTAACAATATCATCAATTATGCCCATAATAAAATCATATTCATCTTGGGGGATTGCCTCAATGATTGCCATGCATAAGCCAGACCCATAAATAGAATCATAGAACTTATATATATCTTCCATTTGTTTTTCTGTAAAAGATAAATTAGTATAATACTTAATGAACCCAATTACAGTAAGAATATGCTGTTGAATATAATTAACAAATTTATAACCAGTTTCATCATTGTTCATACCATTAGTAACATATTCAATCAAAGCAATCTTTTCTTGAATAGGAAGATACTATTTTACCTCAACACTAGTATTATTAAAATTAATAGTCTTAACTTCAGCATTGGGCTTGGCCGCAAGTTTAGAAAAAGCAATTTTTGCCATCATTATTTCTCCTTTATCTCATATATACATTTTTATTATACCAAAAATTTTTAATTAAGTCAAGAAATACCAATATTAATATTGATATCTCTATTTCTAATCATATTCTTTGACGTATTTTTAATAGTCTATGTAGTCATTTCTTTAATCTATGGCTTGTAGTCTCTATTTAATTCATTAATAAAATATTTTTGAACTAATTGTTTTAGAGTGTCCTTTGTAGATAAATTGCTCCATTGCTAAAGATCTTTTATGATTTCAATAAAACCTTGTGGAGATCCAAATTCTCCTTTAACAGCATACTAAATTCCATTCTTAGAAACGTCTCCAATCATAAAGCCTTTAGTCGCATCAGCTTTAATAGCACCATAATCACCTAACATGTAAGTATCAATATTCTATTCCAAACTATTACCCAACTTAATTTCATGGATATAATTATTTACAAAAGCTTCATTTATGGGCCCCATAGAACTCATTGTATATCCTTTCCAAGAATTTGGATAAAACCAAAGAACTCTTTTTTTATAATTAGAATATCTTCTAGTAATTTCTGTAGCAGTAATCTACAACTAAGTATCATCATACTCTATACTATCAGACAATTTTTTATATCCAGAATTTACCTCATATCCCAACTTATAATAATTATATTTATAACGAGATATCTCCTCAATATTAATTTTATCAATAGTATTATCAAATAATCTGACTTCACGTCTTCCATTCTCATCAATATGAACATATGTCATTGTAATAGTCTAGTCTAATAATTTATTAACTTTATTCTAAAACTAAAAAAATTTTTCATAAATACGAATTTTCTTTTTCTATAGATCATATTTTGCACTCATTGAATTTTGATATGGCTAACTTTTTAATAAATTATTCTGCTCTTGAAATGGCTAAAATAAAGCAATTAACTCATTGATATCATTTTGAAAATCTTTCAAAGTCTATATATCGATACTTTTTATTACTTCTTCAAAATGTTTTACAGTATTTTCAACTATTGGATCGATAAGATTATTTAGATCTAACTCAGCCATAACCTTCCTCCTTTTTCTCCATAAATAAAAAATAGGGAGAGATATTTCTATCTCTCCCTAAGTTAATCAATCATTTTCAATAGAAATGATTCGTCTTTGCTACTTCTTTTTAGGTTGAGTAGCAATAATAGGAATTTCTTCCTCTTCTATTTTTACTTCTTGTTTTTCTTCTGGCTTTTTTTCTACTTTATTAGGCCGTTTTGGCCAAGAAGTATATTTTATAGCCATTAGAATAATTGCTCATGCTCTTTCTCATGCACTGTGCTATGACGATGCAGAGACTGACTAGCAGCTTCTTCAATAATTTGAATAGAAGCTAAAACTTTCTTAGATTTATCAAACTTCGTATAATCAGGGAAAGCGTCCATTGTAAAGGTAAAGCTAGAAGGATCGCCAGAAGAAGCCATTGTGAATGTGAAGTTAGACTGAATCTTACAGTTAGGAATAATGAATTCAGCAGGCATATCAACACCATTCTGATCACGGAATAGAGTAGAAGCCTCAAGATAATAGTTACCACCGAACTTATCAGGAGTAATCTCAATCTAACGAGCAGAGCCACCTCTACGAACATAATAATCGACAATTACACTATCAAAAGTGCCATCAAAACTACCAGGAACATCAGAAGTGTATTTGTCGTGTTTCTCATCTGACTCACTTTCATTCTTATCATTATTATTAAACGCTAAGGTCTTAGCAACATAAATCCAATAGCCACCATTTGGATCTTCAAAAATGCATTTACCAGCGGTCACATCTGCGGCACTCTCAGGCTTAGAGTCAGCAGCAATACCCTTCTCATAAAAAGTTTTAGAATCAGAAGCATCAATTGACCCATCAGTCTTAATTAAATCATAATGCTCAGGAATATGAGGCTCAGAAACAATTTCGCCATTTTTAATTAGCATAACATAAGCAAAATTATCGCTACTTCCCTTGGGCATATAGGGTAATTCACTAACATGAATTGCCATTCCTGTCTCAGTAGGATTAATACCAGTAGTATCAATCGTTTCAGTCATATGTTGATAAATAGGCTTAGTACCAGTAGCATCAATCAAGCCAGCACCAGATAGAATCATGAAACCTTCTGGGGAAATTAAAGCGTCTTCCATAGTAAAAGTAACAGTTCTTTCACCTTCCCAAGCTACTAGTCGAGCATTACCACGTCCGCCTTGAGCATAAACAGTAGTAGCAGCACCTTCCATGCTAGAAGTCTTTAATGTATCAAAATAACACACTGGTTCGCCGGCATAGAAAATCTTGTTACCAATCTTTTGAGCGGCCTTGGCCTTCAAAACGACATCACAAATTTCACGAACACCAAATTTCATATGTGTTCTTCCTCCTTAATTTAATGTAAATTTTTCATCCAATTTTCAGGATGGTTATCGGGTTTACCACCCGCAAGACGAGAACGTATATCAATATCCCAATCAGAATATAAGCCATATCTTTCTATTAAATCATATAACTAAAATAATGTATATGTCTTTAATACGTTCAATGAAAGATGTAATCCAACAGTAAGAATGGATAGATATTGAGTAATCGTACTACTATTAGTAGCATTTTTTTCTTTCGCAATTCTATCACGTCCTCGCATTAGTTTTTGTGCGATTTCCTGTGCCTTATTTCCTTGTGGATTAAAAGACTACTAGTCCATAGGCCCATTCTTTGAACAAAAAACTAATTTTAAAATATTTTGAAAATCATCAAAATTATTTTCATCTATGGTAATATTTCCATTATCAGAAGACAAAACAAGTGATCTAGGAGTAATTAATACCTTATATTCAGGTAATAATAACTATAAAGTCTATAATGTAGCATCTTTTTTATCTTTGGCTTCTTTATCTGACATCACCATCATAAATATCTAAAAATTCGTTATATCACCTAAAGCTTCCTTGCCCTAAATAACAAACATATTTTTGCTTAAAGTCAAACACTATGCCCCAGTAAAATAGATATTTTCTCCAATTAAAGATATTTCCTCAATCCTTGGCTAATGAATAGTTATCTAAAATTGCGGTAATGGCAAATCTGTACCACAAATCATTGCTAAACGATAATCAAATTTATTAGTCTGTGGCATTTAAATCTTCCCAATCTTTTAAAAACTATTTTTCATCATTAGGATTAGGCATTTTCTTTTTATCTTCTTCTCCATGAATTGCTTTATAAGATAAACATAATCCAGCATATTCATCTGAAAGCACCATTTCACTAGCAGATACGAATTCTAATTTTCCTATCCCAGTAAGTCGAGACTCCGTAAACATTGAATCTATTTCAGCAGCAATCTTATATGGCCTTAAAGCAAAATCTTTTAATTGCCACTAATCAAAATGACATATAATATCAAACTCAATTGAATTATCTCTAAATTCAGGATTCCCAGTCTATAAAAAATTATCAAAGTTAATAATAATATATGTCAAAACTGAATGATCAACATATAGTTTAGGAACAATCTTTATATTTTTCCCAATAAGAGCAAGGCTTTCATCTTCTGTTAGATTTTTTTTATCAAGTGCATCTTTAGTTGTATAAAAAAGTAAGCGTTTTAAACGTTCATTCTTTAGCATTTTGCTGACAATAAGATTCATATCTTTTTCAACAGATAAAAAACTAGATTCAGGCTGAGGTGATTTAATAAACATTCCTTTTTCTCCTTTCTATTAAAACAATGATTCAACAACAATAGTTTTTTTATAATCTAACAAAGGCCCATCGGCATCGCCAAACCATAAATCAAACTACCCGCTATACGAAGAATTCCATTTTATTTTAATAGAATTTTTACCATTTTCATCCTCAAAAGGTTCCATAATAATTGGGAAATTCTTACCAGAAACATACCAATTTCCATATAAAGAACTATCAACAGAATAAATATAAGTCTTTTTCGGCTTAATAAATGTTTCTCCTTCAATAGTTTTTGGTTCGCCTTCATTAGGATCAATAGGCTTTGTAATTAAACTTCCAACAATTCCATTCTCTAAATCGTCTTCTGTCTCATTAGCGTAATATTCAGTAGCATTAATCTCAAGAATCCCAGGAGAAGAAAAAGAGTTAATAGTTTCAACTCGCCAACAAATATTATCTTCTCCTTCTACTAATCCCTATAAGTAAAATTTACTATATCTTTTAAATTTTTTCAATGTAATAGGATTCTTTGGCATCAAAATATTTAAAGAATAGTTAGGATTATCTATACTTATATCATGCTTTTGAATATAATCAATTTTAGTTTCTACTGGACCTCTTAAAGCGATATAAGTGCGTTGCCGCACTCCATTTTCATCATCCCATTGAATTTCATAAGAGCATCTACGAATATCTGCTCTAAAATAAGCTAATTCAGTTAAATCCTATAAATAAATCAACCAATAAGTTCCAGTATTACACCATTCGAAGACGTCTCCAGTCTTAAATCCATTCTCAAAACCTGTAGAAAGAATTTTCTCATCATAATCAGCTTTTACTTTATTAGGATTTATTAAAGCCCTTACTGGATCGGCTTCTTTTACTCCCTCCATCGTTGGAGTAAAATCATATATCTATTTTTTTATTAAAGCTGCTTGATAAGAATATAAAGTAGACTTATTTAAAGAACGTCTTTTATCTTTAATCATGCGGTCTTGCTAAGCAAAACCACCACGTGCGGTTAACTATTTTGACATATCTGTGACACCTTGGACAGTGCTTTCATTATATTTTGGTATTTTTAAATTCCCCATACGATTTAACATTAATCGCATAGAGCTATTACTACCTTCAAAACACGGAAATAATTCTTCAAAATCAACCATTTTTACAACTCGCTAATAATGTAATTATTTCAAAAATAGTTTTTCTAAAAAGCTAAAAATCAATATCTTTTTCAATTTTTAGTCCTTCTAATTTAGATAAAATCTATAAATATATTAGGAAAGAAATTAAATCTATGTTATAATATTTCAAAGGAGAAGTGTTTATGGCAAAGAAAAAAGATAATGAAAGGGCTGAATATATCCGGTCAGCAGATATTGAG
>ERZ1034687.835-NODE-835-length-18338-cov-5.190724_pt1 | contig 18338 bp, 18 predicted proteins | sample MGYA00520704_ERZ1034687 | MGnify/ENA primary metagenome ERZ1034687 (study PRJEB33766, sample SAMN09781762) | gut metagenome | biome: gut microbiome | host: Homo sapiens | place: Madagascar | study: EMG produced TPA metagenomics assembly of the PRJNA485056 data set... | reverse complement strand
GTTTTAGTGTAAATTCCGCAAAAAAAGTAATAAAAACGCCGAAATTCGTATACGTTAAAAACGAATTTCGGCGTTAAGTTTCTGTAAATAATTTATTGCCGTAAAATATCCGTAAACGGCGCAACGTTAGTTTTGCATGGCGATAACTATCGTCTCTACGATTGCTTTATCTCGTTTGGAAAGTTTTCGATATTCTTTGGCTATATCGAAATTACCGTCGTTTTCATCTTCGATTTCGCTGAAAAATTGCGCGAGAGTAATATCAAAAGCGTCGCAAATGGCTTTAAGAGTGGATATTTTGGGCTCTGCTCCGCTTGAAAACATATTCGCGACCGTACTTTGAGTGAGCATTGCCTCGGTTGCGAGTTTATTTACCGACCAACCGCGCTCTTTTCTCAAAGCGTCGATTTTAGCAACAATATCCATATTTCCACCTTGCTTTTTTGCATAGTATATAACATTTTACCGCTAATTACATAGCGTTAAACCGTTGACAAATTAACGGCACAATGTTATAATGGTGAAAAAGGAGAAAATTTATGAAAAAATTATTGACAATTTTTTTGACTGCTTTGATTTTAACGTTTTCCGCGTTAAGTCTTGCTTGTTTTTCGGGCTGCGCGAACTCAAAAACTCCGCAACAAAAAAATGAAGAAACGCCGCATAGGCACTCATTCGTACAAAAAAATACAGACGACATACACTTGGCAAGCAGGGCAACCTGCACTCAAAGGGCGAAGTATTATTATTCTTGTTCGTGCGGGGTAAACGGTTCTTCCACTTTTGAATACGGTTCTTTTGTTCACGTTTATAATTTGCAGGTTGCAGATGAAGAATATATGGCGGCGCCGAAGACTTGCACTCAACCTGCAAGATATTATTACTCATGTAAGTGCGGAGCGAAAGGGAGCGAAACTTTTAAGTATGGAGACTTTGGACATAGTTATACAGACGGAACATGTGATTACTGCGGGCAACCCGAACCCGGTGATGTCGTTGACTATGCGAAAGATTTAGAATATCGGTACGATAGCGAAACAAAAACCTATTCGATTTGCGGGGTAAAAGCCTCGTGTTATATGAGCGACATAGTGATCCCCGACTCATATGACGATGGAACTAACGGACGACATGCTGTAACCGATATCGGTGATCGTGCATTTTTAGGATGCGAGATGAGAAGTGCAACTATTTCAAAGAATATAACTTCTATCGGAGAAAGCGCGTTTATGGCTTGTAGATGGTTGTCTAACGTTTATTTGCATGATGGTATCGTTTCCGTCGGTTACGCTGCATTTGAAAACTGTTGTGAACTTATTTACAATGAGTACGATAATGCGTTTTATTTAGGTGGCAATGAAAATGCTTACGTTGCGTTAATTCAAGCAAAGAATAAAAATATTACGTCTTGCGTTATAAACGAAAAAACGAAAGTAATTGTAGGTCTTGCTTTTGAGCGGTGTGGTGATTTGACAGATATTGATATTCCTGACAGTGTAACTTATATTGGGCGGTATGCATTTGTCTGTAGCGGTATTGTAAACCTCACGATTGGGAATGGTGTGAGAGTCATAGAACGTGAAGCGTTTTTTGGGTGTAGTAAACTTAAAAATCTAATTATCGGTGAAAACGTAACTATGATAGGTTCTAACGCTTTTGCGGATTGTGGGAATCTGACGTGCGTAATAATTCCGGATAGCGTAATATCTGTCGGGAACGGAGCATTTTGTTCGTGCGAAAAACTTATGAGTGTAATTATCGGTGAAAACGTGTCATATATCGGTTACGAAACGTTTAGGGGGTGTGAAAGAGTGGTAGAAATAATTAACAAGAGTAAGGTGGCGGTACAGTGTCCTCAATCTTCATCTTACTTCTATAAAACATGTGGTACGACGCGCATAAAGGCTATTGGAGAGTATTTATTTTATATTGATGACGATTACAATTATTTAATCGGATATACGGGGGATTCAAAAGAGTTGATCTTGCCCGATTTGAATGACGGTGAATCTTACATAATACATTCGATAGCATTCAGCGACAGTAAAGATATTACGAGTATTACTATTCCCGTCAATGTAAGTTCTACTTATGAAGAGATATTTCGGGGGTGTGAGAAATTGACGACGATAAACTATTTAGGAACGATGGAGCAATGGTCAAACATTACGGATACGTATTGGGCGGAAGGTTCTAACATCAGCGAAGTGATATGTAGTGACGGCGTTATTGCGATAACAAAAATAGATTAAAAGGGCAAGGAAAAACTTATGAAAAAGGAAAGAGTGAAAAATTTCCCGACGGATATATTTGAGGAAACAAAATCGACGAAAGTTGCGTTTTGGTATGGGTTGTTTGCTATGACTATTTTTATAGTCGGTGTATTTATTCCGTGGTTTCCTATGAGTACAAAATCAGGAAAAATTTTTAACGCGAGTGTGGTCAGGTATACTTACGAGTTTATAAAGGTAAGCATAAAATTAAATTCGCCAAAACCGCCAAATCCTAACGGCGAAGACGTTGAAGATACGACGGATTCTATCGAACTCGGAATAATGCCGATGGTTCCGCTCGTATTTGCGTACATAATGCTTATGTTCGTTATTATGTGTGTGATATGGGCGTGTATGTACAAAAAGAAAAGGCATTTGATAGGTATAGGTATGAGTGTGCCGTACGGATTAGTGCTTATGCTTGTTATTCTTAATTGGGCTTTTGCCTTTTTGTATAATACCATAGACGAATTAAATCCGAAACTAAACGACGACGGCGAAATTATCAAGACTGTTAAATATTCCGTGCCGAAATCGTTTTATTACTATTTTGGACTGACTTCGGCGATAGGTTTAATTATAAACGTTTGCGTTTGCGAGTTGTCGCCTGTTCTTCGTCAACAGCCGGGTATGAGGGAGTACTTTATTCTTAATATATGTCTGCAACTCGGCGCGTTGGCTATAATTTGTTTTTGTCCGCTGATAGTAATTACTGACGGTAAAAACAATTGCCAAATTAAAATTTTCGGTGAAGGCGGATTGCTGAAATTAAACGAAGCGTTACACGGAAAGTTGGTAATTAACTACGAATCGTTAACCAAACGTGGGGTGGAATTGGATAAATTATTCGGCATCGCAGGAGGAACGGACGAATCGGGAAAATCCATGTCGATAGACGTTCTCAATCTCTGCGTCGAAATCGGCATTCCGTTCTGCCTCGGAGTTGGACTTTCTTGTGTGATAGAAAGTTTGACTGCCGCTTCTAATCCCAAAGGTTGGGCGGTTTGGAAAGCAACGAAAAACGGTTCGTTATTAAGCGAGAAAGAGTATAGAGAATTGACCGATGCCGTAAAAATAAAATATTACGGAGCATGGTTGACGTTTTTAATGGAAGCAGGTGTGGTCTGTCTGGTTAAATGGGGTATTTCGTCGTTGTACGATAAAGTGAAGGCGTTGATGCCTTTGACTCGCATAAAAGCAGGAAATATATTACTCGTATATTTTGTTGCGTGCGCCGTGGTTTTGTTTATATATAAATGCATTTATAACGGAAACGTAAAATCTACGGCTTATCGATTGAGATATGAGTACGACGAGACGGAAAGGCGCAAGCCGATTGCCGAAAAAATTATATACGTTCCCAAAGGGTATCAACTGCCCGACAATATAGACAGAAACGTATTGCGTTATACCGACGAAATTAAAATTCAATCGGATACGCAGACGTCTTTAATATCAGAAAACGATAACAAATCGATAGAAGAAGACCTTATGCGTTACGTTAAAGAGAGTAATATTCGAATAAGAGAATTAAAGGCTGTCGCGCAGGTTACGGGTAATTACGAAGAACTTGACAAATATGTTGCGGAAAGTAATGCAAAAATCGAGGAATTTCAAAAAGAGTTGAGTAAAATGCGAAACGAATAACGGGACATCGCATTTTGAGTAAACACAATTGTTTCGAAATTGGAAAATGAATAAAAAATAAATTTATAAGGAGATAACTTATGAAAAAATTAGTAACAAACGTTTTAACTGCTTTGATTTTAACGCTTTCGTCGTTAAGTCTTACCGTTTTTTCGGGCTGTACAAACTCGAAAAACAAAACCACGAACGAAAAAACCGTTCCGCTTTCGTCGCTCGATTTCGTGTTGTGCGACGGAAATCGCGACGAAGGGTGTCGTATTAGTTGTTCGGAATCGCATTACAGAGTATGTCAAAAAGAAGACGTTACGCTTTCGGGTAAACTCGCTATTCCTAATACGTATAACGGTTTACCCGTGAAAGAAATCGAACAATTTGAAAATTGTCAAAACGTAACGGCGATAAGTATACCCGCCAACCTTGAATATATCGAAGAATTTTTATTTTGCGATAGCCTGACTTCTATAACCGTTGATAAAAACAATAAAAATTATTACGTCAAAAATAATTGTTTGATTAAAGACGGGCATCTCTATACCAATCCGTCTAAGGGTACGGCAGTTAAATTGGGGCTTAAAAACTCTGTTATTCCTTCCGATGGCAGTGTAACTAATATCGGTTTGGGGGCATTTTCAGGGAAAGGACTCACAAAAATAACAATACCCGAATCAATAAGATATGTCGACGGATGCTCTTTTGTTTTCTGTGAAGATTTAACTACCGTATATTGGAATGCGACGCGCTGTTCTGTCGGCGGGTCTGACTTTCCTTGTTTCGGAAGTTGTGAAAAACTTGAAAACGTAGTTATAGGTAAAAACGTTCAAAGAATCCCCGGATATTGGATTTCGGGTTCAAAATCGTTAAAAAAGGTAGTTATACCTAAAAACGTTACGTCGATAGGATATAAGGCTTTTGACGATTGCGCGGAAGATTTTACTATTTATTGCGAAATCGAAGAAAGCGAAAAAACTTCGTCTTGGGAAGACGGTTGGAACGGCAATTATCCGGTCGTATGGGGATATAAAGGTTAAAATAGAATATTAAAAATGAACGCGTGGCGGGGAAATTTACATTTCCCCGCCACGCGGCTTGTAAGCGTTATTTTGATTATTTTTTTATTCTGATGATTTTGAAACTCAACATGGTAACGAGTTCCGCGGGGATAATGATTAAAAATACCCAAGGGAAAAACGTCCCTGCTACCTGCCACGGTATTAAAAACGCGTCTAAAATAAGCGAAACTATAAGCAGCGTTACCGACCAGAATCGAAGCGACGGGCGCGCCCAAAGGCTTGTGAAAACTATGGCTACTATCGCCGCCACGGGAATGGGATAAACGTAACAATACAAAAGATTTTTACCCAAGCCCCCGATAACCGATTGAAGTATCGCAAACACGACGGTTTCCAACGCCGCTATCGCGAAAAACGTGATTGCCGCAACGAGCATACGGTTGCGTTTTTTTACCGCTTTCGCGTAAGAAGTCTGCTCGGCTACGATTTCGGGTTCGGCGTGTTCGGTTACCAAAAAGTCGAGCGTTACGCCGAACAGCGAAGCGATCGTCATAAGTACCGTAACGTCGGGTATAGACTCTCCGCGTTCCCATTTCGAAACCGCTTTATCGGAATAGTTTATCTTTTCGGCGAGTTCGAGCTGCGTCAACTTCATTTGTTTTCTCAAGGATATTAAGTTTTGAGCAAATACGACTTTAACGTCCTGCATTTCAAATCTCCGTGAAAGTTATTACACGTTTGATTTTATTTTAGCACAATAACGGATAAAAATCAAACGAAAAAAGGCGAATTCGGGTAAAATCACGATAATTTTACCGTTTTTCTACCGCGGGTAGAGTCGGGTTACGCGTGTGTAGAAAGTGGTTTTTACGCTCTACGTTAAAGAAAATTTCTTTATAGCGAGCCCCTGCGGGAGTAGGTTGTAATTTTACGCCCGTCGGTGTAAAATACGGGTATAGACGAAAAACCGTTTACGACGCGTTTTGCGAAAACGGAAAGGAGGCTGCTATAATGAATAGAGAAAAGAAGATAACGGTGTTCGGAGATTCGATAGGTAAAGGCGTATTTACGGACGGCGGAAAGATAGAAGTTATCAAAGACAACGCGGTAAAATTGTTCGAGGAATGGAAGGGCATAGAGATAGACAACCGTTCGGGGTACGGGCAGTCGCTTAAAAGGCTTCTGGATAAAGGCGTAATCGAAAAATATATCGCCGGTCTTGACAAAAGCAAGAGAAATATCGCCGTTATCGAACTCGGCGGAAACGACGCGGATTTCGACTGGAAAGCGGTTGCGGACGCTCCGCATGAAAATCATTACCCGAAAACCGGAATCGAAGAATTTTCTCTCGCGTACGCAAAACTATTGAAAGATTTAAGGAGCGCGGGAGTCGAAACGGTCGCGTGTACGATAGTTCCGATAAGCAGCGAGAGGTATTTCGACAACGTTATATGTAAAATTACCGACGGCGAAAAAGTGCTTGAATATTTTCGCGGCGACGTGAACACGATACACCGTCATCAGGAAATGTTCAACAACGAAATTCTTAAAAACGCGTTTTCTTCGGGCGCGGAAGTCATAGATCTTCGTCGTGAATTTCTGAATACGAACGAGTTCGAAAGTCTGATTTGTCAGGACGGTATTCATCCCAACGCAATGGGGCAGCGCAAGATTTTCGACGTGGCGAAAGAATTCGCTTCGTAAGGTCGGAATACGTTTGCGCAGCCGTTGCGCACCTTAGTAGCGGCGTACTTCGCAGCGTGTCGTTCCGAGGCGAAGCCGAAGAGTATCCCGGAACGGGACGTAATACGATATAGTAATAACCCCGCGGGTTCGTCTTACCGACGAACCCGCGGGGTTTCGCATTCGTAACATAAAATTATTTAACGGTGACTTTAATACCTTTCGGAGCGATAACGTTTTTAACGTAACTTCCGTCGGGGTTTTTCTTTATTTCGACCTCTACGTTTCCTTTCAACGTCGGGTAAACCGCTTTTACGTAATCAAGCGAGCCTAAATACGGGTCTAATTCGTATTCGTCGGGTTTGTCTTCGATCGGTCTTATGCCCGCGATATACTCCGTCATATACGCGAGTACGCCGCTTGCCCAGCCGTGGCAGAAACTGTGCCGATAGCCCGTGTAACAGAACCTGCCTTTGTCGCCGTGCGGGTCGACTTTACCGCTTTGTAACATTTCGTCTATGCGGTTGGCGTTTTCAAACCATTCGACGTCGAAGTCTTCCCAGAAAGTGGTCGCGCCGAGGTCGAGCATTTTCCCGTAATATTCCCTTATCATCGCTTCGGCTTCGTCGCGTTCGTTCATTTTCGCCATAGCCTTGAATATAAAGTAGTTCAGGAAAGTGGTAAGCCCCTGCGCGCCGCCGTTTAAGATGACGTCGAGGTTTTCCTGCGTTTCTTCGCCCGCTAAAATTGCCAGAGCCGCAATTTGTTTGTATCTTCTCACCCTGTGAGTTTTTCTTTCGAGCCGTCCGACTATTTCTCTCGCCAAAGAAGAATCTTCGCCGAATTTGTCCAGAAGAAATTCGGCTTTTTTCATGATTATGCGAAGAAGAAAGTTCGTACCCGCGAGTTCGTCGTATTTTTTATCGAGTTCGCGCGCGCTTTCGGGATCGTTTTCGTCAAAGTCGGAGGAGTCGTCTTTCCCGACGTAATGACTGCCCCAGTCGATAAAATCGAAAGGCAGGCGGGTAGTTCCGTCTTCGTCTACGAAAGGATAAAAATCTCTTACTATGCGCTTTACGAAGCCGAGATTTTCTTTGACGAACCCTTCGTCGGAAGTTCTCATATAGTATTCGTATAAGTTGTAAATCCACCACGCCGAGTAGTTCGGTATGCCGTTCATCCACACGCCTTCGTCGGTCTGATCGCGGCAGAAAATAAGCGAATTCTTGATTTCGGGAACGTCTGGGTAAAGGCAGAACGAAGTTTTGGTTTCGGGGTAGATGTCGCCTATCCATACGAGTCTGTCGCGTTTGATTCCGTCCCATACGTAGCCGTTTTTAAGGCACAATTTGAGAGTGTAAGCGGCAGTTTGCCAAATTTCGTTCATACGGTCGTCGCTGCACGTGAATTTCCCCGATTCTTCTCTTGCGGTATCGTCGCAGGCGGCAACGATCGACTTGACGGCGAAAGAGGATTTTTCCGGAAAATCTATTCTTAAAAATCTGAACCCGGTCTGTCCGAAAGTCATATCCGAAAGTCTTACGAGTCGAACGTTCATATCCCTTACGGAATGGTCGTTGGTGGCGTTTTTTTCGCCGATTTCGGCGCAGGTTTCGCCGACCGATTCGCCGAAGCGAAGTCTTACGATTTCGCTCGGATCGGCTGATTTGGTTATAATTCTTACTCCCCCCGAAAGTTCTTTTCCGAAGTCGAGAATTATCGACGAGTTACCGTTGATAACGGCGCAATCGTATTCGTAAAGACCTATCTGAAGAACTTTTTCTTTCAGCAGGCTTTCGGGATTTTCTATTTGTCCTTCCGTGTATACTATTCTTTTTGGAAAAACGTATCGCATTTTATTTCCTTCCTTTTTTCTGGTGTGAAACGTAATCAGTCGGTTATTCCGACGACGTCGGTAACGGGCATCGAAAACGCAATGCCGTAACCGGGGGTTTTCAGCCCTACTTTTTGATATAAGTTTTTAAGTATCGGGTCTTTTTGTTCGGATTTTACGATTATCACGACTATTTCTTTTTCGGGTTGAACGGTGATATTGAACAACTTTTCCGCTTCGGGGTTGGCGGTTCCTCTCGCATGCAGGACCGTGCCGCCTTTCGCGCCGAACTCTCTCGCCGCGTCCATTACGGCGTCCGAAAACCCCGCGTTTACTATGCAGAATATTACTTCGTGATTAAATTGTTCGTTCATTTTCACTTCTCCTTATTGCATAAAAATTGGTAGACGGCAACGCCTATAAGGCTCGCCATGGGGGAAACGAAGGCAACGCCTTTCGCCCCTTTAAGCGTCCGGAATTTTTCTTCCAATCCCGTAAGCGCGGTTTTTATCATATCGTTTCTTACGACTCCGATAATAACCGCCTTGTCGCTCGATACTACGCCGAGCGCGGAAAGAGTTTCGTTCGAAGCCGTACCCGAAGCCGATAAGACGTATTCGGCGTTTATCTCGTATTCGTGCAGAAAGTCGGTGAAAAAGTCCGACTTGTTTCTCGGTGTGATCACGAAGAGAAGAGATAACTTATGCGGCGCGTCGGGTTGCCTGTTCTCGATTTTCTGTGAAATTTTTTCTTCCGCTTTTTTTATGGCGGATTTTATTTTTTCGCCCATTCCGTTACCTCCTTAAAAGTTAATGATGCGGTCGTCGTCGGCGGCGAGAATTTTCTTCATCGCTATTCTCTGACGGACGCGTTTCGTCATAATCGACTTGAAGCCGAGAAGTTGAATGGTGATAAGCGGGGTCATCGCGACCATTGCCACCACGCCGAAAGCGTAACTCATAACTCCGCCAGCGTCGCCGCCCGCAGCGCAAAGACCTATCGTAAGAGGAAGAATGAAACTCGAAGTCAAAGGTCCGCTTGCTACCCCGCCGGAGTCGAACGCTATCGCGGTGTATACGGGCGGTACGAAAAACGCAAGCCCCAAAGACAGCAGATAACCGGGGATAAGATAGAATAAGATATTGAACTTGAAGTACGCCCTTATAAGCGACAGCGCGATAGAAACGCCTACGCCCACCGAAAGCGCGATCATCATCGATTTTTTGCTTACGGTTTTATCCGTAACTTCTTCGACCTGTTTGTTAAGAACGTGTACCGCCGGTTCGGCGAGAACTACGACCAAGCCGAGAATAAAACCTATCAGCGTTATAGCCCATACGGGTAAATCGGCAAGGCATTGACCTATTCTGTAACCGACGGGCATAAAGCCGACCGAAACGGCGGTCAGGAAAATCAGGAGCCCTATGAAAGTAAAGCCTACGCCCACGCCTATTTTGGCGAGTTTCTTTTTCGGAAGGTGTAGGCAGGTGAACTGCAAAACCGCGAAGAACGCGACTATTAAAACGAGCGCGACGGCGACTTCTTTCGCGGTGCGGAGAAACGTCGAACCGACGGCGGAAAGATCTATCGCGTAAGAGCCGAGATCTATCTCGGACGCTTTACCGTTCGAAAACACTCCGAGAATCATTACGGCAAGGATAGGGCCGATAGAGCAGAGCGATACGAGGCCGAATGAATTTTCGCCCTGATTTTTGCCGCCGAGCGTAGAAGCGATACCTATGCCGAGAGCCATTATAAAAGGAACGGTGATAGGACCGGTCGTAACGCCGCCAGAATCGAATGCGAGCGCGAGGAAATCGGAATTACCGGTTACGACGAGAAGCGAAGCAAACGCGAACATACACGAATAGAAGAAAAACAACATCATCGAAAGTTGCAGTTTGCATACGATTTTAATTACCGCGAGCAGCAGGAAAAGCCCTACTCCCAGCCCTACGCTTACAATAAGAACGGTCGGGTTTATTCTGCCGCTTATCTGCGTGGCGAGAACGGATAAGTCGGGCTCTGCGACGGTTATCAATACGCCCATTAAGAAACATACGCCGAGAAGAAGCCCTATTTTTTTGAGTTTCGACAGTCCCGCGCCGATATGGTCGCCCATAGGCATCATCGCGAGATCCGCGCCGAGTGAGAAAAACCCCATACCTATAACGAGCGCGATCGCCGAAACTATAAACGTAATAAGTTCGGAATCCGTGAGGTTTATAAGGGGCGTAAAGTGGAGTATTACGACTATAAGCGCCACGGGAAGAACCGAGATTAACGCTTCTTTGATTTTGTTAAGCAAAGCCGAAAACACGCTGAACTCTCCTTATTTTACTTGATTGTTATATATAATAGCATAAAACCCGCTTTTATGCAAACGAAATGCCGGCAAAAAACGGAGTGAAAATTTTCGCGGGAAAGAGCGATACGGATTAAGTTCCTTTTCGACAAGAATCGACTTCGGAAAAATTATTTTCGTTCTAAACCTTAACACGCGGTCATAGGATATAGCAGTAACGAAAAAAAAGGAGCGACAAAATGAACGACGGAAGGGAATATTCGGAAATGTTGAAGACTATGGCTTCTTCGTGCGACGTGGTGGTGAAGCCCGCCGGAAGGGCAAGGAAGAAGAAAGACGTAAAAGAGGTAAAAGAAGAAATCGTAACGAAAGTCAACGACGAGATCGCCGCAGGCGAAGTAAAAGCGGCGGATGAATTGCCGTTTGCCGAAGAAGCCTTCGGCGATGAAGAAATAATCGAAAGACCGAAAAAACGATTTTCGTTTTTCGGAAAGAAAAGGGCGGGAAGAAAGGAAAAACCCGTCGGAGAAAAGAGTAAATCGGGCTTTGATATAGTTTACGCCGAGGGCATAGCCGCTTTCGCGCTGGTCGTGGCGATCCTTCTGACGAATATATTCTGGGAAAACAGCGGAATGAATACTTTTTTCAGAAAAGCGTTTTCGCCCGCGCAGGTTACGACCGACGTCCGTTCGTATAACAGTTTCAACGCGCAAAGTCCGTCCTCCTCTCTCGACGGCAAAGTCGAAGACGGCGTTATGACTTTTTCGGGCAAAGGCGCGCTTTACCCCGTATGCGACGGCAAGGTCGTTTCGGTTAAGCAATCCGACGACGGCAAGTACGAAATAACGATCGCGCACAGCGGATCGTTCAAAACCGTGATAAGCGGAGCCGACTATTCGTACTGCGACGAAAACGAAGAAGTTTTCAAATATATACCCGTTTGCTACTTAAACGGCGGCGAGGCGAAAGTTTATATGTACGACGACGACGCGCTCGTAACGAATTACGTGCTTGAAAACGGGTCTATAATCTGGTCCGTATGACGTTTTCGCTGCACCCCTTATTTTATATTTTCGGATTATACTTTGCTTTCACGGGCAAAGTATTTTCTTTTCTGACGATAACGTTCTGCGCCGTGGCTCACGAGTTCGGGCACGCTCTCGCCGCCGAAAGACGCGGTTATAAATTAAAAAAAATAACGCTGATGCCGTACGGCGCGGTGATAAGCGGCGAAACTGGCGGAATGACCGCCGCGGACGAAATATACACCGTAATTTTCGGTCCTCTCGTCAACCTTTTTACGGGGCTTTTCATACTCGCGCTGTGGTGGTTGTTCCCTATGACGTACCCGTATACCGAACTCGCCGCCACGGCGAATTTTTCGCTGTTTTTCGTGAATTTATTGCCCGCGTTTCCGCTTGACGGCGGAAGACTTTTGCTGTGTCTTTTAACAAAACCGCTCGGCAGAAAAAAGGCGATGTTCCTGACCAGGGCGATCGGCGTTTTGCTGTCCGTTTCGCTTTTCGGATTATTCGTCTGTTCGTGCTTTTCTTCCGTGAATTTTTCGCTTGCGTTTTTCGGCGCGTTTTTACTTTCCGGAGCGTTGGAGAAAAGGCCCGACGACAGATATATCCGCCTTATAGAGCAACTTTCCGCAGAGAGCATAAAAAAGGCGAGAACGATAAAACGGCTTGCCGTAAAGCAGGGGTTTACGGTGAAAGACCTTTACGCCGTCATGGACGGCGCGAGTTTATACGAAATCGAAATCTACTCTCAAAGCGGAAAATTATTAAGAAAACTGCCCCCGGGGGAACTGTGCGAAGAATTAAAAACGAAGACGTTGAAAGAGCCGCTCTGACGCGGCTCTTTTCGTCTTTGTAAAAAGTTTGCCTCGGGCGTAAGAAGGTCGTGGCGAACGCCGCGGCCGCCCCGCTCTTTTACGGGGATCGTTTTATCGCGTCCGGAATGTCGGGTACCGTTTTTACGTAAGAAAAAAGACCGTATAAAAACGGTTTAGTTTTGTTAATATAAAAAGTTAAGTTTATTTATTTACTTTTCGATTTCGATATGTTAAAATTATGCTATGAAAGCAGGAATCATAGGTCTTGGAGCGATTGCTCCGATGCATATAGAGGCGTTAAAGGAACGCGCCGAAGAAATAGTCGCCGTGTGCGACGTGGAACGCGAAAAATGCGCCGCCGTAAACCGCAAGTATTCTCTTAACGCGCGCGGGTACGAGGATTATAAAGAAATGCTCGAAAAAGAGGATCTCGACGTCGTTCACGTGTGTACTCCTCATTACCTTCACGCCGAAATGACTATAGCGGCTCTTGAAAAAAACGTCAACGTAATCTGCGAGAAACCGCTTGCCATAAATCAAACTCAACTCGATAATATCGAAAAAGCGGTTAAAGCGAGCAAAGCCCGGCTCGGCGTATGTTTTCAGACGAGATACAACCGCGCGTTTATCGAACTGAAAAAACTGATAAAACCCGAAGACGTGATCGCGGCTTACGCAAACCTCGTGTGGAAAAGGGATAAAGAGTATTATAATTCTGCCGCGTGGAGAGGAACGAAAGACGAAGAAGGCGGCGGAGTTCTGATAAATCAGGCGATACATTCGCTCGATTTGCTCTTGTGGGTGTGCGGAATGCCGAAAAGTCTTACCGCGCATTGCTTCGACGATTCGTTAAAAGGCGTTATAGAGGTCGAAGATACGGTTCACGGCGTCTACGATCTGGACGACGACCGCAATTTTATACTCAACGCGACGAACGCGTCGAAAACTTGTTTCAAAAACGTTTTAAGTTTCGTTACAAAAGATAAAACCGCTTTGCTTTACGGCGACGAGTTATTCGTAAACGGCGAAAAACTTACTTTTGCCGACGGAAGAAAGACGGCGGGCAAAAAAGAATGGGGAAACGGACACGGACCGCTGATCGACGATTTTTACGATTGCGTCGAAACGGGCAGGCGTTTTCCGATAGATTTTTACGAAGGCTCGAAAGCCGTAAAAGTGTTGCTTGCCACCTATCGTTCAAACGGCGAAAAAGTGTATTTGTAAACCCCGTGAGATTAAAATCGACGGAACGCAAAAGGAGATAAAATGAAAAAAATCGTTATTTTGGGGTGCGAAAATTCGCATGCGGATACGTTTTTAGACTTTATTAAAAACGATCCGAAATATTCCGACGTTGAAGTTCTCGGCGTACACAGCGAAGACGAAGGCGCGGCGGATAAACTCAAAGAAAAATTCGGAGTAAAAGTTCTTTCGTCATACGACGAAGCGGTCGGTAAAGTCGACGGCGTTATGATTACCGCGCGCCGCGGCGGCGATCATTACAGATTCGCGAAACCCTATATCGCTTCGGGCGTTCCTATGTTTATAGACAAACCCGTAACGATAAGCGAAGCCGAAGCGATCGCAATGGCAAAAGATTTTGAGAAGAACGGCGTAAGAATGACGGGCGGTTCGTCGTGCGTTCACGTCGACGTCGTGCAAAAACTTAAACGCGACCGCGAAACCGACTTCGGGGGTAAAACGCTCGGCGGGTTCGTCCGTTGCCCCGTTTCGCTCAATAACGATTACGGCGGATTTTATTTTTACTGCGAACACCTTATCGGTATTACGTCCACGATTTTCGGGTTCTATCCCGAATCGGTAAAGGCGTTTGAAAACGACGGCAAAATAACGGTCGTATTCAGATATAAAGACTACGACGTTACGGGGCTTTTCGTGGACGGCAACTACGTTTATTACGCCGCGCGTTATTCGGTCGACGGCGTTTTCGGGGAGGAATTTCCGATTACGGGCGAAAGCCCCTGTTTCCGCGCGGAATTCGACGAGTTTTACGATTTGTTAAACGGCGGCGAGCAGAAAAAATCTTATTCCGATTTTATCGCGCCCGTATTCGTTATGAACGCCGTTAAACGCTCCTTGGGCGGCGGGAAAGAAGAAAAGGTAAATAAATTCGAATTATGAAAACCAAACTTATACTGTCTGCGTTCGCGGACGAATACTGCGACGATTTTTCGACGCAGTGCGAGGCGATGAAAGGCTTCGGAATAGACTATATCGAACTTCGCGGGGTAAACGGTAAAAACGTTTCAACCCTTTCGGGCGACGAGATTAAAACCGTCGAAAAAATCTTATCCGACACGGGTATGAAAATTTCGGCGATAGGCTCGCCGATAGGCAAAATCACGCTCGACGGCGATTTCGAAAGTCATCTTAACGCGGCGAAAAGGATTTACGACTACGCCGAAGAATTAAACGTAAAAAATATAAGGATATTTTCGTTCTACGCTCCCGACGGCAAAAATATCGCAGATATGAAAACGGAAGTTTTCGATAAACTCGGCGAACTCGTTAAAGCGGCAGACGGCAGAAACGTTACTCTCTGCCACGAAAACGAAGCGAAGATTTACGGCGAAAGCCCCGAAAAGTGCAGGGAAATTTTAGAGGCGTTCGACGGAAAAATCAAAGCGGTTTTAGATATGGGCAACTTCGTTCTGGACGGTTACGATCCCGAAAAGGCTTACGAAACCTTAAAGTCGTATATCGGATATTTTCATATAAAAGACGCGCTTTACACGGGCGCGATAGTACCTGCGGGCAAGGGCGAAGCGAAGATAAAAGAGATTCTCGAAAAATACGAAAGTTCCGGCGGAAAGACGACTTTTATGGCGTTGGAGCCGCATTTACAGACTTTTTCGGGGCTGAACGCGTTGGTCGGAAAGGCTTTCGAAAACCCCTATAAATACGAAAGTCGAGAAGCCGCTTTCAAGGACGCGCTTGAAAATTTAAGGAGCATATTATGAAGAGTTTTTGCGTCGACGAATTAAAAGTATACGCCTGCGAAAACAGGACGATAATGGGCGAACTCGCCGCAAAGGATATTTCGGCGAAGATAAATGAGCTATTTGCGACGAAACCCGAAATCAATATGATTTTCGCGGCGGCGCCGTCGCAGAACGACGTATTGAAATCGCTCGCAGAGGATAAGACGATCGACTGGACGAGGGTAAACGCCTACCACATGGACGAATATATCGGTCTTGATAAAGACGCGCCGCAGGGTTTCGGAAATTTTCTTAAAGAACATATTTTCGGTAAGGTTCCTTTCAAAAGCGTGAACTATATAGATATTACCGCCGCAGATCCCGAAAAGGAAGCCGAAAGATACGGTAAACTGCTTAAAGCCAACCCGACGGATATAGTCGTAATGGGTATAGGCGAAAACGGGCATATCGCGTTCAACGATCCGGGCGTGGCGGATTTCAACGACGAAAAGGTCGTTAAACCGGTAAAACTCGACGAAGTCTGCCGCAATCAGCAGGTAAACGACGGTTGTTTCAAGTCGATAGACGAAGTCCCGACCCACGCGATGACGCTTACCGTACCCACGCTCGTTGCCGCGCCGTGGCTGTTCTGCATCGTACCCGCCGCGACCAAAGCGAAAGCCGTTTACGAAACTTTGAACGGCAAAATAGACGAGCATTGCCCCGCAAGTATACTCCGCACGAGAAAGAACGCAAAACTTTATCTCGACGACGCAAGTTCCGCATTGCTTGATTTATGATAGAAATCAAAAGCGATAAAATCATAACTCCCGACGGGGTGAAAAACGGGTATCTGTATATCGATAATCGCTCCATAGCCGGGGTTTATACCGAAAAACAACCCGCAAACGAACGCTACGACTTTACGGGCAGATACGTTTCGGCGGGGTTTATAGACACGCACACTCACGGCGGAAACGGGCATCCGTTTATAAACGGAACGGAAGAAGACGTAATAGAGGCGTGTAATTTTCACTTAACCCACGGCACGACTGCGATTTTGCCTACCGTTACGGCGGGAGCGTTCAAAGCGATGCGTAAAGCAGTCGAAACCATAGCAGCCGCCAAAAACACGGGCAGGATAAAAAGCGACGTTATCGGCGCGCACATGGAAGGGCCGTATCTTTCGGCAAAACAGTGCGGAGCGCAGTGCCCCGCTTTTATAACCTCGCCGAAAAAAGAGGACTACGAAAAACTCGTAGATGACCTCGGCGAATATATCGCCCGTTGGACCTACGCGCCCGAAAACGATATCGGCGGCGAGTTCTGTAAGTTTATAACGTCGCACGGAATAATCGCTTCGGCAGGGCATACCGACGCGAAGTACGAAGATATGCGCGTCGCTATAGAAAACGGCTGTAATCTCGTAACTCATCTGTATTCCTGCACCTCGACCGTTACGAGAGATCACGGGTTCAGAAGTTTAGGAGTGATCGAAAGTACGTTTCTTCGCGACGAACTCACAGCCGAAATCATAGCCGACGGCAAACACCTTCCGCCCGACCTTATCAGAATGATAATAAAAATCAAGGGCGAAGAAAAGACCATCCTTTGCACGGACAGTCTTGAAATAGCGGGTACGGATATTAAAGAAGGGGTAATGAGCGGTACGGAGTTCATCGTCGAAGACGGCGTTTGCAAACTCAAAGACCGTTCGGCATTCGCGGGGAGCGTGGCTACTGCCGACCGCCTCGTAAGGGTACTCGTAAAAGATTGCGGTATCGCGGTCGAAAAAGCGATAAAGACGATAACCGAAAATCCCGCGAGATTACTGAAAGTAAAAAAGGGAAAACTCGAAGCGGGGTACGATGCGGATATAGTCGTATTCGACGACGATATAACGGTAACCGACGTTTTCGCGCTCGGCAAAAAAGTCGTCTGACGGCACGGCGAAAATAGCCGCAGTATCGAGTCTGCAAGATCAGCGCAAAGTTTCGACGGGTTGTTCTTTCGACGGCGGATAGCCGAAAGTCGCGACGTATTGTTTGTAAAACCCGGGGTAGGAATCGAACCCGCATTTTTCGAAAACCTCGCTCGGGCGGTTTCCCTGACGAAGCATCGATTGGGCGTATAACAGTCGTTTCGTGTTGATATACTTTTTGGGGCTCGTTTTTATCTGATTTTGAAAAATCCGATACAGATATTGCTCGCTTACGTACAGGTTGTCGGCAATTTCTTTAACCCCTCTTAAAGTAAAAAGATTGCCGTTGATATAATCGATTGCCTTTGATAAAATAGGCGAAAGGTGCGAAGAGTCGATGTAAAATTCGTTTTCCGAAATTTTAAGATAGTAAAAGAGTTCCGTAAGGAGCGATTTTAACAATTCTTTGAACGATTCTTCGTCTAAATGCGAGGCAAAATAGTCGGCTTTTGCGAATAAGTCGGCGACCGAACCGTCTTCGGGACAATGAACCAATTCGATTTCTTCGGGAATGGTCCCGAGTAACTTTTTTCCGACGAAATTTTCGTCGAAAGCGATATTGTAGCGCGAATATTCCGCGCCAGGCTTTATGTCGACGTAGTGGAATTTCATCGGGCGGATAACCACCAGATCGTTCTTTTTAAGTTCGTACTTTTTGCCTTCGATAAAGTACGTAACTTTGCCCTTCTCGAAAAAGATGAGTTCGTAGGTATTGTGCGAATGTTTCAGAAAGGCTTCCGGCGAAGCGGACGGATTTTTGTAGTATTTGTGGTTGTATACGAGGTTTTCGTCGGATATGTCCATTTATCCACCCAAAATAAAT
>ERZ1034687.834-NODE-834-length-18350-cov-33.310139_pt1 | contig 18350 bp, 11 predicted proteins | sample MGYA00520704_ERZ1034687 | MGnify/ENA primary metagenome ERZ1034687 (study PRJEB33766, sample SAMN09781762) | gut metagenome | biome: gut microbiome | host: Homo sapiens | place: Madagascar | study: EMG produced TPA metagenomics assembly of the PRJNA485056 data... | reverse complement strand
CGATATCAATCGCTACCGTGCCATCATCAAGGCCCTCGGTCTTCGTAAGTAATCTCTCAGAGCATTTGCTTAAAGAAACAGAATCCCATCACTCTCGCAAGAGGGCGATGGGATTTTTTTGTATAAATTCGTAAAAACTACCGCACACCGCACTAAATCCTTTTATGTGTCTCTATATCAGACAGTTTGTGCAGTGCGGTATTGCAGTCAACACCACACAACACCGCACAACACCGCACTCCATCCCTAAAGCTAGAAGAGATAGAGCTGCTAAATTCTTCTTTTTAAAATTAGTGCGGTGTTGTGAGGTGTTAGTGAGGTGTTTAGCAAACACCGCACTAGGGTATACTAACTATGTATCAAGAACTTAGCATACACCTAGTGCGGTGTGCGGTAGAAAAGCCTAACCAGTATTCTACAGAACAGTATCGAGGAAGAAGCAGAAAAGCTACCCCGATATCTCTAAAAGTGCTCTGCCCAGGCACAAAAGTGCCCCTAGTGAGGGCACTTTTGTGCCGTAGTGAGGAACTTATTTTTTCTACCTGTATGGGGTGTTAAACTTATCCTAACTTACTGCGCTGAGATAGGCAGATTGCGGAACTCGATGAACTGCATGGTCTCGCCATTAGACTTGTACTTGAATGGAATCTTGACTACGCTAAACTCAGTGGCACTGGTGCTGACATTCTGAATGACAAACGTAGCCTTCATCGGAACACCTACAAGCAAGGTATAGAAATTATAGCCTAACCAGCGGTTCTTGCCAAAGAGGCTTGTCTCATCATCGCACTCATAAGCATCGCCACCATCATCATATATGGTAGGGGCGTTGCCATAAGCTGAAATCTCATATTCCTTGTTGCCGATGTTCTTGAATGTGGCTGTGATCACTACATTCTTGCCTTGACGAACGCACTTCAAGAAGTTGAACTGCAATTCTGGCAATGAGCAGGTAACCAAATCGGAATTGGTATTCTTGACATCTGCCACCACCTGAGCAGGTAGCTTGATAGCAAACTCTGCATCATTAGACTTACCCTTGACCAATATAGAATTGATCTGCTTGATGGTGCGATCTACATCCTCTATCACCATAATACCCTTGACAGGTACATTAGAAGGAAGCATCTTATCAGAATAGTGACCTAACTTTTCGCCACCCAAATAGAAGTGCATCTGATGTTTGACATTCTTGCTATCAAAAGCACAAGAGCCGTCACCAAATGCATTGAAAAACATTTTGAGTTCACTGGAAGTGGTGTTGGTAATCACAAAGTTGATGTGGACATCATTACCATTAGCCACGCAACTGGTATACTTGATGGTGCAACCAGGGATAGAGCCAGAAGCCTTGGTGGTGGTCTGCTGATTCGTCTTTTGGTCATCAGTCAACATAGACTCAGCTGCCTTGCCCAATGCCTTGAGCCACTTCTGTGCATGGATTTGCTGTACGCTCACGAGGGAGAGCAGCAGTGCGAAAAGAATTGCTTTCTTCATAATTGTATCGGTTTATGTTATTAATTAAAAATTATCAGTTCGTCCCTAGAAAGAGCCTTTATCCTTAGAAAAAGAGAAATGGCACCTTTACACATTCTTGCTTGCAAAGGTAGGAAATTAAGCAATAACTTCCAAGCATTTTGCCAAGAAAAGTAAAGGTGCCATTGCGAAAATAGGCATTTTTATATCATTTGACGCTGATTTTTACGGAATGACATCCCCATCTGTCTTTATCCTTAAGATGTAGCAACCTTTTAATATCAGCGAAAGCAGACACATTGCTAATCAGAAAGCTTTCTCTCAGCGGAGAGAAAGCTTTCTGGTTATTGTAGTTTGGGTATCCTGCATAGATACCTTAATAATATATACTTCCTGAGAAGAAGCCGTGGAGACTACAGGAATACTGACAGACGTGGCACCTTCAGCCTTTCTCGTAGCCACCAGTTTTCCATCAAGGGTATAAACCTCCACCTTACTTAATAGAGGAGCACTCACCTTGGATACCACAATCAAGCCCCTGGCAGGAGAATAGATCTTCACGTCGCTCTCGCCCATCCCGGCATTTTCAATACCTGTAGTACTGCGAGTCTGGGTTAGGAAGTATCTGCCATGTTCATTCGCCTGCACCTTCACTTCCTCGCCCTCCTTCAGCTCCTGATACTTTCGGGTGGCAGCATCATAGAGATAGAGAGGAGAAGAAAGACGAGAGACACCATCAATTGCCAGCAAGACAGAAGCTGAACTGCCGGAACTTCCAGCATTTCCTGATTCTATACCAGAAGAAGCACCAACCACTCCCAATGGCATCCAATCTATACTTGGTAAGGAGTTCAACGCCACAGCCTCATCTCCCGCCACCGTATAGACAATCGGAACTTCCTTCAGCTGGGCATCATAAAGCAACGGGGCATCCTCAGCCTCATCGTAATCCTCAGAAGCATGGGCATCTATCACAATCTTCGAACGACTGCGATAACCCGATGCTGCTGCAGAAAGGGTTAACGTGGTGATGTCCTGCTCCTCATCCGAAGCCGACTTCACTCCGCCAAACACCTCTCTATCTACCGTCATCGCCGACGTAAAGTTGAACAGATCAGCACTCTGCCCATCTTTCAGACGGACAAAGAACGACTGCATCGGCGAAATCTTCACGTCGTTCTTCGACTCATACGTGGCGGTTGACATATCCAGCTTATCATAGAGTTTCAGCACACCATTCTCATAGACATAGAAGCTGGACTGCAGCGATGGATTTGCCTTCAGGAACTTATACATGCTGAGCGTTGCCATATAAGGATTACCCACCAGATAGTAATTGTTGCCATCCTTCAACTTAACCAGCTTATAGCTCATCTTGCCCAAGGCATGCTCCTGGGCATCAGCATTCACCACCAGGCGATGGGCATTCTGCTTATCCACAGAAGCAGATAGAGAATTCTGCTGCTGCGAAGCCTCAGCATAGGTATATTCCGTATCTGCCTTCGGCAAACGGAACAACATATCTGATGCACTACTAGCTGAAGTACCAGCACCACCCACTGTATATTTATCTCCCATCTTGATGGCTACACCCTCTAATGGAAGATACTTCTTGTTCACCTTATTATATATATGGCTCCAGTGGGGTGAAAGCGCATGGAGACTCTGGTTCTTGGACGAGATGTCGGTGCCCGAATAATCGTAGGCACTATACTTACCGCCCAATATTACTTCCTCGGCAGAAGCATCATCCCAGCTTCGCTGATATACAGGACTGGCTACACGATTGTTTACCGGGGATGAGAACGTGATTGGCATGAAAGCCTCCGACTCCTGTCTGCCCGATGCTGCCGGCACATAGATGTCGCCCGCATAGGTATCCTGCAAAGGAGAAGTGAAGGCATACCAGGTGTTGGGTTTCATCTCCTTTTCTACCCACGCCTTGTTGTATATCAGATAACACTGGTTGAGCAGTTCGCCTCCCGGCTTAAAGTAAATCTGGTCGCAGGTGTTGCCATAGAAGGGTTCACACTCCAGATTGCCGTCGGCATTCAACCCGTGGTTTTCGGTATTGTCCCATTTGGCAAGCATATCATATTGGATGTTCGTGGTAGCCGCATCGCCCTTGGCATTGCTCAGTTTGGTAGCGATGCCCGTGGATTTCTGATAGGCAATGTATCCCAAAGATGGGAAATACAAACCGCTCAGATTAGGTACCGTTACCTTGGTAAACTTCATCGGTACGTATCCGCCACCCCGATAATCCGTATATTGGTTCTCCCTTTTATAAAGTTCACTACATACAGAACGTCGCCAGTTGTCATCATTGTTCCATGCCGCACTCATCTTGTTATTTGCCGTAGGATTCCAGGTGGCATATTCCGGCACCACCGCAAAGCGGATATAGGTTTCACCCGAACAGAGCACCGTGGTTCCCTTGGAGCCATCTTCACGGAATATCAACACACCTTCGTACCAGTATCCCTCATGCAACTGCACATTCTTGGAACCCGCAGAAAATATGGCAGATTCATTTCCCGTTTGCGGCATAAACTTCAACTTCAGCTGCTTGGAACCTCTATCGATATAATTATTCTCAAGATTCGCCAGAATCAAGCTTTCCCCTATCCTATCCCGATAGGCAGGGTCGTTGGTTTCCGAAAGATACATCACATTGGTATATTGCGACTCATCCAAATGGTCCGTACCGCCCGCCTTCACGAAGTAGAGACGCTTGGAATTATCTGCCACCAGGTTCTCACCGCTGATAGGCACGCAGAGATATCCGCCCTTGCCCTTGGCTTCCTGCTGAGCCAGCAGGGCTACCTGAGGCAGCCCGATGCGCATCGTACGGGTGTAATTATTCGGATAAGCCACATCAGTATTACCCAGACTCAACTGCGGACCATTCCTGACAACACGAAGCTTGAACGACATCTCGTCCAGACAAATATGATAATCTACTCCACCCTGGTTGATGATGCCAGATGCATTTGCAGGAATCACACGAATGGTATGCTCACCCACACCCAGCTGGATATTCTTGAACTCGGCACTGTTTTCCAATATCGGAGTCTTAGCATCATCCACATACCAATCATAAAGCACACCATTCAACTGGATGCTACCGCCATTGTTCTGGTCCACAGTCTGCAACTGTGCCTTGATGTTATATTCAGGCGTAGCCTTGTCATCGCAAGGAATAGTGACGGTGGTGGTGATGCTACCATTGGCATCGGTAACCAGCACCTTCTGCTGCACCATCTGGAAATTCTCGCTATAGAGAGAACATACATCCGAAGGCTTTCCCCAAGAAAGCTGGTTCTTATCCGTTACCCCATCATCATCGAAAGCAAAACTTACATAGTAAGTCTGGTTCGACTGCAGATTGAAATATCTGTTGGCAAGCACCACGTTCCACTCGTCGTTGAGTTTCTCGTACATCGGTTTTCCATCCACCTTTCGGCTCTCATCCACATAATTATAGATGGTGGCAGTTCCCCAATCATAGCAAGGTTTCTCTGCCGTTCCATAGTTCACGTTCTTCACCGGATTACCATCGGCATCTACGAATCGGAAGTAGAGTTTCTTTTCAGTATTGTCGGCAAGCGCCGCCATAGTTTCCTGCAAAGCCCTCAATTTAATGAGAATGGAGGTAGAAAGAGAAGCATCTTTTGCCGTATTCTTGCTTGGACAGATAGGCGAGCTCTGGATAATATCCACCTTGGAAGCCTTGGTATAGATGCGGAGATCATCGAAGGCATAGTCGGCACCAGAGGTAGATTTACACATGTTATCCACCACCAGTTTGAAGTCGGTGAAATTATTCACTCCGCTCTCCTTCTGTAATACCATCTTTCCGTAAACCTGATACCATTTTCCTACATTATCCGCATCAGCTCCCTCACGGTTTCCCGAAAAGTTACCAGATGAGAACGAGTGCAGCAACCTGCGCTCCGTTTCCTGATTGTTCTCATCATAATTCACTCCATAGAGCTTGAACATCAGCTGCGGGCGTTGATTGCCTGTGGTCATATCGGCAATGGCTGCGCTGAAGATAACCTGCGAGCCAACACATAGATCAGCACTGAAATCTGCCTCAGCAATCTGACGGCTCTCATCGGCAGCATCGATATAGAGGAAATGTCCGTATTGAGCCCCATTCGTATTTGCGTAGGTACGATCGTAAAGCTGGACGGTAGGCCACCACAGGTAACCATCAGTGCCATTTTGCCCATTTCCAGACTTTCCATTTACATTTGCCGACTTATAGAGCCCGTACTCTCCATGCAGCGGTGAATGCTTAGGATTTACATACATATTTCCTGCCGGAGCGGAATTAATCAAATCACGATAGACAAAACCATAACTTCGTTTGCTCCATTTAGAAGGCAACCGATCCTGATTATCATCCGGTCCTGTAGGAGCCAGGAGGGTCTGTTCATCATTATCATGATCAAAAGAGACGATATTGACAGAGCGATAATGATCGTCTAGATAGGAATTCAATCGTGTATTCTGGTTTGCCGCCTTCAGTTCGTCCGTGGTCATCGGATACTGGTTCCATAGCTGGCAGGTGAAATTGGCGATAGGGCACATTTGACCGCTGCTGGAAACGGCTATTGCCACCACATAGATACGGTCGCCATACTTAAAGGTCTGCTTGCTGCTGACTCCTCCGCCATTCAGATTTCGCCATGCGCCAGTGCTCGTTTCATTATTCAGTTTATTCAGGCTCAAATCAAAGAAACGGAGCGGATAATCACCTCCTCTATGAGTCCACCAGACAAACTGGGTTTTATCGGAATTATAGACACGCCACTGCACACTGCTAGCCTGCACCACCAAAGAACTGAAATCCGACTCCTTAATCTGATGCGCCTCATCTTCAGCAAAAACATGATGCGTATTGATATTATTCATTGGATGGAAATAATAGTTGGTCGCATCATTCTGGTTGAGGCGGAATGTCATAGAGGCAGAGGCATCCTTCATTCCTGCCGAAACGCCCTTTCCGTCTTCATAAGAAAAATCCCTGGCTTTTCCTGTTTCCAGAAGTTTCTGCTTGATATCATCCGCCATCTTTTCTGCCGGCATGATATGGAAGATATATCGGATAGAAAGAGTTGGCTCATGGGTAAAGGTACCATTGCAGCCATCCACATATCTGCTCACATCGCAGGCAATGGTCTCCCCTGTCCAGGAAGTATCAGAGGGACGGGTGTATATTACACCCACCAATTTGCTATTTGGATAGGATGAAAGATTATAGGCAACCAAACCTTTATTTACGCCACGGGAATCCTGCATACTCTTCAATTTGCTTCTAAAAATATTAGAAGATCTCTCCAACTGAGCAGAAGCCTTATCAGTATCGTAATTATACCATCTGAAATATCCTCTAGGTTCCAAATCTGCACCATCGCCCGAATAACCGGAAAATGGCAAAGACAATTCCTTGGAACCGCCACTAGGGATAGCGATATAATAATCATACACATGTGTCTTCTGGCGAAGACATTCTGTGGCAGCATCTATCACCTCGTAATCGCCGGTTTTATTGGCGATACCTTCATAATGCTTGAAGGTTTGGGCACAAATCACCCCAGGCATCAAGTAGATGATGCCCAGGATGAACCAAATGTATTTAGAAAATAAGCTATTTTCTTTCATAGCCAAAAGTCTTTGTATTTAATACTTTTTTTTCTGTATTCTTTCCAGCCCGGGTCAGGTCCACTTGCTTCATGGTAAAGCGAACCTTGCGGGAAATGACAGGATTCAATCCCAATCCATTCTTCTGTCTGACCAGAATCTTCATGGTATAGATGGCAGAACCTGTACGGTTGCCCATCTCACCTTCAAGACGATAGGTCGCTGGTATCCAAGAAGGCGAAGCATCGAAGATGTTTACGCCATCAGTTCCCTGCGGATTCTGCTCCTGCAGCGTCCAGCCATCTGAACCTGTTGCATCCGTTCCCATCTGCCATTCAATCCCAGGCAGGGTCTGAGAACCAGTACGGCTCAACTTGATGACCTCAGGCTTGATATGAAACTCTCCATAATAACCGAAGTCAAGCGAAAGGTTTTCGCCATCATCCGTCACCTTCGGCAACACCCCGATTGGCGAGAATGCCTCCACCTTCCATCTAATCTGATAATCCTCCAACTTGATAGGGATTTTCAGATAATCATTGCGCCGGATTTCATTCCATGACAGCATGGCATAACGATGGTTACTGGTAGCACCCGTAGCAGCATCTTCCGTGGCAAGCGAAAGAACAAAGTATCGGTTGCCACCATCTGCGCCCTTATCAACCAGACTCTCGTTCATATAGAAACAAGCCGTTTGCTTAGCTCTAGCCTCTATGGTTATACCATTGTTTTCGGCAGCCGTCAGCGTGATGGTACCTTTTGACGCACCATCAGCTAAATTCACACCCTTCAATTCATTTGCCGAATCCACATTTGGCAAAAGTTTGATATTCCGATTACCGTTCAGGGTGACATCAGAAAGGGTGATGGTCTTCAGATTGATGGCATGATCCGTGGCATTGGTAATGGAGAGCTGTACCTTAGCCACCATACGGACAACCTCCAGATTGATGACTTGCTGATTATCAGTTATATTCACAATCTGCTTATTACTCATCGGATAACCGTTCTGAAATTCAGGTGTCATCAACTGACGGAAGAGTTGACTGTTGCCATCCATCTGATAAGTCTGTTCATCAAAATCAGTTGGCAGCTGTTGCCCAACAGATGTGCTGACATCCAACCCGATCTCTTCAGGCTTGATATTGGCAAAAGAATAGAAGGTTGTCGCTCCAGTATTCAACTTTACAAACACCTGGTCTTTCTCCAACTCCGTAACACCCAGAGATTTCAAATCGGAAGTGATAATCTTCTCTATCTTTCCATTCTGTAACACCACCACAAACCAGCTCTTCATCATTTCACCAGGCAAAGCTTCTGCATCCGTCTCCCAAGCCGCCCTGGTCAGAGAAGACCGGGAAGATTGCGAAGTCTGGGAAGATAAGGCAGATAGCTGCAACGTCACCCCTACCCGGTTTTCGGCATCAGCCTGACCGGGAAAGGACGTTGCTTCATCGCCAGCAGAACAAGCCGCCAGCAAGCATAATGCCCAAATACATATATAATAATATATCTTCTTTGCCATGTTTACATTTTGAAAAGCCTAAGGCTATTCCTATTGATTATTTTCTCGTTGTATAATTCACAATTACATCACAATATCTTCGTGTTCACGTACATTCCATTTCCTCACCGTCAGTTTCACGAGATTCTTGCCATTGCTGCCCTTATATACCTCGAAGGTATAATAATGGTCGCGTACGATATCATTGGTGGTTGTACCTTCCGCTCCTTTGTCTGTATAATCAATGAAGCGCAGGGTATATTCCTTTTCTTTTCCGGAATCATCCCGTTCAACATTTCCATTTGAATAAAGCTTCAACTTGATGACACATTTATCCGCATCTCCTCTACCGTTATTCTGATATTCAGGCAGATAGATAGGAACATTATCATTCATCGTAATGCCACCAGTTTGTTTTGAATCTAGGAAATGCTCAAACGCCTCGTGAGTAAGCGATGCGGTCTGTTCGCATTCTGCATACTTGATGGGCATACAATAGCCCTTACCATTATAGTTGATGAGTCGCATACTATGTATGCTCCATCCGTTTTTCTTCATATCGTTACTCAGATTCACCTTCACCTTGGCTACCGCCCTCAGCAAGTCGATATCCGAGAAATCCTGAAGCTTACCAGCAGTAAGCGTGAAAGATACTTTCTTGACACCCCACATCGGCAGATACTTAGGATTGGCTTCGTTAGCAAACGACTTCTGGGCGATACCGGGATCGTTGTAGGCTTTCTGCAAGTCATCCTCACTCATATCGAAATTGGCATAAACCACCATTTTTCCATCGAAGTGATTATCCACAAGCACCTTGTTGCTCACAGGCAAAGTTCCTGTCAACCGGTAGATGTTGCCGCCCAAATGGACAAGCACCATGTTTTGCAGGATTCCCGCCATTTGCTGATTTACCTGATAGAAAACAACGTGGAATCTGCTTAAGTCGATACTGTTTTCCATCTCCGTACCCGGTTCACCAGTCTCGTCGTCTTCACTTCTTGAAGCAATCTGCTTCCCTCCCGACTGCCCTGTTCTTGTATCGTTATCGGTATCCGTACCTTTCAGGCAAAGAGTAAGCGTGATATGGGCTTCGGTATTCTCTGCCCCTGTATCTCCCTGGTCGCATGAGACCAAAGCAATACAGCCCAACCAAGCCATAGCAGTAGCCAGGAGAAACTTGAACAGTCTCTCAGCATATCTTATTTCTTTCATCTCATACATCATGAATCAATATTATAATCAGGAAAACTCCTAACTTCTATTTTCTAACTTCTACTTATTACATATCAGTCTTGCTCAGCACCACTCTCCACGAGTTGATGATGACTGAAGCAGCCTGCCACTTATGGTTTTCGTCGATGAAGAACACAAGGTCGTAGGAATCCTGTCTATCCAGATATTCCTGATCGCTCATACTCTTGTTATAATTACCTTTCACCATCAGGGCATAATCTATCAATGGAATATTGATGATGCTGGCACCCGTAGCTTTATTATATACACGCAGACGCATATCATGCCCTTTCACCATTCGGTTGGTTGACAACTCGGCAATGGCACACGCCACAGATGTCTGCTCGCTGGTACCTGAACTGACACCGGCAGTACCGGAGTAAGCTGACCAGGCGTTATAGGTAAGCATCTCATCCTCCATCAGACTGTTGTCGTAATCCATCTTACCATTATTATCGGTAATCTGGAAGATGAAATCATCGGCACTGAGATTCACGCCCGACAGGTTTTGCAACACCACCTTGACCTGATTGGTATTCTTGGTAAGCGAAACCTTGACGGTTCTTGTTCCACCTTTCTTCATCTTGGTGAAATCGGCTTTTGCCAACTGTCCATGGAAGAGCGGAGTCAGATCGTGGTCGATGATTCCCTTATCGGCACGGTTCACCGTAGCTTTGAGCACCTCACAGGCAGAAGAGCCTATGCTAGCCTGCCCAAAAGTATAGGAGTCAGCATAACGCTCTTCACCCTGTGCCCAAACGAGAAGATCATAGATACCAGGAGTCAGGTCGTCGATGTTCATACCCCCTTCGGCAATAATCTTCTCGGCAGCCTCGGTCTTGACATAAGCCAATTTTCCCTGCTGGTCGAAGGCATAAAGTGTGACGTTCTTTACCTCATGAGGGAAAGCGTCAGCAAACTTCATGTTCATATCGTAGATGAACTGCACCTTCAGATGAGTCTTCAGCAGTTCCTCACATCCCTCATAGCTATCGTGCCAATAATCACAGGATGCGAGCAGCAAGCCGAGTATGGTGCAGCAAAAGAGCATCATCAGCCTTACCTTCTCTTTGATATCATTTATAATCTTCTTCATTATATTGAATATGAATAAATTACTTTGTCTGATCCAAATCTACCTTAGAGGATACCACACGCCAAGAGAGAACCTTGATACTTGCTGCAAGATAAGTATTATCATCGCTTGGTATCATTGGGTCGATTACCTTGGTAGGATTATAGACAGGAGTACCAAAACCCTTGATGTTCTGAATGGTTACCTGATAAGAATGGTTGCGCACGATACCATACTCGCCTAACTTACCAGCATCACCGAGATGCTTGATAGGGGTATAATAATAGGTAGCACCATCCGTAGAACGAACCTGAGCGGTCTCCTTTGCAAGGGCAGCATTGACAGCTTCTTTCGTTACAGTATTATATGTTGTTTCTCCGTTCTTTACATAAAGTTCACCTACGGTGCTAGCCAGTGTTGCAACAACCTCATAATCCTTCACTTCAGAAGAACCCGAAACCGTCTTGAAAGCAATGTCAGAAGCCTCTATTGATTGATAGACATCGCCAGTTGCAGTTGTGGTCTTTTTGAAGTATTGTGCAAAACCACCAGCAATATGTTTTTTAACAGCTTCCTCACCGAGTAAGGTCAAACCTCTATACTGACATACTTGCGCAGGTTTATAAGTATCACCATCCTTATAGACTAGCTTGGCAGCAACAATCAGTTTTGTCAAATTATTCGCACTTGTTGTTGGATTTGCAATCACCTCAGCTGGCGTATTTGGCAACGTATAAACAGGTGTAGTTGAGAATTCATCAGATAAAGACTGCTTAATATCCTCAAACTTAGGATTAACAGGATGATTAGCTCCTCCCTGAGCACCCGAAGTAAAAGGCACAGACTTAGACCAGAAACAACGATGGTAATCAGAAGTTGTCCAAGGAGATATACCTAATTCTCCAGCATACCATGAAGTATTGATTTGCTTACAAACCTCTGCCTTACCATTAGCATCAGCCAACTGCCATCCCTGAATTACAGCATATACAGGATATGTTTTTGTTGTTAGAGTTGCCCCTAAGGTAGTCCTTGAGGTACTCTCTGTATAAGTGGTAACTTTAATATCGCCAACCTTAATTTGGTACTTACCGTCTGCATTTGTTGTCCATGCCGACCCAGTTTCCCCTTCACGTTTATAAGTTGCATCAATCTTCGCATTCACCTTAGCATTAACTCGCTCTACATAGATATCTACAGGTTTTTGCTTAGCTTCATCAGGTGTTGCGTAAACGTTGTTTGCTACAGGTGTAGAGCAAACGTCCTGTCCCGCACTTTCGTACACAGAATTAGACATGACAAAACCATTGGTATTGTCATAAAACTTCAAACCAATTGCTGATGTTCGGAGTTCAGAAAGGGTCATAGTACCACCATGCAGGGTTGAATTATCCAACACATCAGGATTAATCACTGCAATAACAGAGGCAGGAACAGCTTTAGTCTCACCCTCTAATACAAGCACTGCCTTGGTTTTTGTTTCGACAGTATGGCCATGATCTTTGTCAGCCGTTTCAACATCTTTCTCCAAATAGTTAACAGACTGCTGATTTCCTTCTTTATTAGCCAACAGATATGGAGTACCATCACCATTAAAAAAATAGAAACGCACCTTGTTGATCTTACTCTCAGCATCAGTACCGTCCTCATAAGTACCACCACCCTGCGTATATCCACCACGAGATGCAGGAGCAGAACCCACGTTCTCGATATTCACGGCAAGGAAAGAGGTAGCCCCCTTACCGTTCTGTGCATCACCGCCAGCAACATCTTCGCTAGAGCAGGATGAAATCGTCAGCATCAGTGCTGAAGCCAGCACTGATGAAAGCATCGTAAATTTCTTCATAATTCTATCGTTTAATTTTTTCTTATAATTATAATTATCTTTACCTATTATATCTATGATTGATTTCTTTATAGTAATAATCGCTTATCTTTTACATCTATTTTACTTATCACAACAATTCCGTTCTATTGAATCATCATCATTTCATACGCCTTTCTTGCGGCATCGGCTTCCTTTGAATCGCCGGCTCTATCCAAATATGGCTTGGATGCATCGGCATCTCCGTTGTTCAGACGGATAATGGCAGCATTCAGGTTTGCGGTTTCATCCATTGGATACATGCGTACTGCCAGCTCCATCACTTCATTGAAGTCCTTGGAACCTACCTCATAGGTTTGGGCTACCATATACAGTTCATTGAGCGACAACAGCTGCGGCTTGGTCTTCATGATTACTCTTGCCTCTTCCACATCGAAAGGCTTAACCTTATAAGTAATGTGGTAGTCGCTATGGCGAAGAGCTGGATAGCAGGTGGTGAGCAAATTGCGATACTGTGCAGGATATTGCTGCTTCAGCTTCGCATCACGAGCATCTGATTCCAGCTTTTCATCCTGAGCTATCGCAAGAAGCTGCTCCTTTTTCTCCAAGTTGCTTAACTTGATATATTCACACAATCCATCCCAGTCTTCAGCTGTAGAGGATACCGTGAAGATGCTGTCAGGCAAATCCACCATCTTGCGAACATACTCTGTCAGGGTGCGGGCACGATTCTTTGCCAGATACTCATTATGCTTATACGAACCTTCCGGCGAAGCAAAGCCGTGGATGTTGATGGCCATCACCTGCAGGTTCTTATCACCCTTCAATGCCTTGATGGTAGTGATAATGCTATCCAATTGTGCCGGATTGCGGCGATAATCAGCACGCAACTCTATCTTATTCACAGGGAAATCGATATAGGCACGCTTATCCAGATGACGGATCTTTGGAGCCTCGGCAACGACCGCCTGCAACTGAAGAACCGGTTTCAGAGTATTCTGCTTAGGCTGCTGAATGGTCTCGATAATCCGAGGAGCATCTGTTGATCGTTTTCCATCTTCCCTACCCGGAATTAAATAAATGAGGGAAAGAGCCACCTTGGTGGGTCCCACATAATTCTTATGGGCAGATTTGAGTTTTTCACCACAAGTACCACATTCGAATTTATCATATTGGGTATAGATATACCCCAGACCGACAGAAGCTTCCAGATTCCAGTGCGGGGAAAGAATCCATTGCTTACCTGCAGTGATGCCGCCTCCGACATACCAACCTTCATAGCGATGGTTGCGCAGTCCTTTCAACAATCCGAAAGGAAACTTCACACCTCCCACATTATATTGACCACCCAAGGCATGGGCACCCAGGAACCACCCTTCGAAACTCTGGTTGAACCAGTAACGATACTCTGGCATCACCAGCCAATGACGAAGCCTTGACTGGTCTCCACCACTCTGTTTCCAAGGATTCAAACCCAGAAATATCTGAGCCGTCTGCTTCTTGCCTACCTCCATCTCCATTCCTATGTTGGGAGTTGTAGTAGCCCAATAAAGCATGTTGGTCTTGATTCCAAACTGCCTAGTGTGCCCAAACTGCTGAACCCGCTTGTGCTGCTCAGCCGAATGGGCTGTAAGAGGCAGGAAACAACAATTCACCATCAATATAGCTACTAATACAATTCTATCAAACACCATAATATGATTATCTTAATTATTACTATTACATCTTTTAATTGCGTGCAAAGTTAGAATAAAAGGATAAAACAGACTTAAAAAAATAGAAAATCAGGGTATTTCATTTTAAGCAAAAAGAAAAAAAACGTATCCTTTAGAGGGCAAACGTAAAAAAAGCGGACACAATAGGGGGGGGGTGAAAAGTGTCTAAAACCTATTAAACATCAACTTATTGCAATTTTAGAACAAGAAAACTTCATTTTTAGGAAAATGTTTTGTAACTTTGCAGACAGAAAGTTGTAATCAACTATAAGGAAACGAGTTTTCAATGCTACAGCAGACAGACTCCTAGATAATAAAAAACTATATTCAAACAGAAGACGATAAACTATGGTTAGTTTCTTAGAGCGCAATTTTACATATTTAGTTACGATGACTAGTTTCATTTATTGCATCCTAGGTCTCGTACTTATTTCCATCAAGTCACCCAAGACTGCAGTCTATGCTCCCTACCGGAAATCCAAGTGGCTGTTAGCCGCCGGTATGTGGATGACGAGCATTAACATTTGGGTCTGGCTTGCCACCTTTAATGGTCTGTGGACCCGCGAAAATGCGTGGGTAGCCAGTTACGACACCATCCTATTCTATCTCATAGGTGTCTGCTATACCTTTTCGTTTGGCAGTCTGATCGACCATACCTATATCTCCAGACAACGTTGCAAGATAACAGCAATCAAGTTTGGAGCTACAGCATTTATTGCACTCATAGCCATGACCGATGCTCTAGCAGCGTATAGGCAAATCCTGCTCCTCATCGCCTTGCTGGGTGTCATAGAACTATGTGCCCGACATATCATATTCTTCCATAGAAGCTATTTACAGTGCAATGAATTGCTTGCAAATTATTTCTCTTCCGACAAGAAGAGCTATGTAAGGTGGCTCAACATCAGCCATTGGTTATTCTATATCCTGCTTGCCTTCGGCGTATTTTCCATCACCTCCGGAGCAATCATCAACTGGCTCGTCCAATTCTACGTCGTTGCCGTGAATATATATATCACCGTCAACTTCATCAACTATGCTAAGGAATACGAAACCCTGCGCCTAGCATCAACCGAAGAGATGATTGCCGTTATGAACAAGACACAATCAAACAACTTGAGCCATAAGAAATGGAAAAGGAAAGAAGAGGAAGAAAAAGCTAAAGGGGAAGAAGTCACTGCAACCAGCAGAACAAAAAAGCCATACAAGGAGGACTTTAGGGATTTCCTACGCCCAAGAATAGCAGTATGGGTGAAAACCAAAGCTTATACGCACGAGCAATTCACCCTGGAAGAACTCGCCTCCAAACTATATACCAACAAGACCTACCTGTCTACATTCATCAAGAATGAATATGACATGAACTTCAGCGGTTGGGTAGCAAGCTTGCGCATAGACGAAGCAAAGAGAATCATGATGAAAGAGCCAGAGAAGAGACTCCAGGAAGTTGCCTTCGAATGCGGATTCTCTTCGCTTGCCTATTTTTCCAGCGTATTTTCTAAATCAGAAGGAATCTCTCCTTCTGCCTGGCAAAGAGAATTCTCCCGAAAAACAGATGGAGAACAATGATAAATCAAGGCAAACTGGCGATTGAATACACTACGTGAACGATAGCCCGCCGCCTCTGCTATCTGCGAAATGGTCTGTTGATTCTTCGGATCTGCCAATAACTGCACCGCATAAGTTATGCGATAATGATTGATATACTGCAATAAAGTAAGGTCGCCAGAAGTGTATTTCCTAATGCAGTTAGCCAAGGTTGTACGATTTGTACACAATGCTTTTGCCAAATCATCAATGCGCAAATCCGGATTGATAAAAGGAACGTGCTCCTTCATATACAGGGTGGTTTTAACAAACAGCTCCTGCTCTGCATCCAAGACATGAAGTGCCTGGTCAGCTACATCTCCTATCTGCACTTCATCCGAAGACCGTTTTCTGAAAGAAGCTCCATCCACAGGAGAAGAAGCCAGGAGATCCTGCAACTGGCGTTGCATAGAATGGATGATGCTAGCTTGCCTCTTCACGGTGGAGCGCAAGCTGGCAACATAGTATCCCATAAGAGCAATCAAAGCTATCGATACGATTGCCCATGAAAGTATATGATAACTGCTAAACAATTGCATAAACTTTTTTAATCTAATATTTCCTTCAGCGGCTTCATCACGAAATCACGTTCTTCCATCAAAGGATGAGGAACGTGCAAATCGGGCTCATTAATCACCAGATCATCAATCATCAAGATATCGATGTCGATGATGCGGTCGTGGTATTCGCCATCCACCGACTTCAGGGTTCTGCCCATCTCACGCTCTATCTTCTGAGCTGCCTCCAACACCTGGCGGGGAGCCATCGGGGTGAACACCAACACACAAGCATTGATAAAGTCATTGGGCGACGAATAGCCCCATGGCTTGGTTTCATAAAGAGTAGACTGGCGCTTGACCACGCCAATCTGCTCTTCTATCTTTTCTATCGCCTCGCGAATATTGCGCTTACGGTTGCCCAAATTCGTGCCAAGGCTTAAATATACATGATACATGAGAATCGTTTAATCTTTAATCTGGAAGTATCAACAGTGAGTCACCGTAGCAACCAAACATATAGCCATTCTTCACAGCCTTCTTGTATGCCTCATATACCAGGTCGTAACCACCAAAGGCAGCAGTACACATCATCAAGGTTGACTCTGGATGATAGAAGTTGGCTACAGCACAGTCAGCCAATCCGAAATCGTATGGAGGGAAGATGAACTTATTGGTCCATCCATCAAACTCCTTCATCATTCCGTCTGTACCTACAGCAGTTTCAGTAGCCTTCATCACGCTGGTACCGATGGCGCATACGCGATGACCTTCCTGCTTGGTCTTATTCACCAGTTCGCAAGCTTCCTTAGAGATAATCATCTGCTCAGAATCCATCTTGTGCTTGGTAAGGTCCTCTACCTCAATCTCGTGGAAGTTGCCCAATCCGCAATGCAGGGTAATGTAAGCCTCGTTGATACCATTGATTTCCAGGCGCTTCATCAACTCACGAGAGAAATGAAGACCTGTAGCAGGAGCTGTTACGGCACCCTCCTTCTCAGCGAAAACACACTGGAAATCGTCCATATCATCCTCTGTGGCATGGTGAACCTCACGATTGTCGATGATGTAGCGTGGCAGTGGAGCCTCGCCCAACGCAAAGAGCGAGCGCTTGAACACATCGTGGTTACCATCCTCATCATAAAGGAAGCGGAGGGTACGGCCTCGGCTAGTGGTATTGTCGATAACCTCGGCTACCATCTCATTCACGTCGTCGAAGAAGAGCTTATTGCCAATACGAATCTTGCGGGCTGGCTCTACCAATACGTCCCAAAGGCGCATCTCGGCATTGAGCTCACGGAGCAAGAACACCTCTATCTTGGCATCAGTCTTCTCCTTGGTACCATAAAGACGAGCTGGGAACACCTTGGTATTATTGAAGACGAAGGTATCACCCTCACCGAAATAGTTGACAATATCCTTGAACTGCAAGAATACCTTGTTGCCATCGGCATCTACCATATCCTTGCCATCTTCATCCTTCTTATACATCTCGATGGTCTCTGACTTCTTGTGAATCACCATCAAGCGTGACTCATCACGGCGAGTTACCTCGAATGTACGTTCACCACTAGCTGTCTTAATCACACGCTTAGCCTTGTGTGGGTAAAGTGCCACTTGTGAAGCTGGCAACTTAAAATTGAATTGTGATAATTTCATGTGATATTATATCTCCTTTCTTAAGATGATTTACTATTAATGTCATATCTCGAAGTTCGAGCCTAGTTATTGGCAAGGCTGTCTTCTATCTCCTGTGCATCGAGCCATTCCTGGAAATGGTCAA
>ERZ1034687.822-NODE-822-length-18475-cov-5.003203_pt1 | contig 18475 bp, 15 predicted proteins | sample MGYA00520704_ERZ1034687 | MGnify/ENA primary metagenome ERZ1034687 (study PRJEB33766, sample SAMN09781762) | gut metagenome | biome: gut microbiome | host: Homo sapiens | place: Madagascar | study: EMG produced TPA metagenomics assembly of the PRJNA485056 data set... | reverse complement strand
TTATAAAGTATTATATTTTTACCTTCTTTCTCATAGTTGATTCCACAGACGTATTGCAACGATTCAAGGATAGATTCAAGGCTTTCATTATCGTGCTCGCCAGAGATAAGATTATCGAACGAATCTCCTTCGCGGAATGAAATGTGGCAGTTATACTTCCGCTCCAATTCTTTTGCTACATCTACCAACGGGGTTTGATGAAAGTGTAAGCTACCTTTTCGCCATATAGCAACTTTGTTTTCACTCCTTTTTAATTTACTGTATTCGCCCGACTGCCGGTTTAGGTAAATCTGTTCTTTTTTCTTTAGACGAATACAATCTTCGGGCAATTTTACCTGCACCTTTCCGCTTTCTACTTCTACAGATTGTATTTGGTCATGAGCGTATGATTTTACATTGAATTCCGTTCCTAACACTTCCACTTGGAAATCGGAAGTCTGAACTTGGAAAGGCTGTTTTGGATTGGGGGTAATTTTAAAGTAAGCCTCTCCGTCGAGCTGTACTTCACGCGTATCACCTACAAATTGAGTTGGATATCGAAGTTGCGAACAAGCGTTCAGAACTATTTGACTGCCATCGGGCAAGGTTATTTCTTTCTTTTCTCCAAAGCCGGTATTTAGCTGAGCCATAACGATATGCTGTACATCCCAATGCTGTTTCAAAGATATACCTCCCAAAAACAGAAGTACAGACGCAGCAATACCTACAGTAGCATAGAGCATGCGCTTTACTAACGAATTATTTCGCGGCTGTAATTTCTTTAGCAAAGCGGTAGCTTCCTTTCTATATTGCTCTTCGTTTTGATGAGACATAGCAGAACTCGACTCGGCTTCTTCCCAAACCTCGGTTGCTAAGTCGTCTAATATACCTCGCTCATCAGCACGATTTAAGCTTTCGGCTATCTTTTCAGCTTCCCTACTGCTATAAGTACCGTTAAGGTATCGACGAATAATCTGTTTGTCTTGATCGTTGTCCATCGTTTGTCCTTTATTAGATTAGCGGTTTTACTATTAGTACACCGCATAGAAAAGGGTCGGGGGTATCATTAACATTCTTTAATGTATAAGCACCTCCTTTTCGATGGAAGATCATTTATTTAGGTAAGAAAACAAGAGCAATAAGATCAGTTCCGATTTCGCTCCGTAATATTTAACGAGATAATTACGCATGGTATATAGGCACGAAGTGATATGTTCGTGTACTGTATTTACAGAAATACCTAATTCATCGGCTATTTCTTTATACGACATATGTCCTTCACGGCTCAACCGAAAAATCTCTTGCTGACGTGGAGACAGTGTTTCGAAAGCCTTTTGTATTATCGATTTCAGGTCTTGCGACAAGATTTCATCCTGAGTCTCTTCCGTATAATCAATGGCGTGTGCCCGGAAATGATCTTCAAGAAGATGTTGACGCTCTAAACTGCGTAGTTGGTTCAGCACACGATTCTTAACGATAGTATATAAGTAGGCAGAGAAAGGCACATCGGTACGGATAAACTTTCGACCCATCCAAATATGGGTGAAAGTATCTTGCACAATATCTTCTGTATAAGTTGAAGATTTTAAAAACTTGAATGCGAAGAATGTAAGTCGCTCTCTATACAAACTATACAACTTACAGAAAGCCTCTTTATCACCTTCCACCAGTAGAGCTACCAGCTCTTTCTCATTATTATTATCATTCAGAAGCATGTGTTTTTCACTGTTTGAAGGTTAATTAGATTACTATCGCTTATCTGCTAATCGGAAAGCTATGGCAAGGTATAGAAAAAATTTCAGATTACAAAGAACGAAAACAAAAAACCTTTAAAACCTATAGTATCATAAAAAAGGCGTGCACTTCAAAAAAATGCACGCCACTCCTATTATATATATGATATTCTCTTAGAACAAATAAGCCAGTGATACCTGCCAAGTGTTCTTCTTCATATCATACTTCTTGCCTTCTTCCTCGTATTTCGCTACCTTATTAATAGAGAAATTGTAGTTTACACCTATTTGCAGATGCGAAATCAACTTAACGCCGGCACCTACGTTGAATGTAGTGTTACAGTCTTTCATGTCGTAATCGCCGAAATGTCCGCTACCTACATTGAAACCGAACTGCGGTCCTGCAGCTACGTAAACACCTGCCATGCTACCCAATCCGAAGTTATACTTCAGGTTTACAGGAATTTCAATAGTCTTCAAGTTCTTGTCGTAGCTCTCGTTTTCATATTTCATCTCAGCGCCCGACTGTGTGTACAATGCTGCAGCGTCAATACCTACGCCGATAACAGGAATAGTAAACTCAGCCATCGGACCGATAAAGAAGCCGGTACGATTGTCCGAATTGATATCACTGGCAGAGAATGTCACCTTAGAGATATTCAAACCGCCTTTCAAACCGAATTTCAATTGCGCCTGTGCCGGCATCGCCATCATAAGGCATGCCATCAGCGCCAGTGTTGATAATACCTTTTTCATGTCTTTAGTTTTTTAAGTGTTGATAATATGTTTATTAAAGTTCTCCTTTACGTATCGCTTCCATAATATTGGCAGGAGCACGCTGTGCCAAAAACTCACGCTTCATATAGTCCATGTAAGGAGCTACGTGCTCAAAGAATTTGTGATACCCCTTGCACAGATAGTTAAGTCCCGACTCGCCTGTAGCGGTCTTGCAGAAGCGGTTTTTCGGACACTCACCGTTGCAGGCAAACAGGTAGTCGCACTCTTTACACTGCGTAGGCAATGAGTTTTGCTTAGCCAAGCCGAACTTCTGCTGTTTCTCGCCATACATCATCTCTACTAATGTATTGCTATAGATGTTGCCCAACTTATACTGCGGGAATACGAAATGGTCGCACGTATATACATCGCCGTTGAACTCCATTACCGATGCATGTCCGCATGTCTTGGCCAGCGTACAAATACCAGGTTGCTCGCCTACCCAATTAGCTAAAGTAGCGTCGAACAACTGTATATAATACTCTCCTACGTCATTACGTACCCACTCATCGAAAATGGTACATAAGAAATTGCCCCACTGTTCGGGAGTGATAGAGAAATCAGCCATCGGTTGTCCTTCGGCTTCTTCCACGGCAGCCAAGTGTCTTCCGTCTGAATGACGGAAAATACGTTCTACAATCGGAGTGAACTGTATGTATTTACATCCTATCTCCTTAAAGAAGTGATAGAAATCGAGCGGATAGTCGGCATTGAAATCGTTCACTACAGCCAGAGCGTTCCACTCTACCCCATGCTTGTTCAGCAAGTTTATACCCTGCATTACCTTAAAGAACGAAGGTTTTCCCTGTTTAGTCTTACGATACTCATCGTGAAACTCCTGCGGTCCGTCTATCGATACCCCCACCAGCCAATTGTTCTCCTTGAAGAACTGGCACCACTCGTCGGTAAGCAAGGTACCGTTAGTCTGAATGCAGTTGTCTATAGTACGTCCGTTGCCATACTTACGCTGCAGCTCCATAGCCTTTTTATAGAAAGATATAGGGCGCATCAGCGTTTCTCCACCGTGCCAAGTAAACAATACCTGCGGCATGGTCTGCGAGTTTATATATTCGGCAGTGAATTTCTCAAGCAATTCCTCGCTCATCACGTGCTTTGGGTTGTCTTTATATAATTGAGCTTTCTCTAAGTAATAGCAATAATCGCAAGCCATATTACAAAGAGACCCTACCGGCTTAGTCATAATATATAGCGGTCGGGCAAAAGGTGCAAATGTACTCATCAGTATTATCGTAAATGTTTCAATTGCAAAAATAACATATAATTCCCCTTTTGCATATTTTATCGCTATTTTATTCAACTTTTAAAATATGATTCCGTCTGTACTGTTCACGCCATGATTAATTTATAGACGATGTTCCACATGAAACAAAGCAAAATTTTACAAAGTCGGCAATGTCATGAAACGTTTTAACAAAGTTGTCTTACTTCGACCGATACGCACGCTCACATCGGTCGATACGAGCGTTCACATCGGTCGATGTGAACGTGCGTATCGGTCGATGTGAGACGACTTTGTCGAAATAATCGGAAGACACAATAACACATTTTACACCTCTTGTTTACAATCATATTGATGTTTTTCTCATATGTGTTATGATTGCTAGTGAAAAAAATCTATTTTTGCATTAATGGGTGCTTTTAACAATGCAATACTATTGAACGGACACAAATGAAACAACACACAAAAGATTTTATCTCTTTTAATCATCTTTATCAAGATTATCAGAAACGTTTCGTCCGTTTCACCTACTCGCATGTAAAAGATTTAGCGATAGCAGAATACGTTACAACTTAAGTTATAAGTTATTATTAGGTAAACCGATTAAATATTTTAGTATGAAAAGAAATACATTATTAGCCTTATTTGTCTTGCTGTTCATTTCAATTCAGCAAACGTTAGGAGCTTATCAACCTCAGTTTTCCACCGCTGGTTTCTATGAATTGCCTAATTCTGGAAGAACAGTTCGTTCCATGAATCCTGCTTGGCGCTTTTTTAAAGGAGCCGTTTCTGGAGCAGAAGCATTATCGTTCGACGATAGCGACTGGACAATGGTATCTCTTCCACACGGATTGGAATATCTGCCTACCGAAGCAAGCGGATGCATTAACTATCAAGGAGAAGCATGGTATCGCAAACACTTTACTCCCGATGAAAAGTTGAAAGGACAAAAATTGTTTTTGCATTTCGAAGCTATTATGGGAAAAAGCAAAGTGTTTGTAAACGATAAGCTGCTTACACAACATTACGGAGGTTATTTACCGGTAGTTGTTGATGTGACCGACGCATTGCAGTGGGGCACAGATAATGTCATCGCCGTATGGACAGATAATAGCAACGACCCTAATTATCCTCCAGGGAAAGCTCAAGAAGTTTTAGATTTTACTTATTTTGGAGGAATCTATCGCGATTGTTGGTTAGTGGCTCATAATCCGGTGCATATCACAGACCCCAATTATGAGCAGACAATAGCTGGAGGTGGACTTTTTATTGCTTATGATAAGGTGTCAGAAAAATCTGCAACAGTGCTACTGCAATTACAAGTTCGTAACGAAAGTCGTAAGACTTTTCAAGGAGTGATAGAATATGAATTATTGCAACCAGATGGAAAACAAGCAGCTATCGTAAACTCAACATTCAGCGTACGCTCTGGCAAGGCAGTTACATCTAAAGACAAAGTAACATTACAGACTCCTTATTTGTGGAGTCCAGAACAGCCACATTTATACAGTTTATTGGTGCGTATTTGTGACAAAGAAGGTCGTATAGTAGACGGTTATCGTAAGCGCATAGGTATTCGCAGCATAGAATTTAAAGGTAAAGATGGTTTCTGGTTAAATGGGAAGCCTTATGAGCGCCCTCTTATTGGAGGAAACCGCCATCAGGATTATGCATTGATAGGCAATGCTGTTCCCAACAGTCTTCATTGGTGCGATGCCAAGAAATTACGCGATGCCGGTATGAAGGTGATTCGTAATGCACATTGTCCGCAAGACCCAGCATTTATGGACGCTTGCGATGAATTAGGATTATTCGTAATTGTCAACACACCAGGTTGGCAATTTTGGAACGATGCGCCAGAATTTGCCGAACGTGTTTACAGTGATATTCGTCAGTTAGTACGTAGAGACCGCAATCATCCGTGTGTATGGTTATGGGAACCTATATTGAATGAGACATGGTATCCTGCAGATTTTGCTCAAAAAACATTGAATATTGTCAGCGAAGAATATCCTTATCCTTATTGCTATTCCAGCTGTGATAGCGAAGCACGTGGTCATGAGGTATATCCAGTACAATTTACGCATCCTTCAAATGGTGATAAGGAATGGGCGAGCAAAAACCTCGATCCAAAAGTTACTTATTTTACCAGAGAATGGGGAGATAATGTAGACGATTGGAATTCGCATAATTCTACAAGTCGCGTAGCTCGTAATTGGGGCGAACATGCCATGTTGATACAATCTCAACATTATGCCAAACCAAGTTATTCATATACTAGTTATGATGCACTTTACAAAACCGGCCGTCAACATGTAGGTGGTTGCCTGTGGCATTCATTCGACCATCAGAGAGGCTATCATCCAGATCCTTTCTACGGTGGTTTAATGGATGTGTTCCGCCAGCCAAAATACTCATATTATATGTTTAAGGCTCAGCGTGACGCTAAATATGAAGATAGAATATATGAAACCGGCCCGATGGTTTACATTGCTCATGAAATGACTCCATTTTCACCAAAAGACATTACGGTTTATTCCAATTGCGAAGAAGTGAAATTAACTTATAATAAAGACGGAAAGACTTGGACTTACAAACGTCCTAAAACAACAGAAGGAATGCCATCACCGGTTATAACATTCAAAGATGTTTATGATTTTATGATTGATAAAAAATTATCAAGAGCAAACAAGCAAGATGATGTCTTTTTACGTGCAGAAGGCATAATTGACGGTAAAGTTGTAGCTACCCATGAAGTTAGACCTGCGCGCCGTCCTGAAAAGATTTTGCTTTGGGTAGATCATGAAGGAATAGATTTGAAAGCTGATGGTTCAGATATGGCCACTGTTGTTGCAGCCATAGCCGATAAAAATGGAAACGTCAAACGATTAAATAACTATTCTATCAAATTCAACGTGGAAGGAGAGGCTCGTATAATAGGAGATGTTGGTATTGGTACCAATCCGACTCCAGTGAAATGGGGAACCGCTCCTGTCTTGATTCAATCTACACTGAAACCTGGAAAAGTCAAAATCACAGCTAGTGTTTGGTTTAAAGGCTCTCAGATGCCCACAAGTGCCGTACTAGAATTAGAAAGTAAGCCAGCTACTTATTCTATGGTTTATTCAGAGAAAGAAGCTTCTCTTATACCTATGACCAGTTTCTCAGATAAATCAACTAACAAAACAGATATAGATGTAAAAGAAGAGCTGAGAATAAAACAAGTCAATAATCAGAAACTGAAAGAAGTAGAACAGCAGCAAACCGATTTCGGTGAAAAGAATTAATCGATGCTAATATAGGATACAACGGCATCAAAATATGGATTGCCGCATAATAATAATTAGCATCAATCAACACAAAGTCGTCTCACATCGGTCGATGTGAGACGACTTTGTCGAAATAATCGGAAGACTTCGATATGATACGTACATTTATCAATAACACATTTTCACTTGCTCCTACCGGAAAAATCGTTTATCTTCGTTTTATATATTAAAAACGGAAATTATGGGAAGAGTAATTAAGCTGATTTTATACTATATAGCCTACCAATTAGCGTTTCAGGGAGTCTTTGCATGCGGATTAGTTCTGCTTACACATATCGATTTTGATCATATCGGAGCCAGCCCCTATTTTACGCCGGGCATCATTGCATGTCAGGCACTTGCTACACTTGCCGTAGGAATTCATCTAATGCTGGGAGGGTACGTTTCAAAAGAGAAAAAGAACTTCTCTCTCTGCTCATCAGATAAAATGGTAGTCGCCGCATTGTTTATAATAAGCATGGGATGCTGGACCAACTATCTTAACGAATTGCTCAATTTGCCCAACAATCTGGAAGACGCGTTCAATGCGATGCTGAATTCGCCCTTAGGCATATTATCGATAGTGATATTGGCACCGATAGTAGAAGAACTGCTATTCCGCGGAGCCATACAAGGACATCTTATGAAGATATGGAAGAATCCGAAATGGGCTATACTGGCCTCATCAGTGATATTCGGATTAGTACATGGCAACCCCGTGCAAATTCCCTTTGCCATAGTAACCGGACTAGCGTTGGGATGGGTGTATTATCGCACCGGCAGCCTGTTGCCCGGCATATTGATGCATTTCATAAACAATGGCTCGTCGGTAGTGCTTTACTATCTGCTCGGTAAGACCGATACTACTATGTGCGAACAACTCGGTTCTGGCGGCGCCGCATGTCTGGCATTAGCCGGAGCTATAGTCAGCGCAATATGCATATGGTACCTTAACGATAAAAGTTTCAAGTGCCAAGGCGCAGCTTACTCTAATACGGAGCATTAATTTGCAAGTTAATGCTTAACTTTGCGGCATGAAAACGTATGTCGATGTCATAGTACCTCTGCCCATAGCGGCACATTATACTTACTCCGTTCCTCCCGAACTGGAAGGAAGGATACACGAAGGAGGCCGAGTTGTTGTTCAGTTCGGAGCGAAAAGGTATTATACCGCCATCGTGGTGAAACTGCATCACACTCCGCCCGAAGCGTACGAAACGAAAGACATTTTTGAACTTATAGACGAAAAGCCTATTCTGCTGAAACAACAGTATAAACTGTGGCGATGGATAGCCGACTATTACCTATGCACGCTTGGCGATGTGTATAAAGCGGCGCTACCATCGGGCATGAAGATAGAAAGCGAAACAATGGTGGCTCTAAACGAAGAGTTTGAGAGCGACACGCCGCTTACGCCCAAGGAGCAACAGCTATTAGGACTGCTGAAAGCTGACGAAGAGCAGTGTATAAATCAGTTGGAGAAGCAAAGTGGACTAAAGAATTTGCTCCCCACCATTAACCTATTGCTTGAAAAAGGAGCCGTAGTGATAAAGGAAGAGCTGAAACGAAACTATAAGCCGAAATTGGAAGCCCGTGTGCGACTCACACCTCAAATGCAGAACGAGAAGATGCTGCATATTCAACTCGACATGCTATCGAAAGCTACCAAACAGCAAGCGGTGCTGATGAAATATCTGCAACTGTCGGGATGGACAAATCCGGGATGTTTCTTGAACACCGTTACCAAAAGCGCTTTGATAGAACAGGCGCAGGCTTCGTCGGCCATACTGAACGAACTAGTTAAAAAGCAGATACTAGAAATCTATTTCGAAGAAACCGGACGACTGACGAAGGGAGATGTACAGACCGTGCCGCTAAACCAACTGAGCGACGCTCAGCAAAAGGCATACTCCGCCATACTCGATTCATTCCGCACAAAGAACGTATGTCTGCTGCACGGTGTAACATCGAGTGGAAAGACAGAGATATACATTCATCTTATAAAACAAGCCATCGATGCCGGAAAGCAAGTATTGTATCTGCTTCCGGAGATAGCCCTCACCACACAAATTACCGAACGACTGAAACGTGTGTTCGGCAACCGACTGGGGGTATATCACTCTAAATTCCCCGATGCCGAGCGAGTGGAGATATGGCAAAAACAACTCTCGGCACAACCCTACGATGTAATATTGGGCGTACGCTCGTCGGTGTTCCTACCCTTTCAACGATTGGGATTGGTAATAGTGGACGAGGAACACGAGACTACATACAAGCAGCAAGACCCTGCTCCGCGCTATCATGCACGTAGCACCGCCATCGTGTTGGCTTCGATGTTCGGTGCCAAAACATTGCTCGGCACAGCCACACCAAGCCTCGAATCGTATTACAATGCTACGCACGGCAAATACGGACTAGTGCAACTCACAGAACGACATAAGCAGATACTGCTTCCGCAGATAGAGGTGGTTGACATAAAGGAACTGGCACGCAAGAAACGGATGACGGCACAGTTCTCGCCGCTATTGCTGCAAAAGATTCGTCAGGCACTCGATAATAAAGAGCAGGTTATCCTCTTTCAGAACCGACGCGGCTTTGCGCCGATGATAGAATGCCGCATCTGCGGATGGGTGCCACGCTGCAAAAACTGCGACGTGAGCCTCACCTATCATAAATCGCTACGCCAACTAACGTGTCATTACTGCGGATATACATACGCAGTGCCAGCCTCGTGCCCGGCATGCGGAAGCGTAGAACTTGAGAACCGCGGATTCGGCACCGAAAAGATAGAGGATGATATCAAACTGATATTCCCCGAAGCTAAGGTGGCACGCACGGACCTCGACACCAAACGCTCGCGAACTGCCTACGAAAGAATTATCTCCGACTTTGAACAAGGACGCACGGATATATTAATAGGTACGCAGATGGTATCGAAAGGACTCGACTTTGACCATGTAAGCGTAGTAGGAATACTAAACGCCGATTCGATGATGAATTATCCCGACTTCCGCTCGTACGAAAGGGCATTTCAGCTCATGGCGCAAGTGGCAGGACGTGCAGGGCGCAAGAACAGACAAGGGCTGGTGGTACTGCAAACCAAGTCGCCCGACGAACCCATCATCCATCAAGTGGTAACAAACGACTATGCTTCGCTCTACAAAAGTCAGATGGAAGAACGGAATCTGTTCAGATACCCTCCTTTCTACCGACTGGTATACGTATACCTGAAGCACCGGAAAGAAGATATATTGGAGCAGGCAGCCACGCTGATGGCAGGCTATCTGCGAAACGGAATGGGAGAACGAGTATTAGGTCCCGACAAACCGCCCGTGGCACGCATACAGACTCTTTACATCAAGAAGATAGTGGTGAAGATAGAGCAAACGGCATCGCTGGCGAAAGTAAGGGAGTATCTGCTCGGAGTGCAACAAGCCATAAAGGAGGATGAGCGTTTCCGCTCGCTTATAGTATATTACGACGTAGACCCAATGTAATGATACAATGACAATAAAGACCATATAACAATGAATATAGAATTAGACGTACATACGCATACAGTAGCCAGCGGACATGCTTTCAGCACTCTGCAAGAGATGGCACAGGCGGCAGCCGACAAAGGACTGAAACTATTGGGAATAACCGAGCATAGTCCTGGCATTCCCGGCACATGCAACCCTATTTATTTCCGTAATATCCACGTAGTGCCTCGCCAAATGTACGGCATAGAGCTGATGTTAGGAGCAGAAATAAACATCACCGATACAAAAGGAACACTCGACCTTGATGAGAGTTACCTGAAACTGCTCGACCTTCGCATTGCCGGAATTCACTCTCTATGCTATAGTCAAGGCACCAAAGAAGAGAATACCTACGGCATGGTGCAAGCCATCAGCAACCCATACATTAATATTATAAGTCATCCGGGCGACGGCACAGCCGAATTGAACTTCGAGCCGATAGTATTGGCGGCGAAGGAACATCACACCCTGCTTGAGATTAACAACTCATCGCTAAAACCGTCGCGCGGAAAGAAACAGGCTCGCCCTAATAATTTAGAGATACTTCGCCTTTCAAAGAAATACGAAGTACCCGTAATATTAGGTAGCGATGCACACATTTCGTTCGACATAGCCACCTACGACTATGCCCTACAGTTGGTAGCCGAAACAGAGTTTCCCGAAGAATTGATAATGAACACATCGGTAGAGAAGTTCAAGAGTTACTTGTCGCTATAAGCACATAACTCCGCCAAAACCCTCTATTTTGGCATTTTATCGGCAAAAAACTCACTTTTTATTTGGAGGATACGGCAAAAATGCCTTATCTTTGCACCGCTTTCGTAATGAAGCACGATTGGACTATGGTGTAATGGCAGCACAACAGGTTTTGGTTCTGTTTGTCCAAGTTCGAATCTTGGTAGTCCAACCTAAAGAATCCCCATCGATTATTTCGATGGGTTTTTTTTATGCCTTTTTCTGAAGTGGACGCATACAAAGGTATGCATATCAATAAAGGGAAAATATGAACAACTTGTGATATTATATGAATATGCCTACACGGTGACTAATCAGTAACTTTGCAGCTGTATAATAATACAGGTATGAAAAGAATATTGTTCACTTTTTCCTTGACACTTCTTGTTGGCTATACTACGGCGCAAGAAACGCTGTCATTGAGTCAATGTCTGCAGATGGGCATTGAGCGAAATCTAAATTTAAAGACTTACGAGGGTAACGTGCTTAAGGGTAAGCACAATATCAGCGAAAACCGCTCGCGACTGTTGCCGCAAATTAATATCGGCGCAGGACTGAACGATAATTTCACCCCTCCAGTATCAGTAACCGACGGATCGGCATACGGCAAACCGTATAACGTGACCAAGACGCTGCAATATAACTCGTCGGCAAGTATTCAACTGCAGATGCCGCTATACAGCCAGACGGCGCTTACGGCATTAAGCATATCAAAGACTCTTGACCAACTCAACACTCTTTCGTACACCAAGGCTAAAGAGGACCTCATTGTGCAAATAAGCAAGATGTATTATCTGGCACAAAACACTGAGGAACAAATCGGTATTATCAAGGATAATATAAAGCGACTTGAAGAACTGCGCGATATCACTCAGGCTTTCCACGATAACGATATGGCACTTAGCGTAGACGTGAAGCGCGTAAACGTAAACCTTGAAAACCTCAGCGTACAGTACGATAACGCCAAGGCAATGCTTACTCAGCAATATAATATGCTGAAGTATGTAATAGACTATCCTGCCGATAAAGACATCGTTGTAGAAAAGGCCGACATAGAGAAGACCGACATGGCAAACCTGAACGGACTGGACGAAAATCTATCTGAACTTCAGTTGCTAAGACAGCAGCAAACCCTCGCCGAACAGCAGAAGAAGCTTGCCAAGAGCGGTTATATGCCAACGCTTGCCCTTGTAGGCAACTGGACATACACTGCCTATACCGATAAATTCAAGAACTGGTTCCACTCTGGTGAATCAAATCATTGGTATAAATCGAACGGTATCGGACTGACACTGCGCATCCCTATTTTCGACAGCTTTGAGAAACGTTCTAAAGTAAGAAAGGCGCAAATAGACGTAGACAACGCCAAGCTATCTTACGAAAATGCACTGAAAGGTATGCAAACACAATATATCAACGCCGTGAACGACCTTGCCAACAATCAGCGCAACTTTAGCAAGCAGCGCGACAACTATCTGCTTGCCGAAGATGTATATAAGGTAACGAGCGACAGATATCGTGAAGGCATAGCCTCGATGACAGAAGTACTGCAAGACGAAATGAACATGAGTAGCGCTCAGAATAATTATCTCACTGCTCACTTCAACTACCAAGTATCTAATTTGACATTGCTCAAACTCACAGGACAGTTAGACAAACTCACAAAGTAAATTTTGTGAGCGAACAGCCTATAAAGATTGGAATTAATCAATTTTGAATTTACAAGCAACATATAACAATGGAAACTAATAACAGTAACAACAATAACGATAAGACCACTCAGTCTACACACGAAGCAACAGCCAAACAGCTTAAAAACCAACGCGTACGCCAATTGGCAGTCAGCCTCATCGGAGTAGTTATCTTAGTATGGGGTATCGTAAAGATAGCCTGCATGTTCATGGACTACAAGAACAACGAAAAGAGCGATGATGCACAGATAGAACAGTATATCTCGCCCATCAATATGCGTGCATCGGGATATATCAAGAAAATATATTTCAAGGAACATCAAGACGTAAAGAAAGGCGATACCCTACTAGTACTCGACACACGCGAGTATAGTATCCGCGTGATGGAAGCCGAAGCAGCACTTAAGGACGCTATGGCGGGAGCCAACGTAATAGACGCATCGCTGCAAACCACACAAACATCGGCTACAGTATACGAAGCGTCTATAGCCGAAATAGAAATTCGTCTTGCCAAACTTGAGAAAGACCGTCAGCGTTATCAGAACCTTGTAGCAAGAAACGCCGCTACACCCATACAACTCGAACAAATAGAAACTGAATATAACGCTACAAAGAAGAAGCTCGACGCCGTACGCCGCCAGCAAAAAGCAGCTTACTCGGGCGTAAACGAGGTACAGACACGCAAGAAGAATACAGAAGCTGCCATAGAACGCACTCAGGCAGCTCTCGAAATGGCTAAGCTCAACCTGTCATACTGCGTTGTTACCGCTCCTTGCGACGGAAAGCTGGGCCGACGCGCACTCGAAGAAGGTCAGGCAGTAAATGCCGGACAGACCATTACCTATATTATACCTAACACTGAGAAATGGGTGATAGCCAACTACAAAGAAACGCAAGTAGAGAAACTATATGTAGGCCAAAAGGTTATTATGACCGTCGATGCCTTTAAAGGCAAGGAGTTCGAAGGCCGCATCACAGCCATATCAGGTGCTACAGGCTCAAAATACTCGCTCGTTCCTACCGACAACTCTGCCGGCAACTTCGTGAAAATACAACAGCGAGTACCGGTACGCATAGAGTTTGAAGGTCTCTCTAAGGAAGACAACGAAAAGTTGGCTGCCGGAATGATGGTCGTAGTAAAAGCTCAACTTTAAGAAATGACACAAGCAGAAATATATACGGCAGTGCCCGAGCATATGCCTAAGAACTTTCCGTTCTACAACTGGGTGCCCAAGCCCCTTGGCATCGCCTTCCTCGTCATTCTTTTCATACCTATCATGACGGTAAGCGGTGCATACACAGTCAACAGTAGTGAGATGGTGGGGGGACTTGGTATCCAGTCTGAACACATAGCCTTCATCAGCTTCGTCACATCGATAGGTATGGCGGCGTTCTCGCCGTTCTTTTATTCGCTGGTGAGTGTGCGCCGCCAAAAGATGATGAGTCTTGTAGGATTCTCCATTCTGGCAGTGCAGAGCTATATATGCGCCAACACTGATAGTCTGTTCATCCTGGCTCTCAACAGCCTCATCATGGGATTTGTACGCCAAACGCTGCTGATGTGCAACCTCTTTACGCTCATCAAGTACGGATTCGGCATTGAGGCAACACGCAACGTAACTCCGGGAAACGAACCTAAAGACGAAGCGGGATGGGATGCCCTTGATACAGAAAAGAAGGCGAGTCAGCCTATCATCTATTTCTTCTTTATGCTGCTTGGGCAGATAGGTACATGGATTACCGCATGGTTTGCCTACAATTATCATTGGCAGATGGTGTATTACGCTATGCTTGGGTCTATACTCGTGGCATTACTTATCACGTTAGTTTGTATGCCTTATAACCCCTACCCCACGAAGCACTGTCCGCTGTCGTTCTCTAAGTTCGGGAATGTGGTAGTGTTCTGCCTGATGTGCTGCTCATTCGTTTACGTTACGGTATATGGCAAGGTGTACGATTGGTATGATAGTCCCAACATCCGCTGGGCAACGGTTATTTGCGTATTGTCATCGCTTTTGTTCTTCTATCTGGAGAAGACACGCCGCTCACCTTACTTTATGCTCAAAGCATTCAAGTCGCGCAGCATACAGGGTGGTATTCTGCTCTTCATCGGACTGATGATATGCAACTCCAGCTCCATGCTTGTAAATATATTCGTAGGCGTAGGAATGAAAACCGATCAGATTCAGGTAGCAGCCTTAGGCAACTGGGTTCTATTAGGTTATTTCATAGGCACGGTAATAATCCTTATACTCAATAATAAAGGCGTTCACTTTAAATGGTTCTTCGCCCTCGGCTTCCTGCTGATAGCCGCAGCATCGCTATTCATGTACTTCGAAGTACAGACAGCCGGAATGCTGGAACGCATGAAATGGCCCGTGATAATACGCGCTACAGGAATGATGCTGCTATACTCGCTCATCGCCGTATACGCCAACCAGCGTATGCCATATAAGTTGCTTTCTACCTGGGTGTGCATCATGCTTACTGTACGTATGGTGATAGCTCCGGGCATTGGTTCTGCTCTTTATCAAGTGGTATTCCAGCATCGCCAGCAATACTACATTACTCGCTATGCTCACGACTACGACCGTACTAACGCAGAAACAGCCACTACATACGACATGACCGCACGCGGAATGCAGTATCAGGGCAAGAGCGAGACTGAAGCACAAAATATGGCTGCCATGTCTACAAAAGGTAAGGTGCAAGTGCAAGCTACGCTATCGGCTATCAAAGAAATATCGGGTTGGACAATTTACGCATGCGTCATTCTGGCAGGACTGATGCTCGTAGTGCCTTGGCCCAAAAGAGATATTTCGAAGGATACCAAAGAATGGTACATTGATTATTAGTTTAAACCCAATACATTCTTTTTTTCATTAACTTCGCCACAAATATTAGGCAGAAGCAATGAAAAACGGAAGCAATGACATAAATATACTCGAGCAGCAGATGGCCAATAATGAGGACATCTGCTGCTCGTGTGGCATTATAGACTCTTTTCCAAAAGCCTTTTTCGACAATTATCAAATTGCCGACGTTGGCATCATCGTATGTACATCGGGCAAATTCACCATCCGCTGCGAAGATGTAGAATATGTGGTAAACAAAGGCGAAACGGCATTCCTCTCGCACGATGTACATTTCTATATCACCAAACACAGTACAGACTGCTCTGTAGCCATTATCTTGTATCGTGCCGACTCCATACGCGATATTTTGGGTATCACCATAGTAGGAATGAAGTTTATAGAGATGCTCAATCCACGCGATTGCTGGGTGATGCACACCGGACATGAAGACGAGCTGACAAAGTATTCTGAACTGTTGGCATTGAACAACAGCAATAATAATGTCTTTGCTGCCAACGAGCGCAGACTTCTCTTGCTGTCGCTCACCTATAGGCTTTGTAATATATTCCACGAAATATCAAAAGACAGCGACAATGCCTCAAGTCGCAAGCTTGAAATCTATATGCAACTTATACAGCTCATTGACCAATATTACACCTGCGAACGTGGCGTACGGTTTTATGCCGACCGCCTGTGCCTGTCGCCAAAATATCTAACCTCGCTCGTCAAATCGGTATCGGACAACAGTGTACAGGAACTTGTATTCAAGGCTATAACAAAAAAAGCTATTTCCCTAATTACCACTACCGATAAGAGTATTAAGGAAATAGCCGATTATCTGAATTTTCCCAATGCGTCAGCCTTCGGCACATTCTTCAAGAAACAAGTGGGAATGTCGCCTATAAACTATAGACAGAAGGAAGGTTAGCGTACCGCTTTCTTATTCTTAACCTTGATAAATATACCCACTCCTACTAAGATGAACACCTCTACCGCACTCCAGAACACTACGACAGTAGCAATAGACATACGGATATTAGGACCCCAAGCACGCAATTTCAACTGATAACGGAACATGAATATGGCGCCTATCACACAGCCCACGGCACTTGCGATGGTTACAGGATGACTGTCGCCAAAGAATTCCGGGTCGTATACAAACATAAGATAAAGATAACAAGCCCAGTTGATAAGGCAGAACTCAAGAAAAGTGGTGATAGATGTGTGATGACTCATATTGCTCGGTATAATTTCGTCGCGTTTAGCACGGAAGAAAACCTTCTGCAGCCAATTCATAACATGACATCCGGTCTTAGAGCCGAATATATACAGCACCATAAACAACACAAAGAAGCCGAACGAAGCCGGCAATATCAAATATTCAGGACGAGAGCCACGCATCGCTCTAAGCTCTGCCGATGGAATGCTGTTAACATCTACTCCATTATAAGCATCTCATGACTTACTCCGATACCGTTGACATATTCTGTAGTAGTCTGCACAATGCCAGAGCCTACAAGGTCATAATGCACACCAAACCGAGCGGCAAAATAGCCGAACATAAACTCTACCCAACCTGTCCAGAAAAGCAAAGCACCGAACAATCCGAAAATGGTACGCTTGGTGTCGCCCTTAACGAATACCCCATAAACAGCTAATGCCAAACCTACGAAACCCATTATAACGGCACTTGTATTAACCGCACTTTTCGACATCGTTTCTTCCATAACCCTCATCATGGCATGTCCGAGAGGCATGGTAAACAACACAAAGACAAACGAAGCAATCGTTTTCCCCCAATATTTTTTCTTGTTTTCCATAAAAATAAAATGTCTAAGAACCTTGTTATGTTTGAATAATTATGAAATAAATTTACGCATTAAAATCGAATAACGCACGAATTATTAGGCACCTTAATAAAAATTAGGAAGTTAAATACGCTTTATCAACACCGATAGAGAGGGTAAAGAACACATACTTGACACGCTAGAATGAAATGACGACGAATTCCTATCCCAGACAGTGGCTCACATTATCTCATTTAGAGTGACTTTTTCAATTCAATATGCTGCAAATTCCATTTTATTAAGTAATTTCGCAATGTGATGAACTCATATCGCATTGTATATTGAGGCATTGCAAAATCTTGTTACTCAATATAGAATATGCTAGAAGAATTCGAACATACAGATAATGTAAACGAAACAGGAATAATACAACGTTTACAAAAAGGAGATAAAAACGCATTTACTGTTCTCTACCGCAAATACAATAAACTAATTTATACTATAGCATACAGATATTTGAAAAACAATGAAATGAGCGAAGACATTGTACAACATACTTTCTTAAAATTATGGGAAACAAAATCTCTACTACAAGAAAATATGAGCATACGCAATTACCTGCATACTTTAGCCAAAAACCAAGTACTAAACGAAATACGCAATCATACCACTGCCATTGAAAAAAACTACAACCTACTACAAGATAAATCCGAAATAGAAGATTCATTGTCCAAACATATTGAAGATAAAGATATGATTGAAGTTTTTCGATCTATTCTAAGAGAATTACCCCATAGGCAACAGCAAGTCTGCTCCTACCGATTAGAGAAAGGCCTATCAATAGTAGAA
>ERZ1034687.821-NODE-821-length-18481-cov-13.491262_pt1 | contig 18481 bp, 9 predicted proteins | sample MGYA00520704_ERZ1034687 | MGnify/ENA primary metagenome ERZ1034687 (study PRJEB33766, sample SAMN09781762) | gut metagenome | biome: gut microbiome | host: Homo sapiens | place: Madagascar | study: EMG produced TPA metagenomics assembly of the PRJNA485056 data set... | reverse complement strand
AAAAAAATGTATCAAAAATGTCCATTTTATCTATATAAGAAATTAGACATAAGTCTATTAATAGAATAAAGTCTAGAAAAAAGAGTAGGAATATACTATACTTTTGGCAGTATGAGAACAAAAGACAGAAGATTCATTAAAACTGAAGTGATTATTCAAAAATCTATGATTTCTCTCTTGAACGAAAGAAATGCAGAGGAACTTCAAATTGAAGATCTTGTCTTGGAAGCCGACATAAACAAATCAACCTTTTATCTTCATTACCAATCTTTAGATCTTTTAGTATCTGCATTAGAGGATGAACTACTTTCCGGTTTAACGGTAAAAATCAATGAGTTGGATACGAATCATTCTCGTTTTGCATTTTTTGACACTTGTCTTAATTTTTTAAAGGACAATAAAAAACTTGCAAAAGCCGTTCTTAATGCATCAACCTTTCGGTTCAACCAAAAAGTAGAGGACTTTGGGAAAGACTTTCTTATTCCAGTTCCAGCAAAAAAGAGAAATCGTTTGGTCTCCAATGTTGAATTTTTAGAATCATCATTAATTCAAAGCGTTGTCGCATATATTCGAGTTTGGATTTTTGATTCTTGCCGTTTTGAAAATGAAAAATGTATTTCAGATCTTATAGAGCTTTGTGGCTCTAATATATATATGGATTTATTCAGATAGGTTTATCTTACGAACCAAACTAGAAATCTTTTTGCTTTATTTGTTTTTTCATAACGATAAAACGATAAAAAACTACCGGTATCTTGAAACCGATTGTCAAATAATTCATAATTTTTTTCGAAGTAAATGGAGGTTTTATAATGTTTAGATTTACTTTGCCTAGAGACGTCTACCATGGTGCCGGCTCATTAGAAGCTCTTAAAAAATTAGAAGGAAAACGTGCCATCATTTGCGTTGGTGGTGGAAGCATGAAAAGATTTGGCTTTCTTGATCGCGCAATTAATTATTTAAAAGAAGCTGGCATGGAAGTTGCCTTAATCGAAGGAATTGAATCCGATCCATCTGTTGAAACCGTTATGAACGGCGCTCAAAAGATGCTTGAATTCCAACCTGACTGGATTGTTGCCATTGGTGGTGGTTCTCCAATTGATGCTGCCAAAGCTATGTGGATTAAATATGAATATCCAGAAACGACTTTTGCTGATATGTGCAAAGTATTCGGACTTCCAAAATTAAGAACAAAAGCCCATTTCTGTGCTGTTTCTTCAACTTCTGGAACCGCAACTGAAGTGACTGCTTTCTCTATCATTACTGATTACAAGAATGGTATTAAATATCCAATCGCTGATTTTGAAATCACTCCTGATGTCGCGATCGTCGATCCTGAATTGGCACATACTATGCCACATAAACTCGTTGCCCATACTGGTATGGATGCAATGACACATGCGATTGAAGCCTATGTTTCTACCGCTCATTGCGATTACACCGATCCTTTAGCCCTTCATGCTATTGAAATGATTAAAGCTGATCTAATCCCATCTTATAACGATGACATGAAAGCCCGTGATAATATGCACAACGCTCAATGCTTAGCAGGCATGGCTTTCTCTAACGCCTTACTTGGCATTGTTCACTCTATGGCCCACAAAACGGGAGCCGCATTTGCCGATTATGGCGCACACATTATCCATGGTGCCGCCAATGCTATGTATTTACCAAAAGTCATCGCTTTCAACGCCAAAGACCCTGTTGCTAAGAAGAGATATGCATATATTGCTGACTTTATCCATCTTGGCGGAAACACGGATGACGAAAAGATCGCCAATTTGATTGCTATGCTTCGTAATATGAACGATGAACTTCATATCCCACATTGCATCAAAAATTATGGTTCTGATTCCTACCCAACCGAACAAGGCTTTGTTCCTGAAGAAGTCTTCTTAGAGAGACTCCCAGAAATCGCCAAAAACGCGATTGCTGATGCTTGCACGGGTTCCAACCCACGTCAACCATCTCAAGAAGAAATGGAAAAACTTCTCAAGTGCTGCTACTACGACACGGAAGTTGATTTCTAAAGAAAACAATCTTGTCCCTTCTTTGCACCCCATCCTATATGGATGGGGTTTTCTTTTGTAGAAGAAGCAAAATAACGAATGTGTTAAACTATTGTGATCGGAGGTTTTCTATGAAAAAAACATTTGTTTTATTAATGCTTGGTGGGGCTTTTTTGCTTGCCTCTTGTGATAGCAATAATCATTCTTCAACAAGTAGTGTTGAGGCTTCTTCAAATAACCCCGTTTCTAGCACTGAAGATACAGATATTCATGTTACAAAAGTAGAGTTATCCGCGAGTAAAACCACGCTTAAAGTGGGAGAAGTTCTTCAATTAGAAGCCAGCGTTTTGCCTTCCAATGCCACAAACAGCATTTTAAATTTTGTTTCTTCTGACAATAGTGTTGTTTCCGTTGATTTCAATGGAAAAATTACGGCTAGAAAAGAAGGCAGTGCGACTATTCAAGCCATTAGTGATGATGATGCAACGAAAAAAGCCGAAATTGTTATTACTGTAGAAAAGAGCGAAACCATACAATTTGAGGTTTCCTTTCCTGAAAATGTTGAAGTGGTGCAATCAACAAGCAACACTTTCTATAAACTTATCAAGGGAGAAAGTTATCCTTTAAATGTTGTTTTTACGGGTGAAGCAAAGGAATTAGAGGCAACCTTTAGTTTGCCTGACTTCTACTCATTTGATAGCAAAACAAATACTTTAACAGCATTGGCTCGCACGGATTCTTTGACCTTAACATTAATGGCTAAAGGCAGCATGATTAAGAAAACCTTCCAACTTAAGATCGTGAATCCTGGGGAAAAAGATATGGAAGAAGTTATTAAAAAACTCAAGGAATCTTCCATCAAAGAAAGTGATAAATATGTCAATCATTACGATATTTCCTTTGAATTTGACACGGTAGACATCAATTACGAGAACCATCTCGTCAAGAAACAGAATACGTCCTATGACGTTTATGAAAACGGCTCGGATTACTACATGTTAGGGGATACCGATTATTCGGAAAAAGGTATTAGCAACGATTCTTTCAAATTCAAAACCTTCAAAGGAATGGACTCTGATTATTATTACGAATATATGGTCAAAGAGGACGGAACCCATATTTCTCATCCTTTAAAGAGGAACATTGGAAAAGAAACCGTAAAGGGAGGAGAAATCTCCCGTGGAGATGCGATTAAGGAATCTACCTTATTCAATATGAATTCCCATTATGGCCTTTCTGAACTTGCCTTATTCCATATGAGGGGCCAATATGAAAGCTCCTTTGGAACAAATGGAGGCTTCACCATTGGCTCTATCCCGATTTATTTCGGTATGGGAAATTTGAAAAACGATGTTATCGTGGAAAAAGGAAACACGATTCAAATAGACACTTATTTCATCGATCAAAGACCATCTAGCCAAATCAACGGGAAAGTCTTCTTTAACCATGGAGAATATACGTTTAATGATGAAGGAATCGTTACTTCCTTAAGCGTTTCTTCAAAGCAATACGATGAACAATCTTTTGATTTCAACAACGAAACTTTAAGTGCGAATCCTAAAGTCATACGTTCTTATAAAATTCAATTTTCACAGGCTTTTGGGGATTATCACACACATCAAGCGAATGATTATGAACCGAAAAATCTTTATTTCACGGATTACACGCCTGTTCTTATTGATAAAAATTCGAAACAACCTACTTCTTATCTTACAAATACGACCTACTATCTTGATGCCTTAAACCCATCTCCAAAGATTGCTTCAAGTGAGATTGACGCCTTAACCATCAACAAACTTTCGGACAAATCCACGGGGACTATTTCAAGTGATGGTAGAAGTATCGTCTTTAAGAAAGCGGGGACGGTCACCTTAACAATCTTCTCCACCCTCAACAAAGTGGAAAAGACCCTTGTGGTAACGGTTGGTGAAACCTTGCCTTCTTCTCTTAAAGTTCTTCTGAACTCTAAAGAAGTGGGGGACAGCTATGAAATGAAGGAAACGGATAAAGCGACATTCTCTTTCGAAATTCTTCCTAATAACGCCTCAAAGGATGTTATTGGAAGCCTTTCTTCCAATGAATTTGCCACTTTAACGAAGAATTCGGATGGAACATTCACCCTTACAGCCTTAAAAGAAGGGGACGTTACCCTTACTTTCCAAGCCGGAAGCATCAAGAAAACGATTCTTGTTCATATTAACAAAAAAGCGGAGGCTGGAACGAGCTTACTCGAAAAGATGATGAGCAAAACCTATACTTGTCAAACCATCGAAGAAACCCACTCTTTAAAGATTAAAAGCGCCACTCAAGCCGAATTCGTCGTGGAAACGGATTTCGAAAAGACGATAATCACTTGCAAGCTTCAACTTGATGAAACAAAAAAGACCATCAAATTCCTTTCTTTTGAAACGAGTGATTATGATGAATATTGCCTCGCTTATTACCCTGTAATTAAAATCAACGAAACCTATTCCATCCTTGATGAGAACTCTTTCCAAGTAAAATTGCTCGAGGTTGATCCTAAAAATAATTATTCCGAAGTGGATTATTCTACGGGAGAAGAGACACTCTCTCTGTATACTTTTGAGGCAAAATAAGGGGGACATGTATATGAAAATGAAGAAAATTGCATTAGCTTTACTTCCAATTTGTTTGTTAATTTCTTGTAAAGGAAAAGAGACTCCATCTTCTTCTCTTACTTTAGAAGATTTAACGCCCTCCGCGGAGCTTATCTCCAAAAGACTTTCGAAACTCGATGTGAATAAAATCACTTCTTTTAACTTTATCGATCGTTCTTTTGATTGGAGATCCTATTACAACGCGAAATATATCTTCACAGGAGACGTTCAAAAAGCGTATGTAAATTATGAAGCCTATCATTCTTTTAAAGTCTATGAAGACATTATTACGGATGAATTAGACGTCGACGCTCTTGTTGGAGTGGAAAACCCAGTTAAGAAAGATGGCTTATCTGCTAAAGGGCAGATTTTCACGGATAAGAATGATTATCTCTATGATTATCTCGTTTGCGAGAAAGATCCCCGCAAATCCTTTGTGAATTGCTATGAAATGGACTATTTCAACAATCTTTCTTCCTATTTTAACTATCTTGATATTGTTGTTTCTGCCGCTAACGCTTTCCTTGACCCAACAAATTATTTTAGTCAGGAGGATGGCTATCTTGAACCAATCGTTGAGATTCAAATCGAGGATGGAAAGGAAATTTATACTCTTGAAGCTCAATATGAGGGAGACCAAACTTATAAACCTTTTATCCTTGATTTTGAGGTTGTCTTCAATCCTCAAACTTCCTCTTTTGAAAAGATTGTTTACAAAGAAAGAAGCCTTTTAAACACCCTAAAAGGGGATTTTGAGACGGAAACGGACGCTCTTCGTGTTTGGACTCTCTATAACATTCGTTTCGGTGAGAAAGAAAAATTTAATGGCGAGCGATATACCTTCCAAGATATTCCAGATAAAAGCGCTATCCATGATGCGCCGATAGAACCGGTTGACCTTTCTAGTATTTCAGATGGAAAGCTCCCTGATACAACGACTTTAGATATCATTCGTAAAATCAATGCGTATACCCGTGATATTCGTCAAATGAATTATTCTATGCTTTATCATGACGCTTTTGATTTTGCTGCAGACTCAAGTGGTGCGGATTTTGGGGATGCGATCTTCTCTGGCAAAGCCATTAGCTATTCCAATAACATTCTTGATAATGTCGGAACAATCCAAAAGGTAGATAAAAACGGCCTTCCTAAAAATGAGAAGCCTGCGAATTTCCGTATCTTTACCGAAGTGGTGGACACAAAGGATGCCCAAGGGGTTTTGCGTATTGGCCAATTCGATAAATACATTACTTCTTGTCTTGCGTTTGCTTCGAAATCGGAATTCCAATCCACCCACTCTTATTTAGATGCAAATCCTTTACGTTGGTCGGAAATCGCCGATATATTAAGCGATTTCTCAACTTACGATTTAGGAAACAACGCTTCATCAAGCAAAACGATTAAAATCACCGTTTCTGGTGAGAAAAAAGGCACGTCTCTTTCCCTTATGGGACAGATTCATTCCAATAGTGGTCTTACAGAATACATTGATCGTTTCTCTTTTGAGATAGAAAACGATGCTCTTATCTACACGAAATTTGAAACAACTGGCAAAAACTACACAGATACCTATGAAGCTCGTTTTGTCCATGGTCCTAAGAATGAATTTAAGGGCGAAAGAATTTCCTCTGATGATGGTGATTTCGTCCAGGTTACCATCGACAAATTCAATATCATTTAAAAATCCTTATTAACGCAAAAGAAAAAGCTTGCCTCATTTCTGTTGAGACAAGCTTTTTTGTTGGAAGTTTATTCCGTTACTCTTTTGTCGGTAGTGGTTCCATTTACAACGTCGAAGAGAGTGACGCCATTCTTAACGACGTGGTAGGAAGAGTCTTCTCCAATACGAGTGCTACCTTCTTCATAAGTGTAGGTAACGCCCATAAAGATTTCGCCTTTATAGCAGAAGATAGAACCGAATACTTCATTGCTTACTAAGAAGGAGACGGCCCAAATACTTGAAGAGCCAGAGCTTACAATGTAATGAGCTTGAACCTTAACATCTTCTTCTACTTTTCCAGCAGGAAGACGGATTCCGATGTAAACATCGCCCCAATTTGTGCCACCAAAAGAGAAAGGTGTGACCATAAGGCCATTGCTGTACTTAATGGTTGTTGTATTTGTTTCACCAGATGCGGTAACGTTGCTTAATACCATGTCGCCTTCAGGGGTATTTTCCAAAGAAGAAATAGTGTAGTTTGTAGAATCTTTTGTTGCTTCACCAGCGGCATTGAAATCCCATCTAACGATGCTTGGCTTGCTAGTAGAGAAATCTTGATCGCTGCTTTTGCCACTATAGAAGTTGTAGGAAACGTAGCTTCCTAAAGCAGCATAGCCTTTATAAGCACTAAAATCTATCGTTGAATTGGTGATGGTGACGGCTTTTTCTGGCATCACGAAGGTGTAGGTTTCATCATCAACCTTTACGACTTGGACATTATAATCGCTCGAATCTTTGACGACAGGTTTTCTGATTCCAAGATTTTCAGGTGCGCCTTCTGCCAAAGAGACGTGAATGGTAACGGTTGCACCATTGATACTGGAAGTAATGGCTTCTCCGGCAGCGTTTTTCACTTCGCAGTTGACATATTGAACTGGTTCTACGGTGATTGTGTTTTCTACCGCGATCTTGCCGGCTGCAATATCAACAAGTTTGGTTTCGCCCTCATAGATAACAAAATGAGAACTCTCGGTAACATCTGTTCCTAAAGCAAGGCCTCCATCCGCTTTCTTGATGGTAACGCCAGTTCTATAGACATTATCATGGATAAAGATGTTTTCGACGATATTGTGATTGGCATCTTCCACCCAAACCAAACGGTCGTGATTAACGGAATTGAAGGTGTAATAGTGGAGATCGTAAGTATCATCAGCAATGTAATAGTTGGTATCTTCCCAGGATGGGGCTTTATAGGTAAGTGGGTATTGCATGGCCAAGATATGCTCGGTTGCAATTGCTTCCGAGACAACCTTTTTGCTGCTTGTAACACGTGCACCGTGTGTGGTTGTAGGCTCCCATGTAATAGCTTCTTCAGTGCTATAGTTCTTCATGCTTCCGGTACCGTCTTCGGCAAAAGAAACAAGAGGAGTGTTTAATTCGCTATAGGATTTGCTTCCAAATTCGCCCTCTTTGGATAAGTCGACACCCTTCCATGCTTTGTTGATAAGAACACTCTTCTTATAAAGAGACAGGTCAGTTTCTTTAACGCTGATTTCAACGTTCTTTGAAACCATGCTGAAGGAGAATGTATTCTCAGCACCTTCTTCTTTGGTAACGGTGAGTTCTTTTGATGTTTCTCCCTCGCCAACAAGTGTTTTGACGCTGACTTCGTATTTCACACTTGCATCTTCTGCTTTTGGAGTGAAAGCAATATAAACCTTTTCGTCTTTCACGGCTTGGGTGATTGCGGCTTTTGTTTCCGTATTCGTATAGATTGTAGCGGTGGATAAAGCCAATTCGCTTGTCATTGTGACATTGTACTTAACGGCCACTTTGTCAGAAGAAATGATGGCTGGACGTGTTGGCATACTGAAATGATAGAAACCATCATCACCCTCTTTGAGAGCCTTTCCGTTCATCGTGATAGTGGTGAATTCGAAGTCTTCATCAGCATGTGCTTCAAATTTCAAGGCTGTTCCAGGAAGAGCGGAACGAGCAATGACATTTTCTTCGCCTTCTTGATCTAAATAGACATTAGAAACGAAGTAAGAAGTGCTCTTGATGGTGAAATCGGTTTTTCCGACATCGACAGTAATGGCGACTTCCGCTTCAGGCATCTCAAAGGTGTAGTAAGAATCCTTGAAGGTATAAGAAACGGTTGTTTCGCCAGAAGTGATAGTGATTTTGTCGTTAAAGTGATAACCAGGTTTCAAAGAGACACGGAAAGAGTAACTTTGATGGGCAACGCCTTTTTCTGAGAGACCGTCTAAATAGGCGGCCTCGCTAGAAGCGTTGATGATGTTGTATGATGCGTTTGTTTCTGCGCCTTCGTTTACTTTACCAGCAGGGATGGCGTTATTTGCACTTGTTCCGCAAGAGGCTAAAACGCCGCTTCCTAAGCCAAGAAGGCTTAAGACTAATAATAATTTAGAAGATTTTTTCATTGTCGTTTCCCTCCTTATTCAGCAGCTGTGACAGTCTCGTTTTCAACAGTGAATATTGCTTGACCATCTAACTTAACGGTATAAGTGGCGTCTTTTCCAATACGTGTTGATTCGCCAGTCATTTCAAATGTAGCGCCGCAATAGAAGGTGTTGTTGGTAGCGAAAATGCCACCTGCTAAAACGTTCGACACATAGAATTCCAACGCCCAAGAATTGCCATTATTCATCCAATGAATCTTCGTGGTCAAAGTGCTTGGATCGAAATCATCAGGAACGCGAACAGCGACATAAGTATCCCTTAAATTTTGGGTGGTTGCGCTATCGCTCCAGAATGTAGCAATTGTTCCATTGCCAAAGGACCATTTTTTGTTGAAACGGCTTGTTTCTAAGTCATCGCTTACAACGAACGTTCCTTTTGTAGAATTGGTTAATTCTTTGACATTTCCTGGATTCGTTTTGCTTGTTGGGTCAACGAATTTTCCAGCTTTGGTAATTTCTCTTGTGAACTTGCTGGAAATTGCAGAATAATCGGTGACGTCTTTTGTGGTTGGGCCATAAACTTCGAAGCCGACGTATTTTCCTAAGGCAGCATAGCCTTGATATACATTTGGATTGAAGGTTAACACTTTGACGGTAACCTTAGCGGCTGGCATAACAAACGTATAAGTGTTTTCTTCACCTTCGACTGGAGTGAGAGTGGCTTTGGCCCAACGATCATCAACAGTGATGGTTGGAATATCAATAGATAATCCTGCAGCAGCTGCTTCTTCACTTAAGACGAAACAAACAGTGACAGTATCGCCATTTTTGGCTTCGGTAATGGCTTGTCCACTTGCATTCTTATAAACGACAGTAATTTGCTCAGAAGAGCCTTCTCCAACGCCTAAGGAATAGGCTTTTATCACCTTTCCATTCGAGATACCAAAGCCGGAATCTGCAGAAAGAGAAATATAGAAAGTGGATGTTAAGCTGAGTTCGGATCCTTTTGCTAAAGTCGTCTTGCTATCATCCTTGTAAATCGTTGGGTTCACGGTCACAGTGGAATTGTTGATGACGATGCTTTCTTTGATCGCATCATTTTCATCTACTGTGTAGAAAAGACGAGTTCCCGCATCGTCCAAGGCAAGAGCGTGGATTGTAGCATCGGCATTCCAAGTTCCAACGCCAACTTGATACCAGCTGGTGCTGCTGTAGGTGCTTGGATTCATGACCACGAGGTTCTCAGTATAGTAGAACGTTTTTTCGTAACTGTCTCCCCAAGAAGCCTTTAATGAAGCGACTACGGCTCCACTGGTTGCGTTTGCTTCTTGTGTCCAAGTGAAGGAGTGTTCATCCCAAGTGCCAGTACCATTGCTTTCAAAAGCAAGAGATTTTTCTAAGTTTGTATAGTTTAAAGTGTCTTCCGTTGCGCTGCTATATGAACCAAACTGAGTGAATTTCCAAGCTTTGTCGGTCACATAATATCCATAGTATTTGGAATAATCTTCTTCTTGTATTTCGATGGTAATATTCGAAGAAACCATCACAAATGTAAATACATTACCAGAGGTGGATGGGGTAACTTCCAAAGAATCATCGTCACTCGTCTTGACGGTAATGAAGTATTTGACGTGTGCCTTATCAGTAGCAAATTCAAGATAAACTGTTTGTCCCTTGTGCGCATTGGTAACTTCTGCCTTGGTCTCAGCATTGGTGTACATCTTTAATGTGCTTAAGGTGAGCGAAGTGGTGTTTGCGCTAATGCTATATTCTCTTGCAACCCTTTCAGCAGAAATCACGACAGGGTGATGAGGCATAACGAAGTGATAATAATCATCTTCTCCCTTTGTAACGACCACACCATCGACATAAATGGCACTAAAAGAAGTGTCTACGGTTTCCTGTGCTTGGAATTTTAACTTTGTTCCAGGAACAGCGGAGAAGGTATCAGTTGTATCTTCGCTATCTTCCACAAGGATATCGCCAATCAATTCTTGATCTTTTGAAATGGTGAAATCAGTGATGCCGGTATTGATTGTGATGGTAACGTTTCCTGCTGGCATGGTGAAGGTATAAGTATAATCACCATTGTCATGGCTTTCGATTTCTTCTCCGGCGTCATTTAAAACCTTAACGCCATTCTCAAGATAATAGCCAGGTAAAAGAGTGACGCCAAAAGTAATGCTTTCTCCTGGTAACGCTTTTTCTGGCAAATTTGTTAAAACAACTTTATCAGCAGAGCCATTTGTGAGGGTGTAATGCTGAACTGCAGTTAATTTGAAGGTTGCAGTCGCTTCGGAATGAGCAGCGCTAGCGACAAGGAATTCAACCTCGCCTGCGCTAGCAAAAGTAAAGTTCCCCTCAATGACTTGTCCATTTACTTTCACGACAAATTCGCTTCTAGCAAGTGTTTTTGCACTTCCTTCAGCCGTTCCGTTTTTGAACGTTTGCTCTTTTACGACAATGCTTGCAAAATCAAAAACATCTCCAACTTCATAAGTTGTGATGCTTGGAGCTTCGAGCTCAAGCTTGTAAGTAAACACATCTGCCACACTAGATGATGTTGTGTTTTCACTAGATGTAGTTGTGCTTTCACTAGGCGTAGTGGAATTACTCGAAGTAACTTCACCTGAATTACAAGAAGCGAGCGTAATGCATGCTAGCAATGAGGCAATTGATAAATACGCCTTTTTCATAGTTATATGTATTCTCCCTTTCTTTGCTCGGGTCCATACAAACGATAGGTTTCCTAAGCAACAATGAACTTACATTATTGTCTATTGGAAAAAATTCAATAAAAATTTTACATATTCACCGATTATTGAAAAAGAGTGACCGTTTTAGCCACTTTTTATGCTCTTTTTTGCTTTATTCTGAGACAGGAACAAAAGTAATATTCGCCATAAGTGAAATGGTGTTTCTGAAGGAAAGATTATCTTAGAAGCAAATTCTCTTACCTCTCTAACATTGGATGTAAGCAGCCTCTATTTGACAGGAAAACTTCAAACCAGTTCTTCTAGCTATACAAATAAAACGTATACTTTTGAAGCAATCTAAACGAATCTAAGAAAATAAGGGAGACGTGTGTGCGTTTTCCTATATTTTAAAAGTTTTCTATAAATGTTGTTCAAAGATAAAAAATAGGTAATATCGTAATAAAATGTTACCTAAATGATGGTTTAGAAATGAGATAAAAAGCTTATTTCATTTCCGGAGATTAAAGTTTCATTTAATGGATACATGTATGCGTTTTCTTTTGTCATCTCCATAAAGAAAAGCCTCCTTTAGCGGGAGGCTTGGAAGAGAATAAGAAAACTTTATTTTGCTTTTGTTAATGCTTGGCCTTTTACGGCTTCACCACTAGGCTCATTTTCGAAAACAAGCTTGCTTCCATCGCTAGATAAAGACAATTCAATGCTAACAGGGTTGTTAGAACGAGTTGCACTGATCTTGATGGAATTGCCGGCTGCAGTATAAGAGTAATCACCTTCTTCGATAATGGTGTATTCTTCTCCGTCACCAAAACCACCATCATAATACTCGTCTATCCAGGATAAATGGCATTTAGAAGAAGTGGTGAATTCCAAGGAAATGACGCATGAGTTATACCCATCGTAACTATCCGTAAAACTGACTTTGCCATTATCGGACCACTTTGTTCCTAAAACAGGATTTTCCAAAGTTTCTTCTTTGACGAAGACGTAGGTCTTATTCGTAACATCAATCGTTAAAGTAACCTTTTTGCCATTCCCAGAAAGGGTAAGGGTGGTTCCATTTACGGTATAGGTATACCCGGTTACACCATTGTAGGTTGCGTTACCTTCACCATCTAAGATCAAGGTTGTTTCAGCATCACTTGAAACTTTATATTCGCCATAGTATTCGTCTAATAAGGCACGTCTAGGACTATATTTGCCAGTTTGTTTCAAGGCGTATTTAAGTTGCCCATCAACGAGAATGTTATAGGATTGGTAAGCTTTGGCAAAATCAATGGCGTCTTTCCCTTCGGTGAGGACGAACTCAATGTTATTTCCAAGAACGAAATAATCGTTTCTTGTATCTACGACAAAGCGAGTAATGATGCTTGCATCGCTAAAATCATTTGCCTCTCCCTTCTTCACCAATTGGAAAGCAGTGAGAGAATCTTTAGAAGAAAGCTCCACTTGATCGACATATCCACGATACATATCACGGACATAGTTTGGAGTGTCTTCGCTTTTACGATGAGCAAAATAGAAGCTAGTGCCTATGACGTTACTAGATGTAAAAGGAGAAGCTGCTAATAAGTTACTTCCATCAAAATACATAGCAAATGATTTGCCGTCTTCATCTTTGATGGTCATCATTCCTTTTTTGGTGTCAGAGGCGGTTTCCACTTGATAAGCCTTTGAATTCAACATGAAATAGCCAGAATCATCAATGCTTATGGCACAGAAAGCAGGCCATTGAATTTCCTCGGCGTCTCCTTTTTCTATGACGGATCCAAAATAAGAACCAATAAAGGAATAGTTAGCGAATTTGCCACCTTCTTTTTCAGTTACAACAAAGGAAATAGAAGTGGAGTCTTTTATCTCAGGAATTGTTATTTCGTAGTATCCATCGACAAGATTCGTGTCAGTAAGGGTAACAGTCTCGTCTTTTCCATAAGTTGCTGGAGTATAGGTGTAGGTTAAGCTTGCAACCTTAAAGGAAGCTTCACTTGCCGTTACTTTCAAATAATTCTTTTCACCAGAAAGAACACCATTGACTTCTGTATAGGTATTTCCTTCCTTTTTAAATAAGGAAAGAGTTAAGTGCTCGGAGTTGGTGAATTTCACTGGGTGAGTATTCGCGATTGTTTTAACCTTAATGGTGATGTCTTTGCTTGGCATCACGAAAGAAAGAGTGTTCTTTCCTTCTTCTAAGGCAATTTCTTTATTATCCATTTCAGGAATGATAATTCCAGATGGCTTTAAAGAATCCCTGCTTGTTAAAGTAACGGTCACTAAACGAGAGTATTCCGCTTTCGAATCATGACTCCAAATGTTTTCGTCGGTTGGAGAAGTGGCTCCTTCCTCAATGACATAATCTAAGGTGTAGTTACATTCGATTAAGCTAATAAAAGAAGAAGTGTCCTCGTCTTTATTGATTTTATACAAACGGTTTTTTGTATTGATTGTGATAATGACGTCACCTTTCGGCATAAGGAAACTATACGTTCCATCTTTGTTATCGGTGATTTCAAGTGTTGTTCCATTCGAAGTAACCTGGACGTCTTTGAAAACATAGCCAGGCTTCACTTTATATCCGAAGGTGACGGTCTTTCCTTCTTCTTCTGAAGAAGGGGCATCAGTGATTTCTACATGTTCGGCATTGCCATTAGTAATAGCGTATTTGCTTGCTTTTGCTTCGCTTTCAACGCTGATGGTCACGTTTTCATTAGGCATGGTAAAAGAGTATTTCTTATTGCCTAAAGAAGAACATTCCACGTTATTTGCTAAGACTTTCGTTACGAGAATTGTGTTCTCGTCATAAGTTAGAGTAAGAGTAACGGCATCTCCTTCTTTTGCTTCCGAAGGAACATTGATTTGAATGCTCTTCGGAAGGTTATTAGAGATGCTATGACTTGCTTTTACAACTTCAGATGATGGTGTTTCTAAGGAAGATTCACTAGAACTTTCATTGCTGTTATCGCAGCTTGCTAAAGTAAGTAAGCTTGCGACAGAAAGAAGAAATAAGTTTCTCTTTTTCATTCTGCATCAGCTCCCGTATTTGTTTTTAAAAGACCGGAATCGCTATTCCATTCGGAATATGGATTTAAGTTAAAGGTGAAGATATGTTCACGTCCGCTTGTTTCTCCATAACGAGTGTCGGTACGTTGGGTTGTGGTTGGATTGCCTTGCTTATCGGTGTAGCCTAAATCGAAATCATTAACGCCTTCATAGTATTTGATAGAGACACTCATTCCATCTGGTAAGGTGAAAGTGAAAGTATCTCCTTCTAATTTTCCTTGTGGGAAGGTCTTTGGCTCTTTTGGATCATCCTTGCCTTCTTCATGTTTGTAGCACCAATATCTTCCATCACCATAAACACGAAGGGCATATTGAGGGATGTTTTCTGCTCTTCCGATGCTGCCATAGTCATAGGAGAAGAAATCGCCCATGAAATGCTCATATCCCGGTTTCACTGGTCCAAGTTGTTTGGTCTTAAATTCATAGCCTAAGAAGGTGTTATTGATGTTTGTGACTTTGCAAGAACCATTAATCAATTTTCCACCAACCTCATAGTTATAATCAATGGTGGAAACATGGCCGTTAGCTAAGGTGATTCTTAAAGAAGTAGTGCCTTCATATCCTACATAATTGCTAGCCCATCTACCATAAATGTTGTCCTTATGGTAATAGTCAAAGATGGTTTCGGAAGTCAATTGAGCAAGGGCTCTTGTTTTTGCGACATAAACGTTTTCATCTTCTTTTTCAAAGACATAAGCGGAAAGAGCGTTTTCGCTATAGTTAGGAAGAAGCAAAGAAGCAGAGGTTCCAGACTTTCTCACTTTGTTATTTCTAAATTCGAAGAAATAATTCTTTCCGTCATCGTATTTGGCAATTCCAGAAGGCACTTTGCCTGTGTTAGAGAATTCGGTCACGAATCCTTCCGGTGTCATATAGGTAACGTCTTTGTTATAAGTTTCGCCATTTAACTCTTCTAAATAGTTATAGTCGAAACCTTTGCCGCCATCTTTTAAGGCGTTAGCGAGTTCTTCGAAAGCGTTTTTTAAAGGAAGGTTTTCTGCGACTTCTTCATAGGCTTGAGGCTTATCAATGTCTGTTTTGCTGGCTAATTGGATGTCTAAACTTCCAGTAAGCCAGTTATAGACGGAAGTGTCATACTCATATTGCATTCTTTGAGTTTTCAAATCTGCATGGATGACATTGTCTTTGACAGAAAGGATAATGGAATTTCTTTCTGCTTCAAAGGATTGCCCAAAGAAAAGAGCGGAAACAAGGAAGTCATCAGAATTTACAGTGTAGGTTCCGTCGCTATTTTTACGGATTTCATTCCATTTAATTTGAGTGAATGGATTGGAGAAATACGTATCATAAGCGGTTGGAACTTGAATTTCATATCCATCTTCATCGTGGTCGGTACTCATATATGGAACTTCATGAACCTTATTATCTGCGCCGACATAAAGACGGGTTAAATTGCCTTTTGCATTCTTAAAGACACGGAAATTGTAGCCATCATCAGCTGGATCCGTATCAGGGGTGGATTTAGCACGGATCTCGCTCTTTAAAGTGCTAGAAGCTTGACCGGCAAAGCGATCAACGACAATTTTCTCATCTGCGCTATAGGTTCCGCCAGTTGTGCTATCGGTAACTTCAGCGGAGAAATCCCAAGTGATAGTACCTTTGATGGTAACGCCACCAGCTTTTAATTCGTTGAAATAAGCTTCGGTTAATTCATCATAATTTCCTGGTTTTGGATCAATCGGAGATTCGCTTTCATCAGGCTTTGGGTCAACAGGATTTACCGAAGAGACAAAATCTCCGGTACGGTTAGAAGAAGCGGAGGATTCTTCGCTTCCATTAGAAGGTTTGTCACATCCAGCTAAAACAAGTGGAGTGAGGGCTAATAAACAAATGATTTTCTTTTTCATATACATGTCCTTTATTGTTCGTATGCTTGCCATTTGGCATAGTAAGTGGTGTTGGAATTGATTGGATCGCCTTCATCGGCTTCTTCGTTACCTTCTGGATCTTTAAACCATCCAAGGAATCGGTAACCTTTTCTTCTTGCGGAAGGGAAGGTGACCTTGCTTCCTTTTGTAACGGTTTGAACGGTATTTTCCGCTCCTTCGTAGTTATAATCGAAGGTGAGAGTAACCATTTCGTCGTATTTGACGTCGATAACGAGATAGCTATTTACGGCGTTGGCATCATAGGTGAAGTAGACGTCTAATGTTAAACGCTTGCTTATGCCATCTTCTTCATAATTTTGAACGCTGGAGAGTTCTACGCAATATTTATTGCCAACTAATCCTGCTTTAAGATCTGGCCATAATGTCTTATCTAGCTTCTGGCTATATGGTCTAAGAATGGAATCCACTTGGGCATACATAACGGTTTGCTCATAAGCGGATAAACTTGAGTCTCCATCAAAGTCAAATTGGGAAAGAGCACCGAAAGCGTATTGGAACTGAATTTGTTTGCTTGCTTCATCCACAAATAAGTTAACTTTATTGTAGATGCCTCCAATGACTGGTAAAGAGTTGAAACGTTCTTCACCAAGAATTGCTTTCGCTTTTTCTAAATCGGCATCATCTTTGAAATAATCATTCCAAGTAAGTGTGTCACCATCTTTCACTTTCGAAATATCAATGCCACTTAATGTGGAACCGATATTGCTATATTCCGTAACGAGCTTGTAATAGACGACGGCATCGCTAGAAGAAACCGCATAAAGCATGCTGACTGTAATCTTATTTTCATCACGAAGATCTACCTTAGCAAAATATATAAGAGCGGTGGTAACGTCCGTGAAATTCGCAGAATTGAAGATATCACAATGAGTATCTCCATAGGTGAAGGAATATAAACCTTCCTCTTCTTTTTTAAAGAAAAGAGAGGAAACATCAAATTGAGGGAATGGATTTTGTCCATTGCTATACCCTAAGGCAAGACCTTGGTTAAAATAACCCTTATCACTAATTTTGATGATATTTTGAAGGTTATTATCCTTTGTAAGATAGTAAGCGTCTTCTGATTGAACTTGATCCTTATTATTTAAGGTTTGTTTTAGAAGAGTGTTCTCTTGATAAAGGGCTTTATTCTTTGAAGAGAAACTTCCTTTATCGTTCCAACTTAAATTAGATAAACGATAAGTGGTTGAAGTCTCTGTGTAATTATGGTTTTGTAATTTTTCAAAAGCCTTTTGGAAAGTTGCATCTTCTTTCCCTTTAACAGGATTATGGAAGTTTTTTGTGACTTCTTCGTTGGCTTTGCCATAAGCTAGTACTGTTCCAGAAAATTCATATTGAAGAGTGTATGAGGTTTGATAGTTCGAATCATGACGTTGTTGAACTTCCGTGGAGAGAGTGTAAGCGTAGATTTGCCCATCTTTGACCTTCAAATCGAATTTAGCGGCGGCTGGTAAAGTATTTGCACCATAGAAGTTGCCTGAGATTTTTCTTCTGAAATCGATTGAAACATCACTTTTTAAGGTGTAGGTGTCTTTATCTTTTTTCTCAAACATTGTTGAATTTAGTTGAGAGAAGATATTGGCTAAACCTGAATCTGCCCAGTTAACATAACTTGTTCCTTGGACGGTTTCTTGAGTGATAGGGTAAAGAAAGACCTCGTTGTTAACGAGAAGATATTTTTGACAGACATATCCCATCGTGTTTTTCGCCAAATCGGCACTGGCTTCCAAAGTGTCTTTATTAGGGGTTCCGCTCGCGGAATCTACGCCCTTATATTGTTGATAGGCATATTCGTTTTTGGTGTTTTGTACGTCAAGATAGAAACGATAATACTGAGATTGCTTTGAGTTTCCTTCTCCAAAGGTCGCAGTCGTGGTAACTAATGACTCAAGACTTACGCCATCAGATAAATTTCTTAACATGGTTTGAAGAGCTTTGTAATCTGCCATCTCATCCTTCGAAGAAACGATATCTTCTGAAGAAGGAGAAGAAACGGACGAACTCGGAATTGTCTGCTCTTGGCAAGAAGCCAATAAGGATAAAGCGGACAAACTTAGCAAAGCTTTTTTCCATTTGTTGTTGTTTTTCAT